>Ga0153996_1000100_pt1 | contig 51350 bp, 52 predicted proteins | sample TSNC080MetaG_FD_104728 | JGI IMG/M metagenome (GOLD analysis project Ga0153996, IMG submission 104728) | Attine ant fungus gardens microbial communities from North Carolina, USA - TSNC080 MetaG | ecosystem: Host-associated > Fungi > Mycelium > Unclassified | place: USA: North Carolina, Lumber... | reverse complement strand
TTGTTTTGTCATGCCGTCAAGGGTGGCGTACGCTGCCAAAGACTTCAATATTTGCGATTTTCAAGGTTCAGATGGGCCAATTTTTTTGACCCGGTTTTTCATAGGCTGCTTTACACTACCTTTTTATATGTGTTTTTTTAACACTTCCATCAGTACCGGAACCGTTCCGTCGATGTTGGAAACTGTCATGCCAAAACAAATCTTACCCTCCGAAACATACTTCTCAATTTCTATCTTATTGGGCTTACCGCCGTTCTTACACACAGTGCAGCACTTACTGTAGCCGATCATTCCAATCAGAATGGAGATCGCTGCTCCTCCGCCACTCTCACAGGCCCCAAAGTAATAGTCGACCTGACCATTACTCAACATCGGAACTGCCCCCATGTCTGTTGTGATGATTGTTTCCGCTGTAGGATCTGCTTTTAAAATGGCCTGCTGCATTTCGTTTTTTTGCATCCCTCCAATTGCAATCCTCATCATTCTCACACCGTCCTTTCTTCTCTCTTAGGAGAGTAAATTACATAAATGTATTTTTAGAAAATCTGATTCCGTTTTTGAAAAAACAATACCACTCATCGAAATAATCGCCTCTGCCATACGTTCGGCTTCTGCAAACACACGTTCCTGTTTTACTGTTGCCAGAATATTTTCATCTACTGGATTTGCCTCCGTCTGGGCTATCAATCTCTGCGTTCCCATCGCTAAGTGTGTAATCAGCATTCCAAAACGTTCTCCATCTGCATCCGGCTTAGCTTCCAAAATATAGTCCACTGCCTTTACGCAGAATTCAGCAACTGACAGTGTAATCATATCAGCTCCCTTCAATATTTGTATTCTCTCTATTAGCTGCTCTTTCATTTTCCCCTCCTTCATAGTACATTATTTTGTATATTGAGATAAAAGAAAACCTCTTTAAAAATTGGGTTTCTTTTTTCCTTTCACAACCGCTTCTACAGTTTGCATGACTCGCCAGGTGTTGACTGCGTTTACCAACAATTCTTTTAGTGCGTGATTGTTTTTCTTGATGACTATGACTGCTGTTGATACGCGTTCCATGTCCAAGGTTCTGTCAAGGAAGACGACTTTCACTTCATTCTGATTTTTATCAATGGCATCATAGTTCCAGATTCCTGCATCAATCTTATTATCCCGCAATGCGCTAATTGTATTCTGAATTCTCATATCTACCAACTTTACGTTTTTGCCGGCAACTAACTCCTTGGTCAGCTTGCTTTGATCCAGGGAGTCAGGATCATATGCCATACGCATACCATCTTCAATACCACTCTTCTCCTTGTCACGCAACAGCAATACGTGCTGAGACAAAAAACTGTTTGGACCAAAGTTCAGAACCACCTCAATGTTTTTCCCTTCACTGACAGCTTTTTCTGCTGCATACTGAGAGCAAACTGCAAATTGGTAGGAACCGGACTCTACGAGGCTGATTCTGCCGATTGCGCCGCGTGCGTAAGCCATATTAAAGTGATAGCGGCTCAGTTCCTCGTAAACGGCGGTTGCAAAGCCCTCATATTTGATTGAATATGGCAATGGCATGATTCCGAGGAGATCCCTTTGGATACAGTAGGATTGTAATCTTCCATAGTCGATCGTCTCAATAAAGGAACCAAGGTGCCCGTGGCTCCTGATCGTGATCGCTTCGCTCTCTTTCAGATATTGAAACGCATTTTGGATTGTTCCTCTGGATACCTGAAATTCTTGCTGGTATTCTGCGATGGTCGGTACCCGGTCACCTCCTTTTTTTGACAATAGGCTCATTGCCAGCAGGTTGACTGCTACTCCTGTTTTTTGGTATAGCTGATTTTCCTTTGTAGTACCCATTTGTGCTCCGTTCAATGTTCAAAATATTGTATATTGTTATGATACTCTATATTTTTGTTGTTGTCAATATTTATATCTACTTATTTAATCCACTTATGATAGCGTTAATTTACTTTCGAAAACGAGTGGTTAGAATCCGCCACGTGATTTTTTGCTTTGATGATATTCTCTTTGCTGCTCCGAACACTTTTTTGTCCCTGTTTATCAAACTGACGAACACCATTATCTAAGACCAACACTATACAATCACTATTCCACAACCATATGTCTGAAATAGCCATTTATGGGCATCCCAGCTTACTCTATCGGCACTATCTAGTCCATCAAGTAAATATCCATAGTTTTCAGATAATAATATGGATGAGAATCCTCTTTGACTGGAACTATGCGTTTGCTCAGATACATAAGCAGCCCCCATATAAATCGTTTCATATGTCAACTTTTTATCCCTTGCTGTAACTAGAGCAGTAAGATTTGCCATAGAACCGCCTTAAACAAATAATCCACCGGATTTCTCTGTTTTATATCCAATTTTAATAGCCAGCAATTTATCAATTTTCTTTCAATATAACTTGCAGCAGATATTGACTGCCAACTTCCGGCATGCAGGTTATAAGCACTGGCCATTACTTCACCTAATCAGGAATTTAAAGATGCCGGTCGGGGTATAAATCCTAAATATCTTGGGAGGTTACGAGTAAGTAGCGAAGCGGATTACGAGTATCCTCTTTGACTCTAGCTCCATAACCGTAACTGTTTCGCATTCTGGTATCCTCCATTGTCAATGGAGGGTACCTTCCTGTTAGTCCGGTATATGCTTAACCCAAGAAGTCTCACAAAATGCGAGTTAAATAATCTTTTACCTTTTGTCTCACAAGAATAGCTGATTTTCTATCATCATACTTAATGTTTACACATCTTTTACCAAAAGAACATCCAACCAATATATTTGACAAACTTAACAGACATTCTTCATCATGAAAATGTATGGAATAATGTGCTTTTGCAGCTGAAATAGCCACATAACCATTATACATTTTAGCTCCCGCCCACCACATTGGCATACCATAAGAAATTTTAGGCATAATCTTAGGAAATTCAGTTTCCATAAAATCCAAAAATTCACAGACTGCTTTATTTCCATTTTCATTAAGTCCATTTGTATACTCTTGTATTGTAGTAAAACCCATAAATATCACCTCATATATACGACAAGTTTCCTGTTTCCATTCCCGGCACAAGCCTTTGGAAACGGGATGAACGGAATCATGTAGGTCAGAGCCATTGTATAAAAGCCGTTTTGTCCTTTTTATTATATCCTGCTCTTTCATAAAAAGATAAAGTTCTTTCACTTTTTGAACCGGTCAGCAGCATAATTTTATAACAATTTTCTTTTATGGCTATTTTTTTTGCATAATTGAGAATTGCTGTCGCATAGCCCTTATTTCTGTATGTTTCATCAGTAATTACATTTTCTATCAACGCATAAGGACGCTGGTTATGGGTAAGGTTTGGAACGACAACAAGAACACAAGAAGATACCAGTTTGTTGTCGATTGTTCCGATAATAATATGCTGATTATTGTCAGCCAGTATGCCATTCCATAAGTTTTCAAGCGCAGTATTCATTTTTGGCATATCATTATCATGCAGTTGAGTATACAACTCAAGTAATGGCAATAAATCATCATTTATAACTTCTCTTATCAGCATATATTACCTCTCCTTTTCGCCCACAGACAAACTCCCTGCCTCAATGCAAAATCCTTCAAACTGTTTCTTTAACCTCCTAAGGAAGTCCCCCGCTTCTAAGCGAAGCGGATTACGAGTATCCTCTTTGACTTGGTCATCCATACGCACGTTGACACTAATCTGAGACACTACTACCGAATCGGCTCATAATCTATCTGCGATTTCTCATCTGTCACTTCTAACTTGAATATAACAGGTCTTAATCCATCATTACAGCTACAGATAGCCACTCCCGGTTTTTTTATCCAATCACCATAATAAAACACATCACTTCCGGTACCATGCGCCAATGCAAAAACATATTGATAAATGGCCTTCCATGCTTCATCACAGAATCCATCCGGTTTTGCATAATCTGCATAAAACACCTGACCCACTTTCATCATCGGACAGGCAGTCAAACCTTCCACACCATATTCTTTCGCAAGTTCTTCATCCAATGTTGTTTTCAATACAGTTATTTTTACTTTCTTCACAGGCTCATCCCTCCCAATCTTCTATCTCATATTTCTAAAGGAGTACTCTGTCGAGTTCCATAATATTACCAGCTAAAATGATTTATGTCATTCAAATTGCACCTCCTACTAAAGCCTTATCATTTCCGCTATCTTTTCTAATTCCTGTAGGCTTGGATTCCATCTATATTTCTTTAAATCCACCTTATTGTGAAGCACCTCAACGCCTTCGGCACGAAGTCTGCTTTCCTGTTCCTTTTCAAACGTAAAAGCTGCTGCACCTGTCAATACCCCATCTCTATTCACAACACGATGTGCCGGAAGGCTCACTCCTTCCGATGACCTATGCAAAGCACCGCCTACTTGTCTTGAAGTCCTTGGTTTTCCTATGATGATAGCAATTTGCCCATAAGTTGCGACTTTACCTTTCGGTATCCGTTTACAAACATAATATATCTTTTCGTAGAAAGTCATACAACATATAAATGCTACTAAAAATATAGACATTTGCCTATATTTTAGAGTTTTCATTGATTGAAGCATTTAAATCCCTATCCATCTCATGGTCACAGTGATCACAATGGTATACTCGGCCTGAAAGTTTTAAGTTAAACTTCTTCTGCCCACAGCAAGAGCATAGTTTCGAGCTTGGGACAAGTGCTTGTTTTTCATCATGCCTTTTACATTCAAGTCCTCAATTGTGATATACCGCGGCTTGGTTATCGCCACAGCTATGACAGCTGATTTGTTATATTCTAAACGAATATTCGCCAACTTGTTATGCAGCTTTTGCACTCTAAGAATATTTTTGTCTATATTCACTCTTTTTTCAGCAGCAGGGTTCCCACCTCTCTTTTTTATATTTTCATATTTTCGTGACAAAGAGCGTTGTTCACGTTTCAGTTTTTTCTCTGATTGCTTTACTTTTACTGTCTTATTAATATTTTCATGAACCTCACCATCACTGCGGACAGCAAAATCCTTAATGCCTAAGTCAATTCCTAATCCCACAGCATTCATTTCTTCTTTTTCTTTGATGGCAGGAACATTTTGCTCAGCCAAGACAGAGACATAATATCTATCAGCTTTTCGGCTAACCGTTCCACTTCTGATGATCACTACTGTGCGGTTTTTGTTATGAATAGGAATATCCCCTTTTTCTTTCAGCCTCACCCAAACTAGAGTTGGGATATTGATTCATATCGTGTGCCCACCGGGCACACGCACAAGGAGCGAACGCGGATTGCGAATATCCGCTTTGACTTTCACAATATTAGTTATATTTTTGTCTGGTTTCTGCTATCCATGTCGGCAATTCCTTAGTCAAAGCCATAATGTGCCTTAACCTATTACCTGCCGATTGATTAGCTGCCTTATCAAAATCCACACTTTTAGCTAGTTCATCAATATATGGAACAACATCCGGCAGAGAATCATTGTATGATCCTACCGATTCACTAAGTAGCTCTGCCTCTAATCCCCATTCCCTGGCAAAAGCATATACAGCACTCTGCTGACTTCTTTTTTTCCAAGCCTCAAATGACTCATCGAAATTCAGACTGCTAGGTAAATTTCCTAGAACTAACTCCGTATCTACAAACTCTTTTAAGAGTACTGCTTGCTCATCTTCACCCATATGACTAAGTTCTTGTATCTGCTCATGGATAATACGCAGGGTTTCATCATCAACAGTCTGAATACCATCACTGCTGCCAACCTTAGAGCCTATCAAACTTAAAATATGCGCTGCATCTATCACTTGAGTTCCCGCCAGTTTTGTTTTGCCTACAAGGGGTTTGATGATCGTAGGTGGCAGTGGTGTACCTGGCTTATACGTCAGATTCTTATACGCACCTACATACTGCAGCCAAGTATGCTCATCAATACCAAAAGCACTATCGTTCCAATTAAACTCATAATACTGCATAACTAAATTCAACTGCTCGGCAGCATCTTTAAATGCGAGAATAAACGCTTCTTTTCCTTTTTCATCATTTTTTAAAATCGCCCATGCCGTTGGATCCGGCAATGCCGGAATCATTTCATCAATTTTAATTTTCAATTTCTTAACTGCTGTTATGTAGAGGTCAACAATGGCAAGGCTGCTCTTGCCTCCACTACCATACAATTCCAAAGCGGTATTTACTATTTTCTCTGTCATTCCAGGATATTGGAAATTGACAATGCTGCCAAATTCCTTTGATTTATCAAATACTCTATTTGTGCGTGAATAAGCCTGGATTAGCCACTGAAGCTCTAGCGAACGATCAACATATAGTGTATTAAGGCGTTTAGAATCATATCCGGTTAAAAGTTGGTCAGCAACAATCACCAAGTCTATATTTTTTTCATTTCTGCCACTACCGCCTCTGGCAGCACGTTCTACAACATCCTCAAAATAAGCATCCTCGCCGTGTTTTTTATCACCGGTTATAAATTCAATACCCGTAAACTCTGCGTAGTCCTTAAACATGCCCTTGATGATTTCAGGATCGATATTAACCGGAATAGTTTGCATTGCACTTTGTGAGCAGCGGACATTGTTTTTCAATACACTCGTGTGACTTTAATAAACTCTTGCTAACATAACCTCTGTGCGAAAGGTTATTGCAATACCCCACTACATTTGAAAATTTGCACTGGTTTTTATCAAGTAGAGTTACATATTCGTTAGCATCATATTCTTTCCACATATCTCATCACCCAAACCGTTCTTAAATATCATCCTTTTCATCCGGAAATTCCTTTATTTTCGTCCTCAATGCGACGGCTGATAATATCGTAAATTGACGTATTCAACTTCGGATTTCCTCTCTTTGTACGTTATTCACTCTATGTATTAGCGTATCATCTCTTCAGAGTATTTGGCAACTGTTTTTTTATTATTATTACCATTTTTAGGTGGCTAATCTATGCGTTTGCGACAGTGTAAAATCAAAGCTTTTTCTGTGATAAAGCAGCTATAACTTTAGTAAATCAACAATATTTACACTCGTTATTACTGATTACGCTGCTTTTATCAAAATGCCTTTACCACTTCTGCGCTGAAAATAGAATAGACAAACAGAAATTAGCATGATATGATATAATTAATATAATATGGCGAAGATAAAAACACAGCCCCGGTTGGTAGTCCGGGCGCAGTTCACTGTCAGTAACCTGCCTCCTTGGTTGTCCGTTCTTTGCTTAGTAAACAAGGGGGCATTTGTTATGCAAAAAATTGAATGCAAATTAACTGTTTATTTTGATGATCCTTTTTGGGTTGGTGTATATGAACGTATTTTGGATGGCCAATTAGAGATATGTAAAATCATATTCGGTGCAGAGCCTAAAGACTATGAGGTATATCAAACTTTACTTGAAAACTGGTATTTACTTCGGTTTAGTTCATCTGTCAAAGTAGATGAGAAACAAGACGCAAAAATCAATCCCAAACGAATGCAGCGGATAATTAAAAAACAGCTTGGAATGCAAGGTATCGGTACAAAATCACAGCAAGCTTTGAAACTACAACATGAGGAAAACAAGATTATCCGCAAAGAAAAAAGCCGAGAACAACGGGAGGCCGAAAAACAAATGAAGTTTGAATTGCGCCAGCAAAAGAGAAAACAAAAACATAAAGGACACTAAGTAAAGCGTCTTTGCCGCTAAAGGCTTAATATCTTGTTTTGGCTGCATTACCCAAAGCGTATCTTTAAAAAGGAGTTAACAATGAAAAAAGAAAAATTAAGAATTGAAAATATACCTGCAATTCTGTGGGGAGAAAAATCGGTCAGCATTTATATATATGTTCACGGCAAATTGTCGAGCAAAGAGGATGCACAAGCCTTTGCGGAGAAAGCAATATCAAAAGGTTATCAGATTCTTAGCTTCGACCTCCCTGAACATGGAGACCGCAAAAACGAAAACTATTCCTGTATGGTTTGGAATGGAGTCCATGACCTTGAAGTAATTGCGAGATACGTCCGGCAGAACTGGAATGACACCTGCCTGTATGGTAACAGTCTGGGCGCATTTTTCAGTTTGCTTGCATACAAAGATTTACCGCTTAGAAAGTGTCTTTTTGTTTCCCCACTACTCAATATGGAACGCTTAATTCAGAACATGATGAAATATATCAGCATTAATGAGCAAATACTAAAGGAAAAGCGAGAAATCTCTACGCCAATGGGCGAAACTCTATATTGGGATTATTATTGCTATGTGAGAGAAAATCCTATTGATAAATGGAATGTTCCGACAGCGATTCTTTACGGTTCCGAGGATAACCTAACTGAGCGTGAGATTGTCGAAAGTTTTACTAAGCGGTTTAGCTGTGACTTAACTGTTTTAGAGGGGGGTGAGCATTGGTTTCATTCGAAGCAACAGTTAACTATTCTTGATAAGTGGCTTGATAAACATATATAACGGTATTTTGTTATCTAACTGAATTACCCAAAGACTGCGGGTATTGTCATCCCATTGGGATACGATGCTGAATGAACAATAAGTGCTTTCAGTAGCAGTGGATCAAATTCTTCGTTTAATTCTTGTTGTATTCCTGCTGCTTAAGATGCACTCTCGGGATAGAAAAACTTGTACCAACACCCTCAATACTAACTATTTCAATTTTGTCAATATCCGAAATTGTTTCAACTTCAAAATTCTTTTTAGGTACAATGCCGCCGTTTTTCTCAACAGCCACTTTTGTCGCATCATACCCTTCTTTTTTAAGAAAATCTATCACAGAAATTTCTTTTTGCAATATGATTTCCTTTCCGTTTACAATCATAATTTTCCTCCTTTTTATAACCATTCTTTACAAAAAAGAGCCTTTTCCCGGTAGGCAAAAGACTCAAAAAAGATACTCTAAAAATCGCTTCCCTACGCCGGTCTTAACCGTCAGGTTCAAAGGGTCAGGTTTTACCTTCTCAACTCAAAGAGTTCCCCCGCTAACATCTATTTATTTTTATATCTTCACTATAACACTTTTAACAAGAAATTACTACTAGTTGAATCTAATTTTTAGTAAATCTCAAACACTTAATTTTTAACTTTTATTTCAATCTCTTTAGACATATTTCCATACGTCACTACAACTTTGCTTGTCCCTTCTTTTAAACCTATGATTTTCTGGCCATCTATACTCAATATTGTTTCATCTAAAACTTCTATATTAGAAACTTGTGTAACATCATTGGTATTAATACCATCTTCCGTTATAATAGTGAGTGTAAAGCTTTCTCCTGTATTAATATTCTCACTATAATTCTCAACGGCTAAGTCACTGCATTGTATTAATAGATTGAAATCATCGACATTGATATGCCCAAATCCATCTTGGCTATAATCTACTATTTTGATATATAACTTCTCGCCTATGTAATCCGAGGCATCCCATCTCACCCTGATATATTCTTCATAATCAAACCCTGTTTGTTTGAAAAGTTCCTTTCCGTCACTACTTCTCACCAAAGCTACATATAGCTTTTCAATATCATCACCTCCGCTAACCAAAAAGTCTATTTTACCGTTTCCTCCCATAATAAACTCTTGTGATGTTAGTGTACCTGTCGCAGCATCTCCACCATTAGCTTCATTAAAGCCCCATAGATGATAACCTCCCGGGAATCTTCGGCTTGGATTAAAATAAATGGTTGCCCAGAATTTTTCTTGTGTTGAGACATTTGCATCAGTGAAGGCATTGCCTGTAGATGACCAGCCTGTTAAGTCTCCTGATGCGAAATCATGATTAAACAGGGGTACCGTACCGGAATATACTGTCGTATCCCAATTTTCTGCTTCATAAACGGGTTCTACGGTATCATCAAGCGCATTTAAACTCCAGACTTCCATTGATTTTATATTAATATCCTTATCGCTAAATAATTCAAGTCCTAGAGAATCATATCTCATAGGATATACTCTGGTTGTAAGTTTCTTACTATCATTAATAAAACATTCAATAATAGAACGATCCAAATATATGTGTAAGATCACATTCTCACCGTTTAGCTCTACCTCTCCACCTTGAATACCGTAACTTCTGGCATCCGGATCCAAACTCGTTTTATCCCGATCAACATAAAATCCACCTTTTTCCACATCATAGTATAGGTCCGTTTTTTCTTTCGAGTTGGGCGACTTTCTAACAGAGATACCAAATTTCTTTGCATCATTAATGTTGTCGAACTCTATTTTTATTTCCAGCATATCTCCTTGAATATCTTTAATTATGTTATTTGCATCATTCAAATTTTTGTCTGTAATATCTGCCGGCTTATCAATTCTAAGGCTTTCTAATTCCTCAATAGGTGATATTTTTAAGTCTCCATCACCCATGGATATTTCAATGGGCAGAGCATTTGTATGAGCCCAGCCTGATTCATATTCGGCTTGCGGCGTTCTAACGTTTTGCACTATGGAATAAAGCACAGTTCTTCCATCAGGCGTTTTAAAACCACATTGAGCTGTCAAATACCCGTCACCTAAATCCAGGCATCTCGGCTCGATAGAATCTGGTACAAATTTACAGGTATTTTTATCAAAAGTACCTATCCAATAGTTCACCTCCACATCTGCGTCATCTCTGCAAGGTGTTATGAAGAAAGCATACTTTTCATTACCATTACTATCATCTCCTATGCTTAATAGCACAGGTAATTCCCATACAGTACCAAGATTCGTATAGGATGACACATCCTCATCCATAAGATGTCCTTGGTAGTCCCAATTAACCATATCAGTCGAAGTGTAAACCAATGCGGTCCCCTGAGCTCTATCTTCTCTTCCTGAAGTCACCAGAGCAAACCACATATCATCATCTTCGTCATACCAGACAAAAGGATCTCTAAATTCTCCAAAGACTCCAATTCCTTGTTCTTGTATGATAACCGGTTCCGAATTTTTCTCCCATTCTACCAGTTTTTCATCGCTCAGATCCTTAGGTGTTGCAATGGCAACTCGCTGGTTAGGTGAAGCACTGTCATTCCCTGCAGTGTAAAACAGCACTGGGTTTTTGTCTCTGTCATATGCCGCACTTCCTGACCAGATACCATCCGGATCCAGATCACCGCTTTCAGGTGCTAAAGCCGGACGTACATTTTCCCAATGTACCATATCATCACTAACCCAATGTCCCCAATGAATTTGATGCCAATAAGGTCCCTGCGGATTACTTTGATAAAACAAGTGGTATTTCCCATTATAATAGATTGGCGCATGAGACTCATTCATCCAATTACCTGATGGCATAGCATGATATTGTGGTCTATCCTTATCACCCTCAAAGACTGATTCATCTATATCTATATCCTCAGCAGCCAGTACAGGCACTTGTAAGGTTCCACCGGTATATTCATTAAACTGAGTTCCCACTTGCTCATCACTTAATGCGGTATTATGAATTTTTATTTCATCCATAAGACCTGAAAACATATTATAATTAAATACCGTAGCAAGATTAACAGCAAAATTATTTTTTCCTATGATCAAGTTTTCGCTGCTTGGTGTGATCCCTTTATTTAATGGTGTTGACTGTTCCTTTACCAGTTCTCCGTTGAGATAAAGTTTTGCTGTAGAAGTGCTTTTATCAAAAGTAGCCACAACATAATTCCACTGGTATTTTTCCAGGGGGTGATCTTCACAAAATATCTCTACCCATGAATCGTCAATTCCCAATTGCAAAGACCAGGTCCCATGCCTATACATACCAAGTATGTATCCTTCCCTACTGTCTTTATTATATTGGCTGACTATTGCAGAAAGCTTTCCGCCATCTCCCCATTCATAAACCCTTGGTGCAACCCAGGCTTCTATGGTTAACGCATCTGTTGGCTGCTCAATAGAATCACTTTCCCTTTCAATATAACTTGAAAAGCCATCGAATAATAAAGAGCCGCCTTTAACGCCATTACTCCTCCATTGAGGATCTTGTGGTTTGGTATATACCGCATTATTAAAGACATATTCAATAAAATCCTTTATGGAAGAAATACTATCTTCTGCATATTTTCCGGTATTTTCATCAAAACTCCAGTACGCAATTACACCTCTATTATATAGATTCACATTATCTAATAGAATATAGCCGTCAGTATCATTATCAACGACACAAACGTACATCTTCTGAAGCAGATAGTCAGATAAATCTATTTCCTGGAAAGTTAATTGTTCACTCCCGGTAATCTTAAATTGGTGGATTAGTTCATTTGTTTCGGACAGATAGATACCCGCATAAAGTTGTTCTTTGGCTCCTTCGCCTCCTATTAAAACACTGACTTTACCAGTTCCTCCTAATGTAAACTCCTGGGACTTTAATTTACCGGTGCCTTCTATCGTAGATTTTAGATAAACCTCTCCTTCTTTTCCTTCAATCACATCACTTTTTTGCTCAAAAGCACCGTTATTATCTTCCCAGCCGTCTAAATCAGGAATCTCAAAATTGTGGTTATAAATGTTATAGAGATATGGATTCTCTGTGTAGGAACGATAAAGATTATTTGCTAATATCTGTTCTTGAGGTTCAGACTCATAATATGTATTAAACTCATCGGCGAAAATCAATCCCCAATCGCTCACAGCATTATCAACTATTTCAATATAGAGATCCTCACCTATGTATGGACTTAAATCCGCTTTATACTGCACCATGTTTGCTAAACGCATACCATTTTCAACAGATGGGAAATTAATGTCTGCAAACTCCGTATTACCGTATCTGGCAATTGTTTCACCTGTTGTGGCATTTATCACCAAAATATACGTTGACGAAGTATCTTTAGCACCACCTAATCGGAAAGTAATAAAACCGGATCCTTCCAAAGTAAAAGTAGAGGATCTTAATATTCCTTTTGCTCCTTCACCTTCTCCGCACCAGCCGTCCAGATGGTAAGTACCATCTTTATTATAGGGTATTTTTTCACCCCACCAGGTGTCAGCGTCAGATATGCTTGAATCTGAAAAAGCTGTTCCTTCAATAACTGTCCAACCTGACAAATCACCTGTTTCAAATGATGGATTTATTATTTTGTTGCCGTCATTAACCTCTTCTGTCTCTGTTTCGGTTTCTGCCCCTGTTTCAGTTTCGCTCTCCGTTTCGACCACAACAGCAGTTTCCGTTGATTTCTCTTCCTCAGTTTCAGATTCGCTTTGAATTCCTGCATAAGTTACCAAAGCCGAAATTTTATATTCTGTTTTTTCCACACTGATTGTTTTGCTTAAAGTTATTTGTTTAAGTTCTTTGGCATTCACCTTTAAAGTTACAGTACCAGCCAAACAAAAACATAATATGAATATAAAAAACTTAATAAACTTATTTTTCTTTTTGAATATTAATAATGCAGCTACAAAAGATATACACACAAATATCAGTATCATTAATATGGGTGTATTATCACCCGTCTTTGGAAAATAAGCTGCCGCAGAATTTGTCGCTATTGCTGTAAATTCCAAACTTAAGGTTTCACCGGATTTCAAATAGTCTACGCTGATTTTATCAGTATCCCCTTTTAATTTCAATCCCGCTGGTAATACGCTGCTTAATGTTACGTTTTCAGCGCTTGCATTGTTGTTGGTTACAGTTAATGTTACTTTAATTTCTTCATTTATAACATAATTTTCCTTGTCTGTGCTGATAGTTACCTCGAATCCGTCTTCAGTTGTTATTGTCTTGGCATGTGCAGGTATAGAAGTACAAGAGAATACTATGGCAAAAAATACTAAAATGACTGATATTCTTTTTTTACATTTCATTTCACTCTTCATTTTACTGTTTTCTCCATTTCCTTTTTTCTTTTTGAAACTCAAATATTCTTTAGCTCCCATAATTCAAAATTCTTAATAACAATATTATCATCTGCCATAATCTTAAGTTTCCTATATTTACTACTTGAGTAATTTCTTAATGTTATCGACTTTAAGTTATTAAGATAGACTTCTATCATTGAATGGTCTAAAAAATATTCAAACTCCATTACACTATCGTTTATATATACCTTGTCAATCTCTCCCCTTAATCTACTTATTAATGAAGATTTATGACCTTTCTTTGCACCATAAAGGTATTGTGTTTTGTCATAAAAAACTTCCAGACTCTTATCACCATAAGTCGTCTCAATGCCTATGTAATCACTATCTGAACTTAATTTTACATAAAGCATATTACTTTTTATATTTTCTAAAAGCATATTGAGTTCACGTACAGAAATATTTTTTTGATCAATTAATAATTTATTCTTTAATGAATAAATTTCTCTGACAGGTTTAATACATACCTGTTTGTTTTTAGAATATAGCTCCACAGGAAGTCCACCATTATGAGCCCACCCGGAATTGAATTCATCATCAAACTTCCTTTTTCCTTGTGCTATAGTAAAAATAACGGTACGACCATCAGGAGTTACAAAACCACTTGGACCTGTTAATACGCCATTGCCAAGATCAAGTAATCTGGCTTTGTCATGGTGTTTGATAAATTTTTTATGAGCCAGATCCCAATCGCCTATCCAATAAAATGTATCAACAATTGAATTATCTACCTGGCAGGCACATATAAGTAGTATATAATTAACAATCCTTCCATCTTTGTTTTTCAAGGGAAGCAGTACCGGAAGTTCCCATATATGTCCTACTTCTTCATTTAATTCATAATCATATTCCATTAAAAAACCATGGCTGGTCCAATTTATTAAATCATCAGAGCTATATATGATTGCGTTACCGCCTCCATTGTTGGAATCACCGGTGCCAACCAGCATATAATAAGTGTTTTCCTTAAGCCATACAAATGGATCTCTAAATTCTCCCAGCCAGCCATCATCTATCGTTTGCTCCACGACGAGCTTCTCATTTTTATTCCATTTGATAAGTTGAGCATTTTCAGACATATCAGGCCTGGCCATGGCTATACCTTGGTTTGGAAATTTATTGTCATTACCGGCGGTGTAAAATATAACAGGTAGTCCGTTCTTGTCTATACAACTGCTTCCTGACCAGCATCCATCGGGATCCAAGCCATTTTTTTCGGTTTCCAAAGCTAATGGTAAGTCATTCCAATTTACCATGTCACTACTTATCATATGACCCCATTGAATATTATCCCATAAAGGGGCATGGGGATTCGCTTGATAAAAAATATGATAATAATCATTAAAATAAAGAGGGCCATGGGGTTCATTCATCCACTTTCCAGGGGCTATAAGATGATATTTTGGTCTTTGCACATCATCCGTATAATCATCTCTATTTAAATGTTTTATTATTAAGTTTTGTGGTTCTAATGCAATTTTGCATAAATAGGTAATATGTTCTTCTAATACCTCTTCAAATTTAATAGCTCTATATATCAATTTTACATTTCTAATATATCCGTTAAAAACGCCTGTTTTCGAAATCTCCAGATTCTCACTACGATCTATATACTTTCCTATAAAGCATTTGTTTTCAATGTGTTTTATCGTTGTATGTCTTAAGAATTGTTTTCGATTAGAAATCATACCATTGATACAGATATCACACCATCCGGTTTTGCTGTTAAATACTATCGTCAGGATATTCCACTTTTGTTTTCTTAGATGATTGTTGATTGATCTGCATTCAAAAAGTTGATTTCCATCTCCAAAGCCAAAAATCACTGAACCAAAATTCTCTACTGAAATATGAAATCCACTTTTTTCTTTGGCATTAAACTTTGTCATTAAACCACTTCTCATTGACTCAAAACTCATTGGCGCAAGCAAAATAGAAATCGTAAAATTTTCAGGTAAATAGCCTAAATTCCCACTAAACCAAGTTGAATAGCCATCAAACAAAAAAGTATGATTAGTAAGCTTTAGTTTTCTATTTGTATGATTTTTACCATCATTAATCAAAAAATCATTATACGAATTCCCGGAATTGAAAGCTACAGCCTCTCCCAACTCATAGAATTCAAAAAATTTTTCATCCATAATATTATATTTCCCTCACTAAAATAATCAGCAAACTCAGCATGTCACTGAACTTCAATGTTATGACAGCAAATATTTGCTAATGCAGCACCTTCTGCTTGAAATGTGATTCCATTCGCTTTAAGTTCCGTAAAAATAAGCATGCTCATAGCTGCTTGACCGTCATTGATAAAAACTTCTAAAGAATAGCTATCTATGATGATACGAATTTTGATTTTATTATCTGTCGAAGAAACTTTTACTTTTCTCGCCATGATTATATCTCTGGAAATTCCTGAGAATTCCCTACTCATTTCTACTTCTTCCTCTTTATGGTTATATGTAACTGACGAATATTTTCCGTTACCAACAGCCACTTTAAGCGTAAATGACTCATATTCTCCATCCACGAGCTCAACAGTCAGATCGTTATGTCTTCCCCGAATATTATCTAAGCTAACCTCATCTCTAATATATTGTTCATTGAATGTTGTCGTATTTACATAGTAATCCATGATCTCTCTGACCGGTTCCTGATATATTCTTCCTTTTTCAATTCTCAGTTCACGCGGTATACTCATCATACCGCTCCACTCAAAGGATTTAGGATAAAAATGATTATCCCAGGATTGCAGCCAGCCGATCATGATACGTCTGCCATCCTCTGTTTCCAAAGTCTGCGGCGCATAGTAATCTAAACCATAATCAATGGCCTGAATATTTTCTCTTTGAAATTTACCTGTTTCTTTATCGAAGTACCCAACTATACCTGCCGTACAATTTCCATTATGAAATTCTTCATTGGCTTGTACTTCCTGTGGCGAAAAAATAAGTACCTTCTTACCATTTAACTCAAAATAGTCGGGACACTCCCACATCTTTCCTAATTCATTGTTACTTTGATCCAAGACAAATATAAATTCCCAATTTTCAAAATCTTTGGTCTTATACATTAAAATTTGTCCACTGCCATTCGCCGCCCTGCTGCCTACAACCATATAAATGACGTTTCCATCACTATAGATCTTAGGATCTCTAAAATCCTCCTGACTGCTTCCCTCCGGCAGCTGCTCTGATGCAATCACCGGATTCGCAGGGATTTTTTCATAATTTATTCCATCGCCAATAGCAATACACTGTGTTTGTCTGCAAACAGGCATACTATTGCCATCATAGGTAGTCTTAACTCCGGTATATGCCAACACGTGTTTTCTTTCCCATTCAATTGCACTGCCTGAAAAACATCCCTGGCTGTCATGTTCCGTATCCGGAGCTAATGCGCACGGCAAATATTCCCATTTTAAGAAGTCGCGGGTTTTTACATGACCCCAATGTATAGGTCCAAAAACCGTGCCATAAGGATGATATTGAAAAAACAGATGATATTCTCCATTGTACATAGAAAATCCATTGGGGTCATTCATCCAACCAACTGGAGAACATACATGAAATAATGCTTTTTTCATTTCTTTATTTCTGCTTATGGCTGCTGCTTCATAATTTCGTGCTCTCTGTAATATGTCGCTCATAATTCTCTCCATTACTGTCATAGAAATATTTTTACCCCATTGATAATGGAGCGTAAGCGGCAATCATATCCCCTCCCATTGGCAATGGAGGGGTTCATTGCCGCTTACTATTTTAGCAGTTTACTTGTTTTCCTGATATCTGTCATAAGCTGATTGCCATGCAGCAACCACTTCATTCATCCCATTAGATTCAAGTGTCTTAATATATCCCTCCCACTCTTCCTCTACACCGCCATAAATTATCCAGTTGGCAGAAGTCTCTGTAACATAGGTATTCAAATCACTTATATGTTCATTAACTATATCTATTTCTTCTAATGAATAAACAACACTTGGATAATATTCAAGATTATCCACTTTTTCAAACCAAATATTTTTCAAGTCATCTATTCTTTCCTGGGCGCGAACTTCCATATAGTAATACGTTCCAAAATCTGAACTCATCTGTCTAAAAGGACCCTTTAATTCTGTTTTTGCTTTTAAATCACCGCCTGCTTCCGCTGTTTCCACATACACACCGTTTTCATCCGTTTCGCTTTCGAAATATTCTCCGATTGGACCATACACAGCCTGCATACTGAGAATAGGTTCATATACCTGATCAATCCATTTCATTAATAATTCAGGATTTTCACAAGCGCTTGTAATCGCAAACTGCTCATGTTTTGTTGTTGGCTGCTCATTTAAATTAACGCCTATATTCCCATCGGCATCTGATAAAAATGTCAGATATTCATACTGATCTGCATTATCACCTACTACTTCTGCTGTCTCCCACCATGAGAAAACGCCCAGTCTTGCATCGTCTCCTGACCCTTTTGCAATATATTGGCTATCCTCCTGTGAAAATATCTCAATATCTATCAAGCCCTCTTCATACCATTGATGAAAATAAATCATTGCCTCTTTATAGTTCTCTGTCGCCGACTGATAATACACCGTGCCGTCTTTGATTGCCCTATGGCTTTCTTTACCATTTACATCTTTATTTGACGTATAATCTGTGAATCCAAATGCAGCGAAAAGACTTCCCATATCGGCACACCAGTGACCCCATTCGAATGATAATGGAATTTCATCTGTTGGATCGCCATTACCATTACAATCATTTTCTTTAAATGCTACCAATACATCATGCAATTCATCAATAGTTGTCGGCATGTCCATATTTACAGCCTCAAGCCACTGAGTGTTAATCGCCATAAACTGTGGAATAGCTCCAATTTGATACTCATTTTCGTCAGAATAAGTGAATCCCATCTCAGTAATTGTAGGTAAAGAATATATATGTCCGTCGGGCATTGTACATGTCGCTAACAAATCAGGCCGCTCTTTGATGACTTGACTTAAATTCGGCATTGTTTCCTCGTTAATATAGTCTTCCAGAGGAATAAAAATGCCATTGGATCCATTTGTAATCAATTCATAATCTGTCAAATCAGCACCCATGAACGCGTCAGGCAGATCTGTTCCCGCATTTAAAACCAAATTCTTCTTTTCTAATAAAGCATCTCCTGATACACAAGTCCAATCAATGCTCACTCCCATGCCTTCATTCATTTGTTGGATAACCGGTTTCTCACTATTATCCGGAGAAAGAGAACCAATTCCTGCAAAAATCTCAAATTCTGTAACCTCAGCATTCGCATCCGAATCCGATTTTGTAGAACTTGTCGGTGTAGTTCCTCCACATGCAGTCATCGAAACTGCCATTACAGCTATCAACATCATGCTTGTTACTTTTTTCATTAACTTACTCATAGTTAAAATCCTCCTTTTTTATATGTTCGGTTAGCCCTTGACCGCGCCAACCATTAAGCCCTTTTCAAAATACTTCTGTACAAATGGATAGGCAATTAACATAGGTACTGCCCCCACTACCATTGAGGAAAACTTGATTAATTCAGTAACTCGATTAGCCGCTGCATATCCGCCATCCATACCGCTCATTGAATTTGCTGACGCCTGGCTTTGAATGAGTACTTGCCGTAAAACCAGTTGAAGCGGATATCTGCTCTTATCGTTTATATAAAGCAATGAAGTAAACCAATCATTCCAAAAAGCGACCATTGCAAAAATCACCATAACTGCAACAATAGGTTTCGCAAGTGGAAGTGCTATTTTAATAAATGTACCTATATTGCTGCATCCATCAATTTTGGCTGCCTCATACATTTCCTTAGGAATACTGGATTCAAAGTATGTGCGGGTTACAATTACGTTGAAGACTGACACTGCTCCGGGCAAAATTAATGACCACATGGAATTCACCAATCCTGTTTTTGCTACTACAAGATAAGTGGGAATCAAGCCTCCACTAAAATACATTGTAATCACATAAAATACCATGATTCCTTTTCTTCCCGGTAATTCTGATTTTGATAATGGATACGCTGTCATTAGTACCATTGCCGTTGTAAACAAAGTACCAACGATGGTATAAAAAATACTATTCAAATAGCCGGAAGCTATGGCCTTTTCCTGGAACACCTTTATATAGCCCTCTAATGTAAAATTTGATGGAAATAAAAATGTCTTTCCTGCATACACATCATAAGGATCAGACAGTGATGCTATAACAACGTAGTACAAAGGGTACAACACAATAGCTACACAAACTATGATGAAAAGTAATATGATTATTTCTATGATTTTATCTGATCCGATAGCCCTGTTCTTTTTACCTGGCTTCATTTTCTTCCCCCCTTCTATACAAAACTGATTCCCGAAGCCTTTTTGGCTATCCGATTTACAATAAATAGCAATATCAAATTAATTGCCGTATTAAACAATCCCACAGCCGTTGAAAAACTGTACATTGCCTTTAACATACCTTGCTCATATACATAAGTTGCAATTATATTGGAGGTTGCTGCATTTAAATCTGTTTGTAACAGGAAGGCCTTTTCAAAGCCAACATTCATCAGATTTCCGAAAGACATAATCAGATTAATAATAATGATCGGAACTAACGCAGGTAAATCTATATGCATCATCCTTTGCAGCGTATTAGCGCCGTCAACTTTTGCGGCTTCATGAAGAGATGCATCAACACTGGACAAGGTTGCTATATAAATAATCATTCCCCAGCCTGCATCCTGCCATATGGAAGAAGCAATATATATCGTCCTAAAATTCGAGGCTTGATCCAACAATCCAACAGATGTGTTTCCTCCTAATGCTGATACTATTGTTGTAAGCAATCCGCCATAAGGAGAAAGAAAAACCCGAAGCATACCGCAAACAATCATGATTGATACAAAATGCGGGGCATACAATATTGTCTGCGCAACTTTTTTAAATCTCCTGAATCTCAGCTGATTTATTAACAATGATAAAACAATAGGAATAGGAAATGACCATAATATGGAATATAAGCTTAACAAGACTGTGTTTTTTATCAATTGTAAGCTTTTATAGTTATTGAAAAACTTTTCAAACCACTTTAATCCAACCCATGGACTTCCACCAAATCCAAGTGCTGCACTATAATCTCTAAATGCAATTTGTATTCCATACATTGGAATGTATTTATATATGAGTGTAAGAATAATTCCGGGAAGCAGCAGCAAATATAAATCCCAACAGCTTAGCATTCTCTTTTTCAATGGCCTATGTGTGGCTGCAATTACTGTTCCATTTTTGGTTTTTTTCATTATATTTTCCCTTCTACAACTTAGGCAAATTTGTGAATACGTATTCATGGTTTGCTAAATATAAAGCACTGTATAACAATGCTCATATTACAATCATTTTTCAGTTACATTTTTCTTAGCTTTCATTGTACTTTCTCTAGCCACCACCCTTGTTTCTAATTGATATCTTACGCATTTTTCCTGATCCTCCCCTCTTTTATCAATCAATTGTAATAAGCGTTCAACAGAAAGCCTTCCAAGTTCTTCTATAGGTTGTGCCACACTTGTAAGTGTAGGATTAGTAATTTTCCCAAAAAAAGTATTATCGAAACCAATCAAAGCAGCGTCCTCAGGTATCTTGATATTTAGTTCCTTTAACATTTCCATAATCTTAATGGCCTGTACGTCACTGTTTGCAAAAATACCAACGTCGCCATTTAAACATTCCTTTTCAATCTGTTTTTTTAATTGGTTCATTACTTCTTTATCATCTTTGCCATTAATATATAAATAGTGATTCTCCATATCAATACCATTCTCAACTAACTGGCTCTTAAATCCTTCTTCTTTCTCATCGCCTAGCCCACCAACAAATATAAAGCTTTTATAACCAATGCTTAATAAATGCTTTGCAACACCCACTCCGGCATCAAAATGAGAAATGTAAACCGAATCGATTTTTTTCAAGTCCATTGTTGCAGAAACTAAAGGCAATTCATACGCAGACCGCTCTTTTATGTATTCTTTTGTATCAATTGCAGGCACTAGCAAAACACCATCTGCATGATATTGTTTTAATAAAGTTAAAAACTTATTTTCTTTATTTTTTGAATAACCACTGTTAAAGAGCATTATATTGTAACGATACTTACCGGCTTCATTCTCAATGGCCTTAACCAATTCAGCAAAGAAAGGGTTACTTATATCCGTAACAATTAATCCTATAAGAAATGTTTTATTTCCAACTAGACTTCGTGCGATTATATTGGGTTGAAAGTCGTGTTCTTTGGCACACGCCATCACTTTTCTCGTAACTTCAGGATTCACTGATTTGTTTCCATTTAAAACACGCGAAACAGTTGATTGTGAGACCCCTGTAAGTTTTGCGATTTCTGTCATTGTAATCATCAGGAACCTCCTTATTTATTAGTTTGTGAATTTGTGAATACGTATTCTTTATTTGCTTTAACTTTACTACTAATCCCTTCCGCTGTCAATCCTGAATAATATTTTTGACTTTTTATACTACAATCATCTTTTTATTTTGTATGTTTTTACCGAATTAAAGCAAGCCAAATACTTTTATGTTCATCCCAAGAAGTCTTAGCTCCCACCCACCACATTGGCATGTAATTTCTAATATGCTTATGTTGCATAAATCCTTTCTTTATACTTGCGAACATCAATAGGCAAATCGCCTTCTGCTATTGGCTGATAAGTAACAAGAGGCTATGGAGAAAACATTGCCAAATAGCTATCCAATCACGCAACTCATCTGATGCCACTGATTTCCACCCCAAGTAGAATTCGCAATTCCTTCATCACGAAATCCCATCTTCTTATACATCTTTACCTTGGACTGCATACATGTCAGCAGGATAATGCTTCTCCCATTTTCACGCTCTCGGCGAAGATACTGGTACATAAGCTCTCGTGCCAATCCATGCTTGCGATACTCTGGAATCACATCCAAACCTAACAACATGATATTTCTCCCATTTGGGTCATGCAGATTTGCATCCGTAAAGAATTCATCTCTAAAGGAATACTCGTCCGTAGCGATCCCATTTAGAAATCCGGCCATTTTACCTGTATGCTTTTCAATTGCTACCAAAAATAATTCCGGTGCCTTTGCGACTCGCTCCAATATCATTTCCTTTGAGCATGCCTCATTGGGCGGAAAACAAACACGTTCAATCTCGGCAGCTTCTTTGGCCTCTTCTAACCTGATATTTCTAAACTCAAACCTTTCATAGATATCCTGATCTGGCAGCTGATATTTCTGCAAAAGCTTCCTGGAACGTTCCTTGCCCTTTTCAGTTAGATATGCACATTTACTTTTTCTCGGCTGAATAATCAGGTCTTTATTCTCAAGCTGATTCATCGTTTCGAAATCATATCCCTTCCAAGTTACTTCCATATATCTGCAGAATTCATTATTATCTTGAAATCTCGTTAGATACATCAGCATCAACGATAATTCTTCAATTGCGTCTTCCCGTGTCATTTTGTCCATTGATAAACCATATCTCCATTTCTCTCTTGCAAGGCAAGTGATATGCTCGGTACGAATATCATCCATTAATTTACAATGAATGTCTCTATTGGTGTGATGATAAGTAAAGCCACATTTCACCTGCACACGCTTGGATTTGATGTTGTTATCAAAATATCCGCACCAGATTTTCTCCAGCTTCAAATCCTCAAAGGCGTGACGAATAAGTTCTTTTGCTGCTTCCGGAATATAACGGTTCCCCCAAAATGGCACTCCAATCCAGTATCCGATTTCACCCTCCGTATCCGTAAGGTCAAGATTACTGGCATTTCCAATCATCAGTCCGATACTGCCGATTGCCTTGTTATCTTCTTTTAAGCACACAGCATATGTTTCATCAGCAGATAACACATCTTTAATAATCTCTCGGCTGTTCTCCACACTGGTATGTGGCGGCCATCCCGCAATCGGTCCCACTTCCGGGTCTTTGGCATATTCATATAAACTTTCTGCATCCGAGGGATGCCACGGACGAAGAATCAGTCTTTCTGTTTCTAACTGCATCTGGATCACGCTCCTTTTGTTATTTTATTCTCCATAAAGTACTATTATTTGCTATGATACCTAACTTGTACAAAATAATAATATCACGTAACGGAGTGAAAGCAAATGATTTTAAGCAAAGAGGATATCAAAAGATTCTACAACATCTGGTTTAATCTGTTAGGCTTTACAAATGCACAATGCGATTTCGTCCGCCAGGGTTTCTGAATTACCGCCTTTACCCAGGCTGGTTGAGATAACTAAAATGTTTTTGCTCACAGTGTTTCCTCCTGTGTGATCGATTTTATTACCTTTGCCGGAACACCACCTACAACGGCATTTTCCGGTACATTTTTTGTTACCACCGCTCCGGCGGCAATGATGGCGTTGTCGCCGATGGTAACGCCGGACAAAACGGTGGCGTTTGCTCCGATCCATACATTTTTGCCAATAGTGATCGGCGCAGGGTAAATGTCGTTTCTTTTATCAGGCGCATATCCGTGGTTGAGCGTAGCCAACACAACATTATGCCCAATCAGAGCGTCGTCACCGATGATAATGCCACCCTGGTCCTGAAAGCGGCAACCGGAGTTAATAAATACTCTTTTGCCGACAGTGATGTTTTTACCGCAATCAGTATAAAACGGCGGAAACATACCAAATGACTCATCCACCGGGTTTCCGGTCAGTTTGGAAACCAGCATGCGGACTTCTTCAGGCTCGTGGTAAGAGCCGTTCAGTTCCGCTGTAATCCGCATGGCTTCATGGGCGAGATAAACCATGAATTCATGGATTTCGGACCCGCCGGTAACTGGAAGTCCGTTATTCATATGTTCTAAAAATCCTTTGAGGTTCATCATTATACACACGTCTCTCCTGTTTCAAATATTTTTACCGTTCATTTGAATTTTCCGTAAAAGCCCTCCGTTTGCCGTTCGTCAACCAGAAAAAAATTGGGGTCACTGACGGAAAACAGATAGGTTGTATCTAATCTTAATTGGAAATTTGCCCGAACTACGGATGCAGCCGCGCAGCGGCTCCATAAAAAGTATCAGGCCTTCAGCAAGGCCGCTGAAAAGTTCTTAGAGGTACTTCATGGAGAAATTTCTTCAGAAGCACTCTAAAAAAGCCGGTTTACGCTAGCATAAACCAGTGGATGACCGGCTTTCCATGGGCAGCTTGAATAGCAAATGCCCACTACATACTTTCTTTCAGGATTCCCACAATCTCATCCTGTGACAGAACCTTATAGCCACCTTCCATTATAAAGGAACCCTTTGCGATGCCGTCTATCATATCTTCGGTTACGCCCAAATCGCCGATGTTCATTACAAGACCGATGTCCTTCATCCACGCTTCCATGCAGCTTAGGCCTTTGGCAGCGATCTGTTCATCGGTTTTTCCTTCCGTACCTATATTCCACACATTAACAGCATATCTTTTAAATTTTGCAAGGCCGTAAGGCATGATGTGGCGGTAGTAAGCCATGGAAATTGCCGAAAGCGTCATGCCGTGGGTGGCGTCGGTATACGCACCGATGGATTGGCCGATCATGTGTACCATCCAGTCGGTGGATTTGCCTTTTGCCACGAGGGTGTTGAGCGCCCAGGCCGCAATCCACATGATATTGCTGCGCGCTTCGTAGTCGGTGGGATTATTCACAGCGATTTTGGAGGAATGGACTAACGAGCGCAGCAAGCCCTCGCTGATGTAATCGGAGGTATTGTCGTCCTCGCCGGAGAAATACTGCTCCAAAATATGCGACATGATATCGTAAAAACCGGCGGTCATCTGATACTGCGGAAGGGTGTAGGTAAACACCGGATTCAAGATTGAGAACTTTGGAAATACGTTGTCCCCGAATACATGACCAATCTTCAGCTTGCTTTCATGGTTGGTAATGACCGCGCCGCCGTTCATCTCCGAGCCGGTACCGACCATCGTCAGAACACAGCCGACCGGAATGATTTTATTGTCTACGTCCTCCATGCGCAGATAGTATTTCTCCCATGGGTCTTCCTCGCAATAGACTGAAACAGAAACCGCTTTTGCATAGTCACAGACCGAACCGCCGCCAATGGCAAGAATGAGTTCAATATCACCTTTTCTCGCACGCTCACAGCCTTCATACAGCTTTTCTACTGTAGGATTCGGCATGACGCCTGCGTCCTCAAAAATGACTTTTCCGTTTGCCTTTAGGATTTCCACGACTTTGTCGTAGACACCGTTTTTCTTGATGGAACCGCCGCCGTAGACCAAAAGTACGTTTGAGCCGTATTTAGGCAGTTCTTCATTCAGATAATTGAGTGAGCCCTCACCGAAATATAGTTTTGTTGGGTTTGAATAGCTAAAATTTCCTAACATTTTTCATCCTCCTATGGATTCTATGATTCAATCACTCAGCCTTGACGTCAAGGCTGCTCAAGTGATAAAATCAGTATAAAACCTAAAGTCAGGTTTAGGTCAAGAGATAACGTAAAAAAGTTCTTAAAATTTTCAGGAGGATAAAATGATGTACTATTCCATTGGCGAAGTGTCGGGTACAACGGGTATCGCCATTTCAACCTTGCGTTACTATGACAAAGTAGGACTTTTCCCCAAGATGGGACGTTCGGACGGCGGCATTCGGGTGTTCACCGAAACAGAAATAGAGACCATCAGAATCATTGAATGTCTGAAAGCAACCGGTATGCCTATCAAGGACATAAAGCGGTTTTTCGATTGGTGCCAGGAGGGCGACGCTTCCCTTAAGAACCGGCTGGATATGTTCAAGGAACGCTTTGAAGTGGTAAATAAGCAGATGGAAGAACTGCAGAAAACGATGGATACCATTCAATATAAATGCTGGTATTACGGCACCGCAGTTGCCGCCGGTTCTGAGGATGCCGTAAAGAATATACCCATTGAGGAAATGCCGGAGGAAATCAGGGCGTATAAAAGAAAATACTCAAAATGATGAATGCAGCAAAAAACCAGGCGTTTCATAGAAACCTCCGGTTTTTACGATATGGCAAAAGCCTGTCTTATTTATGAAACACAGCCGCTGCCCGCTCCATATTTCCCATGATAGGAACCCCGAATGGGCAGCGTTTTTCACATGCACCACAGCGGATGCACTCATCGGCCAAGTGGGGCAAAGCCGCGTAATGCTCCCGCACGGTTTCCGGAACTTCCCCCTGGGCAACCGCTAAATTCAAAAACCTAGTTACCATCGCCACCTCAATCCCCTGCGGGCAAGGGGCGCAGTGTCCGCAGTACATACAATGTCCCTGCCAGCTGATCTTGGGCAGCGAGGCGAAAGCGTCGGCGTAGTCCTTTTCGCTGTCGGGAGCGTCTTCATATGCAATACTGGCTTTTAATTCTTCAATTGTCCGCGCTCCAACAATCACCGAGTCCACACCGGGGCGAGTCAAAGCATAATGTATACACTGGTAAGCGGTCAGCGCTTTTCCCGCCGGTGACAACTCAGCGTTTAGCAGGTCGCCGCCGCCGAAAGCCTTCATGACCGTAATGCCCACCCCAAGCCGATGACAGGTTTCGTAAAGCGCCTGCCGTTCAGGATCCATATTGACAAGGGGCTTTTCGTAGTTCTTCTTATCCCATAGCGACTCCACATCCTCATTGGCGGGAAGAAGATCATAGCAGGGATTGACACTAAACATCAGCACATCAATTAATCCGCTATTTGCGGCAGCCAACGAAACTTGCGGATTGTGGCTTGACAGGCCGATGGAGCGGATAGCGCCGGATTCCTTAAGTTCTTTTGCGTACTGCATGACAGCGCCGTTCTTGACTTCATCCCAATCCGCCATAGAATCCACATAATGCACCATGCCGATTTCCACAGAATCGGTTTCCAGCCGTTTTAACTGATCCTCGAAACCTTCCCTGACCTCCGCTATGTCGCGGGTACGCTTATATTGCCCATCCTTCCAGATGGTACACAGATGCGCTTGAAGCACAAATTTTTCCCGCCGCCCACGCATGGCACGGCCTAAATTGGAACGCAAATCAGGGTTCGGCGTGTACAAATCAATACAGTTAACACCGCCCGCCTCTATTACATCCAAAAAATCTTTTATCTGCTCATAGGGCTTATCTACGAAGCCTTCGCAGCCCATGCCGATTTCACTGACTTCGATGCCAGTCCGGCCAAGTTTACGATAATTCATCATCGCTTTCCTCCTCAATCACTATAAGTTCAAGTATAACACCTAAACCTTACTCCAGGTCAATAGGTGAAGCAAAAAATTTAGTGCACTTTCACTCATGTACTTGAACCAAAACTTACAATACACGTTCCGTCAATGAAATGCAGATGGGTAGACAAGTAAGTCCCCAGAGTGTTTTTGACTCTGTCACACCGCTTTCGCTTCGTTTAGAAGCGGGAGGCTTCCTTAGGAGGTTAAAAACACACTTTGAAATTTTCTCAAAGTCGCTCAACCCCTTGATTTACTGTACTTTTCTAGACAGAAGGCACACAATTTCCACATGCGGCACCAGTTCTTCTAACTTTCGAGCTATTTTTTCCGGATCGGGCAATAGCTGCTTCATTTCCTCTGGTAATTCATTACTTATCTTATAAGTTGCCACACCCATCGGAACCATTACACTTTTGGACCTTATCTCCTGTCCCCTTACACCCAGGGGCTTCTTGATGAAAAGCGTGCCTTGGGCAAATAAATACGAAGCATAGCCATTTCAAAAACAGAATGGCTGTAGCTAAGAAAACTTAATCCCTGCCACATGTTAGTACTTCTTCAGATACCGCAAATGCCGCTGTCCGTAGACGCTTCTTACTCAACAGTCATCCATACCTTCCAGAATATCTTTCATTTTCTGCAAGCTCTGTTCCACATTTGAGTACATAAGAAAATCTGCTTCTTCAAATATATATATCTCCTGCATAGTTCTAAAGCTGTCCTGGAGTTTCCTGTTCTCTTTCATCCCGTCAAATATATGAAAGTCATGGTAACTTCTCGTATCCAAGTCACTGCCAATTCGCCTGGTTTCTTCCTGTCTTTTGTAATTTAACATGGTTCCTAACTGCTTAGGATTTTCAATCAAATTCTGAATCTTTTCCAGGGACATCAAAACAGCTACATCATACAGATGCTTTGCTACATCAAAATACATAAAGTGTTTTCTGTTTTTAGAACTACCGAGAAAATCTCGGCAGTTGCTTACTCTTCATCCCACATTTCCCGATAATATGAAATGTAGTCCTGTACCAATTGCGGATGCCGAGGATACAGCCCTCTGCACAGCCGTTTAAATAGCAGCAGCATCTCATCAAAGTGTCAAAAATCCAGCATTCTGTCCATAACCGGTAAAGTGGATGATCATACACCCGCTTCTTTCCGGTATTCTGATTCCTAAAATTGAACTAAGTCCCATAATGTCTCCTTAAAAAATGGCAAAAAAAAGCACCTCCGAAGAGATGCTCTATGACCTTTTGTTTGTTTTACCCTCCTAACTCACTGATAAACTGGAAGACCGTTTACAAACCACCCCAGTTGTACCACTTCCCATAAATGGCTCAAGCACAACATCTCCTCTATCAGATAAAGTAAGAACAAAATGCTCTATCAGTTGTTTTGGTTTTTGAGTAGGGTGCTTCCCCTGTTTTCTTTCACCCTTAGGAGTAACTAATGTTTCTATAAAATCATAACTGCTTAACAAAATTCCGATTTAATTGGTATATAAATTGATATTTATTAAATTTCTTATTCAACTTTTTTGCGTATCCCATAAACACAAAGATTATATACATTGTTATCTTTAACCACTGCATTTTTCATGACACCTTCTAATATAAAATCATTTTTCTCCAGAACTCTTCTTGATGCTATATTAGGTTCATAAACCAAACCAGTAATACGAATAATATATAACTCCGAAAAAGCAATCTTGCAAATCTGCTTTACTGCCTCTGTTGCAATTCCCTTTGACCAGTATTCATTTGAGAGCAAATATCCGATTTCTGCATCTTTCCTAAAAACATCTGACTTTTGTTCTATCGAGATATTGCCCACTATCTTGTCATCAACTGTAATCAGTCTAAATATTCCGTCTTTCCCATTATGCTCATCTGCCATATTAATCCACCAAATGGCATCGTCAATTGTATATGGTGAAGGTAAGCGGTTCGCAATATAGCTTCTATCCACCCTACTGCACACTTCTCTTAATGCTTCTTTGTCTTCCAAACTACATTCTTTTAATAATACTTTCATCTGCATTCTCCTTCAGTCAAAGAGGATACTCGTAATCCGCTTCGCTACTTACTCGTAACCTCCCAGCAGCTCTGCTGCTATTTCAGTGAGCGCTTGAACGCTCACTGAAGCAAGTAAGTCCCCAGAGTGTTTTTGACTCTGTCACACCGCTTTCGCTTCGCTTAGAAGCGGGGGACTTCCTTAGGAGGTTAAACAAGGGCATATTTTTAAGTTAAATTCCAATCAACGTAATTGATATTTGCCTATCCAAAAAAACAGAATTTATCGGTATCAACAATATATATAAAATATTATTTGGTCGGTAAACATCGTCCCGCAAATTCTTCTCTCGCTTTATACTTTCAGTCAGCCATTTCCTCTATTCAAATTGAAATTCACGACTGTAAATAATGCACCATAATGTACTCCTCTTCGCTCTCATCGACGATTTGAAACCCTGCCTTCTGGTACATATGGAGTGCATAGTTATCCTTCTGAACAGCAAGAGAAGTTCTATGATATCCTTTGTTTTTCATCAATTCAAGCATTCTCCTCATCATTTCCGTACCAATTCCATGTCCTCGGTAGTTTTTATATAGTGAGATTGCAAATTCAGGTGTCTTATCATCAAGATTTCCAAATCCGGCAATAATTCTTACCCAAACAGCACCCACTATCTCCTTATTGACTTCTGCACACAGGCAATAATCATCGTTCATTGTACCAAAATCCTTAATATATACCTGTAAAGCAGGGTCATTAATAATTGTTTTAGGGAGTAAATTATTTTCATCCCTCTGAAAAATAGCTTCATACAAAAACTCTTCAAGAAGCGGATATTCTTGCGGCTGCATTTCTCTAACCAAATACTTCGTACTCAACCTCCGATTTTTATTGTTTAATCATCGGTTTTCATTCCACACATACTATGCCCTCCTGTTAAATTGGTTTAGCTCATCAGCAAACCAAAGCTATCTATATTTCTTTAATAAAAAACATTTCCATAGGCTGCTTATATTTCGGGACACTGACAATCAATCCCCCGCTATCTTGATAACCCAATTTTCTGTAAAAGTGCTGGGCTGTTTCATCTACCTGAGTAGATGTCATAACCATTCCATAGCCAGATGATTTCATGTCCTTTTCCCAAAACTCCATGAGTTTTTTCCCATACCCCTTATGCTGAAAGTCCCAATCTATAAAAAGCATCGTACAAAATGGTATGCTATCCCAAAAAAGATTATATCTCAGTAAACCAATCGGAGTTCTATTATCTAACATTACATAGCCCCTTTTATCTCTAATCTTCTTTTGAAATTCTGCTTCTGATAAATGCTTGTCCAACTTGAACCAAAAAGACTTATCTTCTTCTTTTACATATCGAATATTTTCCATATAGCACCTCATAGCACCTCAATAAATTTCAATTTAAACTTTACTTGATTGCTTTAATCTGGTAATTGCCAATAAATTCATCATAAGATACTGATAAAACATAAGTAATATTTTTCTTCAACTTTATTTCCTTAGATGAAGAGCCATTGCTATCAAATGTATCAATAACGCTTCCCTCATTATCACTAAGCGTAAAATTTAGCAAACCTGATTCAACATTGGATGAATATTCAAATTTGACGAGTCCATCTTTTTGTAATTCAAAAGTAATCTCACTTCTGCTACTACTTGCTTCTGTAATGGTATCTTTCATACTTCCAAGAGTATTACTATTCCTAAAAAAAAGAAAAGCTCCTGCTGCAATTAAAATTAGTATTACTATTCCTATACATAGTTTTTTCATCTGGATTCTCCTTTAGTCAAAGAGGATACTCGTAATCCGCTTCGCTACTTACTCGTAACCTCCCAGCAGCTCTGCTGCTATTTCAGTGAGCGCAGTCCCCAGAGTGTTTTTGACTCTGTCACACCGCTTTCGCTTCGCTTAGAAGCGGGGGACTTCCTTAGGAGGTTAAATTTAATTAACTAATTGATATTTTCTTAATCAACAAAATACAATTCTCTTTCATTTTTTGAGTATTCTCTTTAGGAAAGCAACGTCTAATAAATTTACTGTTTGAAATTTCCCTTTATAGAACACGCCCCAGTTATTGAAAACACAAGGTAGTCTCTTTGCTTTTTGCAGCGTATCCACTTGAATTAACGATGAGCGGATACCATTTGTCTCACAATACTGTTTTATTGTTTCCACAGTCTGATAAACAAAAGGGCATTGCATATCATAATAAATGGTCAGCTCTTGACTTTCAATTTCCTGCTTTTTGACATTTGCAGAGAACTTTGGTGTTGTCCCGTCAAAAAATAGAGCAAGTAGCTCATATCCGTCATTGGTAGTATCAACGACCTGAAAGCCAAACTTCTTTGCAAATTTCTGGTCGGAAAGCCATGCCCTTTGCTTGTTTGCTCCAAGCATGCAGATACCGGATTTACCCTTTTCTTTTGCATCTGCTATACAATATTCCATCAGCGCATTGCCATAGCCTTTACCTTTGAAATCGCCCAAAACCCATAGACAATATACATAATAATAGTTGTCACCAACGATAGGGACCCACGCTGCTTCAAGTGGCGCATATTCAATAAAAACCGTAGCCTTTGCATTTAACTTTCTAAAGACATGCCCTTCCTTTAACCGTTCAAAAAGCCATTGTCTCTTTGCTTCAACACCTTGATGTGGTTTCTTGCTGCGTATAATACAGCATAAATGCTCATTCACAAGATTATCTGTTGTTAAGTTCACAAAATCAATACACATACTTTAATTTCCCTCTTCAAGTTAAACATATCTTCATTATTATTCCAGTTATCACAGGACTAATCAAATACCGATTGTTTCATCTATACTTCAAGAACCCAGATACTTTCGCTTCTGCCGTAGCATTACTTCTTTAAAAAGTCACTATGCCAACTGTTGTTAGCTTTTTTGCCATTTCTTTACCGATATACCATCATTTTCTAATAGTTTTCTGGCTCTAAAATACAGTGCTTAAACTAATATTCCGTCCTGTCCTCTGCTTCTGATATAAGAATTTTCATTCTCCATCATCTCTGCAAATGTATCCAAAAAGCGGTATACCTCATCGGATTTTTCACTTTCCGCTTCCAACAATTTAAGATTCCTATATGCTTTCATATTGTCTTTCCCATATAAACCTTCGACTATTTCTTAACATTCATTTAGATAATTTTGTAAAGAATCTGCCAGCTTTCCAATATGAATTCCGTCAACGAAGGAATGATGGACTTGTACAGAAAACGGCAGGAACATCTTCTCATCCCTTTCAAAATATTTCCCCCAGTCAAACAGTGGTGTTGCATTATCCTTTTTACCAGAATTGGTATGCGAAATATGGGTATACGATATCCATGGAAATGGTGAAAACTGAAATACATCATTACTTAAAGGGCCTGTAAAATATTCTTTTTGATTTTCAGCAGTTACCTTAGCTACCGTAACATATTCCTCCAACGTATCTTTTAGTTCAACATTGACAACTTTAAATAGCTCCGTGTCCTTATTCAAATATGTGAACGCTGTATCTATTCTGTCAAAAAGAACGACCTTACCATCTACAAAGCGGTATCTGAATTCATCTATTTCATTTGCACACTTGGAAACAGCATAGATAAAAGCCATTGTAAATGAATAGCTCTTTTCCTTTATCTTTGCCAGAAAATTAGTGATATCCAATTCAAAGGTCACACAATAGGAAGGTTCAATACTATTCCTGAAGATTTGGCAGTGCATCGCTCGTGTCCAATTTTTTTCATCAATTTCTTTATAATTTCTAGTCATATCTCAGCTTTTCCTTTCCCAATATGCATTCCACTATAATTATTCAAAGTATAACACGTAAGCTAAAATTCTTCACCCCAAAATATAAATCATCTATAGTTACAATTACCAAGTAAATTCTTATTTTGATATTGAATACTCTGTACTACATCCCTTACAAATAATATGGCATTTATAATCAATCAAATTCTTGTTGACGAAAGTAACAAGCGGGGACTTGTCCTTTGGGCAGCATAGTCTGTTTTTGACTTCAATCAGCAGTGTATCACTTTTGTCCACATTTACATTTCCATCAAATTCAATATGCACTTTTCCTTTACTTCCACAGTTACAAGTATATTCAAAAGAAAACGCATCATAAGTAACATAGCATAGATAAGCAACGGTTTTATTACAAGATGTGCAGTATATCCAACTTGCATAATCTTTTAAAAGTCTTGAATTACCGGTCTCTTTTATTTTTGGTGTTCGTGCCATAGTCATACCTCTTCTCATATTTAAATAGGAATTTATCGCTGCCATTTCAGATAAACCATATCAACCAGTTGTTTTCCATCTTCAAACATTGGGTGGTCGTAGTTATCTATAAAAAAGTTTTTTATTCGATGTGATTCCGTAAAACCACATTTAGTATAAAAAGTAAGTGCAGAGGGAACATCACCTGTCCCAACAAGCATAGTGCTGCAATCACTGTAAGAGGAAAATAGGAACTCTATCAGGCTTTTTCCATAGCCTTTTCGTTGACAATCAGGTAAAACAGCAATGTTTTTAAGCTCGTAAACACCATCACCTTCTTGTGTGATCACACATTCAGCTTTTATGCCGTTGTCATCCAAAACGAACATTTCACCACGCTTAAGATACTTATCTATCATATCTTCTTGCTCGTCGGCCAGCAATAGCAAGTCTATATATCCCTTTTTGTTGTCTGTAATTTTTCTTATATTCATAATATCAGAATGTGCTTCGGCATGGGTCGCATCATAATCTTTAATCCCTTGAATCAATTCTTGCTTAGCCAATTCCATCTCTGTATCTGACTCGGCTTTTTTATCAGATAAATATTTATATGCTTTTTGAACAACTACAGTAGTCGCAGCTCTAACTGCAACTGCTGCTCCTAGCCACGGAAACATTTTTCTATTTCCTGAATTAATAAGTAAGTCTACCAATTTTTCAGGACCACCATTTGCTTTTGCCATCTTTGATAATCCTGCATAATCCCATGCCAATTTATGTTCCTCCACAAATTCTTATTTTGCTAATTCCATATAAAACTTATTTTATTGTTTTCCTAAATTCAATAAGCGTATAAATATCATCAAATGCCTTATCTGAATGCACATCAAAAACTAATGGAAAAAACTTCAATTTCCCCATTTGCTTTGAATTTTCCACCACTTCTTTCACTTCATCGTCAAGTGGAAGTTTCAGCGCATCTGCACGGGCTTTCTCCGGGATATAGATACTTACTTTGAAAAATCCGTCCCAGATAGAAAGCCAAAATGCAGTCATCTCTTTTTGCGTTCCTCGAATGGTTGTCCACTTATGCAATGCTTTTCCAAGCCAAGCCTTACCATCCTTGTAATAACGCCAATCCACCTCTATATCATGGTTTTTAAGTTTCTCAATAAACTTTATATAGGTACTGTTTGATGTACCAAGCGCCTCTGCAATAGCCTCACTTGTCGGTTCTATATTTGGTTCCCGTAATAATTGCTGCTCGTTCATAATTTATCACCCTCAAATTCTGTATTACTAAACATCTATTTACAGGATTATCATAAATATCTTACTAGTTTCGTTGCTCGCTACAACAATGCAAAATGCGCACTGCTAAAAATTGATTTCATTTGGCATAGGCAAAATGGGTGTCCGGCAGGGTCAAGCATAACTTTCCAATCATCAGAAAATTGCTCATCTGCGATTGCCGCTCCACAATGGATTGCATATTAAACTGCCTCTTCCAAATTATTAACGGCAAAGTCCATATGTGCCATTTGCTGTTGCGCTTCAGGCTTTTCTGGCCATACCGGTGGTTTATACTCAAGATTCCGTTGAAACGTTATGCCAGGATACACCCCCTGATTCGTTCCCGGAGCACCTACACATGCATATTCTTTCATTATGAAATGGTATTTCCCACTTGAGTAACTCAGTAATACCTCCTGGTCTAAAATAGTTTTTTATCATTTAAAATGTTGATTCCCAATTCTTTTGCAAGACTACCCTGTTTAAATGGATTGACCTTTTGAACAACTCCATTTTGTTTGAAAAACGTTCCGGTACTTTTGAACCAAAAAGTGATTCCAGCTTTCACACATTGCTCACGGATATCCAAAATCCAATCATAGTCGCACTCACGGGCTTCTCTTCCTGTTTCGCCATTTACAGTCACATGGTCGATTCTATCAATATAAGGCGAGAGATCAATTGGTTCTAAAATCGGCCCACAAGCTACGAAACGCCGTTTGATCGGGTAAGATATAAACAACGGCAGGCGGTAGTCCGCTATCTCCTGATTTTCAATTGTACAGCCTATGTTCACATTAGCATACCCTTCACCCCAATCAGAAGGCAGCGACACCATAAAGCGGTCAATGCGCTTTGTTAAAATCAAAAAATCAAGGTCGGAACGCTCCTTTATCATAGCCCAAGCATCTGCACGCCACTCATCGGCTTCTGGAATAAAAAAGTCGGTGGCAAAACAAGTCGCCACAATTTTTCCGCTTGCAATTCTAGGCGCTCCTTTCGCCGTTTTAGCAATAGGTTTATCAAATTCATCTGTTTTCGTAATGTTATTTTGACCAAAGCGTTTTGAATATGGTCCATAAAAATAACAATAGGTACATCCATCACTAATCTTATAACAACCTGTCCACGGCTCCCAATTCATAATTTTCCACCTCATGTATTATGTTTAATACGCTCTCCCATATTAATCTTAAAATATAAAAATCCATATATTTATATCGCACCAGCTTCACGGCGGTTTCAACATGCGGTGAAAGGTATCCCTTATACTATATGGCGAAATTCTCCCTAACCATTTGGGAGCATTCGGAATTCGTTTTCGCTCTAATAATAGTTTTACAATTTCACCGTATCCTCTTTTCTCCAGAAGCGATTTCGGATATTTTTCTCTTTCTGCCGGTCTTGTTCTGCAAAGCAGGCTTACCATACATTATCACCTCTTGAAAACAATCTTCATTTGCAACACCTGTTTATCTGTTAACAAATTAGAATTTGGTTTTTTCACTTCTTTTCTCTGATGGCAAAAATAATGTCCACCGTTGGATGTTTACTTTTGCTCACTTCGGTATGATATTCATACTCCAAATTTAATGCCTGATAAGAACTTGCAGGCAGCCATTTTGTATAGAAGTATCTTTTTGCTTCACCAATAGCTGCCCCCCAGATAAACCCCAGCTTAGGCTTTATCGTGATTTTAGCATACTTGCCCGCAGATAAAGTGAATTTCTTTAAGTCATTATTTTCTGTAGTACTGCCTATAAACATTTCAAAATCCCTTGTTGTTTCATCGTAATTTCTTGATAAAACAAAGTATGGTAAAACTGTTCCTTTTGAACAAGGAACTACATTATTATACTTCACCGAAAGAGTATTTATATCTTGTGAAATAGTCTTATCATTTGATTGCAACCATAATCCATAAATACTCTTTTCCTCAATTTCAATAATTTCTACTTTAAGATTTGCCATACATAATTTTCCTTTCAGATTTGCCTTATTATTGCTCAGGGTATATTGCTCTTGGCACAATTGCCAAATTGGTCAGTGGCTTCAATAGCACCTTATGACTTAGCATATTTTTCTTCAGCCGTGTATTCTGCCAATGTAATTGTTGCTTTGCCACTTATACTGTAGCAGGAAAAAATGTAATTACATATCTCCATCAACATCAATGCTGTATTCCAATAGTTGCTACACTAATGCTCTAGCCTAATTCTAAATATTCTATGGGGTTTGGTTTTATGCATCGGCAAATACATTTCAAACTATCTATTTCCATATATTTTATCAAATGTTCATTATAATTATTGCTTACAATTTCAACTGCGCTCTCAACGCAATATACTCTTTAATCATTTTAACATCTGTTGTAAAATGATTGCAAGGGAATTGTACATTTTTTAATTACTTGTAGTATCTAAAAACATCATTCCTCCACTCATCGGCTGGTATACATTCTAAAAAAGGAGTGCCATAAAATGTGAAAGTCTGTACCACAGTCTCATTTTACAACACTCCTTCAAAGTTAATCTAATACATTCTGGCAATCTTAAGCTTTTCTTCTTTATTCTTCCATGAATCCATTGTCTTTTCTGATTTACTGGTTGATGCCACGCCAAAATGCCACCATGATTTATATCCTTCTGCCATTGTCTTCGGTAATACTTTGGCATCAATCAAGGTTGAAACTTCCTGTTTCTTGCTATCTTCGATTGCTGCTCTTAATTCCTCAGGTGTCTTCGCACTGTAGGTCTTTAAGCCATAACCTTCACCAACTTTAGCAAAGTCAATACTTATATAATCACCATCGGTCTTGCCGGTTTCTTCATTTCTGTAACGGAACTCGGTACACAGGCTGCCGATTCCATTTCCCATCTGCAGGTTGTTGATACAGCCAAAGGCAGCATTATCAAAGACGATTACATTAATCTTCTTTTTCTCCTGAATCGATGTGGTAAGTTCTGAGTTGAGCATCAGGAATGCACCGTCACCGACCAGTGCATATACCTCTTTATCCGGGCATGCTAATTTCGCCCCCAGCGCTCCCTGAACCTCATATCCCATACAGCTGTAGCCATACTCCATGTTGTAGGAATCTTTCGCATCAGTCGTCCACATTCTTTCCATATCAGCCGGCAGGCTTCCTGAAGCGCTTACAACAATCGCATCATCTGCGATGCATTCTCTGATAACTCCCAGCCCATTGGTCTCTGTAATTGTACCTCCGATCTGCTCCAGATAATCATTGATGATCTCCGGAGTCCAGCTTGGTACCAGCGGAACAAAGTCTTCCTTGGTGTATGTAAGGCTTTGAATTCTCTTCAGTTCCTTCGCATATTCTGCTTTCAGGCCGGTAATGTACTCTTTCCGGTATACTGACTGATAGCCTTTTTTCTTCAAGATGCTGCCGATCTGCTCCAGAGTGATCTTGGCGTCACCAACCACTTTGGTTGCATCTAATTTTTCTGCGTGAAAATCAGATACATTAATGGACAGGAACTTGACAACCGGGTTGCGGAATATTTCTTTTGATCCGGTGACAAAGTCGTTAAATCTGGTGCCTGCACCAATAACCAAATCGGCTTCTTCAGCAAGCGTATTTGCACACAGTGTTCCGGTCACGCCCACTCCGCCGACATTCATCGGGCTGCTGGACGGTGTGGCACTCTTTCCGGCCTGAGATTCCGCATAAGGGATGGTCAGGTCTTCGCATAGCTTCTGCAAGGTTGCGCCCGCTTCCGAATACCGGGTACCCCCGCCGCCGATAAAGAGCGGCTTTTTCGCCTTCATAATCATTTCAACTGCATCATTGATTTGATCCGGGTCAGCCGGTGACCTCATAATCCGATGTACCCGTTTCTCGAAAAAGTAATCCGGGAAATCAAAGCTTTCACCCTGCACATCCTGCGGAATGGCAACACAAACGGCTCCGGCAGTGGCCGGATTAGTCAGTACCCGCATAGCATTGATCATTGCCGTCATTAGCTGTTCGGGCCTGGCGACACGATCCCAGTAATTGCACACCGGTTTAAAGGCATCATTCGTTGTAATTGCCAGGCTGTGAGGCTGCTCAATCTGCTGCAGCACCGGGTCGGGCTGCCGGGTTGAAAAGGTGTCGGCCGGAAATAGTAATAATGGAACATTATTTACGGTTGCAGTTCCGGCTGCCGTGACCATGTTCGCAGCCCCCGGTCCGATTGATGAAGTACAAGCGATAATTCTTCTGCGGTTATTCTGCTTCGCATAAGAAATTGCTACGTGAGCCATCCCTTGTTCATTACGGCCGTGATACACTCTGAGATTACCCGGATCCTCATCGAGCGCCTGCCCCAGTCCGGCTACAATTCCGTGGCCAAAGATGGTGAAAATACCATCAACGAAGCGGTGTTCTTCACCGTCAAAGCTAACATATTGCTGATTCAAAAACTTTACAATTGCCTGACCTACTGTCATTCTTGTTCTTCCCATGATTTTTTATTCCTTTCTTATTTAAAATTTTATTTGGTTGCGTTTTTCCCATTCTTCAATCAACTCTTCACGGAAACTGGGATGCGCGATGCGAATCAGCCGTTTGGCACGTTCCCGCAGTGAAACTCCTCTAAGATCTGCTACTCCATACTCAGTAACAATATAGGCGACATCATTTCGCCCAGTCGTTACAACTGCACCCGGTTCTAAATAGGGGACAATTTTAGATACGGCACCATTTTTGGCCGTGGTGGTCATGGCAATAATTGAAATCCCGCCTTTTGACATATTCGCACCCCTGACAAAATCCACCTGCCCGCCGACACCGGAAATCTGCATCGGTCCGATACTCTCGGCGCTTACCTGGCCCATGAAATCCACCTGAATACAAGAATTTATTGACACCAGGTTGTCATTCTTGGCAATGACATAAGGGTTATTGGTATAATCGGCTGATGCCATATATACCGCAGGGTTATCATCGATATAGTCATAAAGCTTCCGGCTTCCCATTACTCATTTTTATTGCCGGCAAAAAGAGAGTTATGGCGGACGTGTCCTTCGGCTTCTTTCAGGCAGTATGCGCTTTCCCCCATCCCAATCATATGGGTCGTCTCTACATTCTCAAGCTGCAGCATATGTTTGGCAAATTCTCTGGTCAATGCCTGCGGTTCGCCGCAGGCATGACCAATTACTACCCGGTCTCCGTCTTTGATTTGTTTTACTGCTTCTTCAGCAGTTACATATTTGTCTTTATATTTTTCTCTGAATTCTATCATGTTCTTACCCCAAACATATTTATTTTTTCTTCTTTACGCCTGCGATAGTTTTGGCCAGTTCCTTTTTATGCTCCATATTTGCCTGTCTGCCTATCATAACCCGCTGAGCCTGCGGTGAACCGGCTCCGTGCATTGATTCTGTCCGATAGCCGACTGCTGCAGTTCCCAGAGTGATGTTCTCGATCAGACGCAGGACACGCATCCGGTCCTCGGTGCTGACATCGGCAATTCCCTTGAGATATTTGTCGATATAAGGTTTTAATTTTTCATTATCGTAATCCTGCTGGCTCGGCATCGTCACCATCAAACCACCGGCAATATCCTCCGCCAGACGAGTGATCTCATAAGGCAGCCGGGTAATGTTCTGTTTACATACATTCGCCAGCAGAGCATCCACATAGTAGTTACCGGCTTCCATTTGACAGCCTTCACAGGAACAGGCAATCCCGCAGGAGTACAAGGATTCATTTAAGTGATTCATTTCAATCAGTTTATCCTTGATATGGCTTGCTTTCGGAACCCCATTATAGTCAGCTGCAAGCGCTGTTGCACCGATTAGTACATCGCCGACACCGACTTTGCAGCCGCCGTAGCTCTGGCGATGATAGGATGCGAAGCGTTCTACCAGCATTCCCGCAAAGTCAGTCTCACCGTTTAGGAATATCCGTTCATTTGGCACAAATACATCTTCAAATATCATCAATGCTTCATGACCGCCAAAATTCTTATTTCCAAGATCAATGTCTGCATTTGGTTCTAATTTTCTGGTATCACAGCTCTGACGTCCATAGATCATGAAAATTCCCGGTGCATCGGCCGGCAGCGAAAAAGCGACTGCATAATCCTTGTCTTCCGGCCTCATTGCCACGGTCGGCATAACGATTACTTCATGTGAATTAACAATCCCGGTCTGATGGGCTTTGGAACCGCGAACCACAATTCCATCCGCTCTTCTTTCTACCACCCGCAGATACATATCCGGATCTTCCTGCTGTGACGGTGATAACCCTCTGTCTCCCTTAGGATCAGTCATCGCTCCGTCAACAACTAAGTCTTCTTTTTGAATGCGTTCCCAATATTTCTTAAAGTTTTCGAAATAGCTGGTTCCGTGTGCTTTGTCACACTCGTATGTAGTGGAATATACGGCATTGGCTGCATCCATTCCAACACAGCGCTGGAAGCATGAAGCGGTCTTCTGACCTAACAGCCGCTGCATTTTCACTTTTTTGAGCAGATCATCGGTACTCTGGTGAAGATGGGTAAAACGATTGATTTTCTCGCCGGTGAGATTCGATGTCGCCGTCATCAGGTCTTCATATTCCGGCAGCTGAGCCAGCTCATAGGTCATCGCGACCGAATTTAGCGACGGAACAATCACCGGGTGCCCGGTGGGATCATCCACCTTTTCACCCAGCAGATAGACCTGCAGATCTAACTTTTTTAAACTCTCAATATACTCTTCTCTTGTTTTCATAAGCTCTCCTTACTCTATAGACAACCCATATAGATTGTTTTTATATCTTCTTGACTGAGTTTGATCGGGTCATTCGCCAGCAGTCGCTGCTGATTCTCGATCACCGATGCTGCCATTTCAGCACATTTTGCTTCGTCAACCCCCAATTCTTTTAAGCCTTTACGCTCCAGTACAAAGCTAAGCAGTTTAAACAGATCAGACCAGACATTACTTCCGGTACAGCCAAGTACTTCTTCTATCACCTCTTCAACCGGTGACAGATCGGCACCCAGCTTCTTGTACATCAGGAACACCCCTTCAAAGACCATATAATTGGCATTGCCATGAGGTACATGATAGTTCCCGCCAATCGGATATGAAAGCGCATGAACCGCTCCGCATCCGGCATTACCGAAAGCTGCACCCGCCATGGTGCTGGCAATCAGAAAATCTTCCATGTTATCAGGAAGTTTTGCTTCCCCGTTGTCTTTCATCTTTACGTAACCTTTCAATATCTTTTCAATTGCCGTTTTGCCGAACATTCTCGAGAAAGGTGTCGCCTTTGGCGATATGTAGGACTCCATCGCATGTACCAATGCATCGATGGAACTTGCTGCAAAGACTCCATAAGGCAGCGTTCTGAGCATCTGCGGAATCAATGCCGCTTCGTCCGCATACAATGCCGGTACCGCCAACCCGATCTTAGTCTGTTTCTGCTTAAACTCGACAATCGAGATATTAGTCACCTCGCTGCCGGTACCACAGGTAGTCGGAATAACGATCAGCTGTCTTTTCTTCGGTAATTCAGAACCTTTAGCAAAGATTCCTTCAACATCGTATTCATCACCAAAGACAAACAATTTCGAAATATCGATTACCGTGCCGCCGCCGATTGCAATAATCCGCTGATAATCTTTCCCCTTCATATCCCGGATCATCGCATCAATCATTTCATCGGATGGTTCGCCCTGACCGTATTTTTCTTGATATAATACATCGCATGGCAGCGGCGCGCCATTAAGCTGCGGTACCAATACATACTCATTGGTGATGATCAGATCTTTGCTGCCGATGCCTTTTTGTTCGATAAAATTCTGTATCGATTGATATACCGCAATCATTGGTTTTACTGAAAATTCCATAACGTCCTCCTTTCGCGAAACTGTATCCCCTATATTTCCGGAAAATATTTCGCCCCTTCTTCTGCTGCCCATTTGTGTTCTTCCACTACGTTGGTTACCATTGCTTCATCATCACGCAGCCGGATGACCCACAGGTAATACTCCGCATACCCCGGCGCGGTTGACTGACTGTGGGTTACATTGGCCGGCATTCCGGTCAGATCGTTGTTCTTAACCTTATTTACTTCGTCACCCATTTCGGCAAAACCGTATCCATTTTCCGGCAGGAATTTATAAAAGTAAATTTCCGGTTCCACATGCTGGTGCGGCGGATAACTGGACCATTTCCCCGGATAGCTGACTACTTCACCGATAAAGAAGTTGGTCTCCGGACAGGTGCTGCGGTCAAAGAAGGTTCTGACGATTCTGGTCGATGCTTCATTCATCATCCCGGCGCCGCGCATCTCGGTCGGACACAGCAGGTCTTCTTCCCGATATAATTTAGCCGCGAATTTTTTTGGATTTTTGGTACACTGGACCAGCATTTCAATATTATCACTGATACACACAACCTCAACCTCTGTATTTTCGGGAACATGCAGCACGGTTGGATTCTCATGAAAGCATGAATTTCTGAGTGCTTTTTCTTCCTTCCCTTCATATTTAAACAGCAACTCTCCTTTAATTAAGGTAAAGATACATTCTTTCGCCTCATTGAACTTGTAAGACTCACCTTTTTCTAAACCCAGCAGGCCGAAATCCATCTTGATGTTTTCATTTTCTTCCACTACTACTTTCTCAAAACCTTTTTTAAAATCATTACTTCTCAGTATCATTTTCGTCTCCTTTACTTTCTGCCGATTACTTCCAGCGCATTCTTTGCTATATTTTCCGCGGTTAAGCCAAATCGTTCTTTCAGGTAATCAACCGACCCCACTTCACCAAACTCATCCTGAATCCCCACTCTCGCCATCGGTACCGGCGTCGTTTCTGCCAGCACTTCTGCGACCGCACTGCCCAGACCATTGTGGATATTATGGTTCTCAACCGTAACGACGGCACCGGTATTTTTTGCTGCTGCGGCGATCGCTTCACGGTCAATCGGTTTGATTGTAAATACATTCAGGACTGCTGCATTCACATTTTGCTCCTGCAGTATTTCCGCCGCCTTCATCGACTCATCGACACAGATACCGGAAGCGATCAGAGTAACATCAGTACCTTTTTTAATACTCACCGCTTTGCCGATGTCAAATGTTGATCCATCTTCAAAAACTTTTATTGCATTTTTACGGGATAATCTGATATAGAAGATTCCCTCCATTTTGGCTGTCTGCTTCACCATATCCCGCAGCATTACAGAATCGGTCGGTTCGATGATGGTGATTCCCGGAATCCCTCTCAGCAGCCCGATATCTTCAAACGGCATGTGGGTGCCGCCGTTAAAAGCGGCGGTAACACCGGGGTCACTGCCCAGCATTCTAATATTAGTCTTTGCATAAGCACCTGACAGGAATATCTGATCCAAGGCTCTTCTGGTTGCAAAACATCCAAATGTATGCGTAAACGGAATCATTCCCACCGCTGACATTCCGGCTGCCGTTCCGATCATATTAGCCTCCTGAATCCCGCAGTTGATCGTATTGTCCGGAAATTCTTCCGCGAACTTCACCATCCCGATAGAATTCATTAAATCTGCTTCCAGATACACAATCCGGGGATTTTCTTTGACCAGCTCGGTCATTGTCTCAGCATAGGCATCCCGCATTGCAAGTTTCTCGGCGGCATGACTGTTATCTATTTTATAGTTCATTTTACTGGTCCCCCTTCTTTAAGGATTCGATTGCTTCTTCACACTGTTCTTTGGTAAAAGTCATATGGTGGTTATACAATATCCCCTCAGCAAAGGTACATCCTTTTCCTTTTTCCGTGTTCAGGATAATCATCCCCGGTTTTTCATTCTGTGCTTTCGCTAACTGGATCGCTCCATAGATGGCATCTGTATCATGGCCGTCCACTTCTATGGTGTACCATCCGAATTCGATAAACTTCTTACTTAGGTCGCCCAGATCCAGGATGTCTTTGGTATAACCATCCAACTGCTGCTTATTGTAATCAACGAATGCGATCAGGTTACTCAGCTTATGCTGGGGCGCATACAGTGCGCCTTCCCAAATCTGACCTTCATCACATTCACCATCTCCTATCAGCAGATATGTATAACTGTCCTTTTTCAGCATCTTGTTGCCATGAGCGATTCCGATCGCCGTTGACATGCCCTGCCCCAGAGCACCGGTACTCATATCGACCCCCGGCGTCTTATTCCGGTCACAATGACTGGGTAGTCTCGTTCCATTCGTATTAATGGTCTTCAGCTCATCTACCGGAAAATAGCCCGATAATGCCAGCGTTGCGTAAAGCGCCGGTCCCGCATGCCCTTTCGACATAACGAAGTAATCACGATCTTCCCACCCGGGATTGGCCGGCTCAATATTCATCGCCTTTCCATATAATACCGCTAAAACATCGGCCGCTGACATCGCTCCCCCTATATGCCCGAATCCAAGATTCTTCAGTGCTTCTAAAACCCGGATACGAATCTCTTTCGCAAACTCTTTCGGTTCTCTGTTCTGATACATAAGTTCCTCCTTTTTAAATTATAACACCAGATTTAATTTTATAATATATTTCAAATTATATATTCTTGTTTGTATTGTATATAATCTCTTATTGGATGTCAAGATAAACTTTATTTTATAATATATTGATTTTTGTATTCCTCATCTGCTATAATTAACCATTATCATCTTAAAAGGAGCAATTACTATGCGAGTTAAAAATAAAGCAATCTTGGGAGATTTTGTATATGATCACATTAAAGAACTATTGTTAACCAAGAAACTAAAGTGTGGTGATCGGATCAACGAACAGTCTTTAGAAGAAGAATTAGGTGTCAGCAGAACCCCGGTTCGCGAAGCAGTCCGCCGTTTATCAAATGAAGGAATTGTCACACTCTACCCTAATCGTTTCGCTGAGGTTATAACTTTTGATGAGAATTCAATCAAAGAATTAGGTATGGTACGCATCACGATGGACTGTCTCTCGGCACAACTGGCAATTCAAAATGGCAGCAATCGGGACTTCGATGTTCTTAAAGAGTTGGCTGAGAAATGCGATGCCGCACATCTGGAAAACAATTGGTATGATCAATTTAAATACGATTCCCGATTCCATATGAAATTAATAGAAATCAGCAAAAACGACCTACTGATCAATCTTCAAAAGAGTATGGTTCTCAAAACCAGGCTTTTACAAACCGAACAGTTAGATGAGGATTCCACATATTGTGATGTCGCTCAACACGGTGCCATCCTCGATGCACTGTATAACCGAAATCTGGATGCTGTTTTAGAGACTACCACCAGGCATCTGGCAACTTTCTATCATTTGGATCCTAAAGATATCAACGTTATTCATTTTGCATAACAAAAAGTCAGGTATCGTATTGAGGATACCTGACTTTTGCGATATCCCTTAATATCTCTTTGAAATAATCTTACCACTGGACGCCGCCATTGCGTTATCGTAATCTTGCTCAAAAAATAGTAGTTTATACTCTCTTTTATCGAGCAATTTATAAAATCTTGATCCATCGGCCTTCTCTTGCAGACTTCTCTATAGCTGCAAGAATCGTATCGACATAATGGCCATAAGCAATATCAATTGATATTTCATGGCCATCTATAATGCCCGACAAAATATCATGTACCTGGATTGTCATAACATCACCATAGGAGATACCAAGTTCATCTGTCCCGCAAAATCTGGCATAGTCGCCATTGCGGGTATTTCCCTTAATTGTTTTGTATCCGCGATGAGAAGGATCACAATCATTTGAATAGTACATGAGATCATTCATATGACTCAGTTCAAACTTTACCGAACCCCCGCTTCCCTGCAATTCGTAGTATAAGCTGTCCGGCCTTGCTGTTGATACACGGCTTGAAGACATTGAACCCAATCGGCCATCTTCATATTTAACAATAACATAGACCTGATCATCGGTATCGATAGTGATTTCTTTAGTATTGTCTCTGGCATCGGGGCGCCTGGGATATACGATATCCCAGGAAGCCATTACGGCAACGATTTTCTGCCCCACAATCATGTCGGACAGGCTGATCAGATGCGCTGTTAAGTCACCCAGAGCACCTGTTCCGGCTGTTTTGGCTATTTGCCGCCATGTGGCCGGAGTCGCCGGGTCCGCACAGTAGGAGCAATCGAATTCTCCCCGGAAGGTAACAAAATCACCAAGCTTTCCGGACTTCATCAAATCCCGGGCCAGAATATTCGCCGGGCATTTCGTATAAATAAAGTCGACCAGACTCTTGACTCCCGCCTTGCTGACTGCATCAGCCATCGCTTTGCCATCATCCAGCTTATTTGCCATCGGTTTTTCACAGAGGATATGCTTTCCTGCTTTGGCTGCCGCAATCGCAATTTCTGCATGAGTAAAATTCGGCGTTGCGATAATCACCAGCTCCACCTGATCATTTTCTATGACTTCTTTCCAGTCGGTCGTTACTTTTTTATATCCAAAGCGTCTGGATGCCTGCTGAGCCGCCTGCTCATTTACATCCGCAACAATTTCAAATACCGGCTCCACATCAGTATAAGCCTGACGTACATTATTCAACCCAATGGAATGATAGCTTCCCATCCAGTTTGCACCGATAAGACCCACCCCTACCTGCTTCATTTTTTCCTTCTTCATATGACCATCCTTTCTATATCTGATATCCGATCCCTTTCAGGAAATCGACACTAGCCTTTACATTGGCAAGACTATTTTCCACATTTCGCGGATCGCACTCCTGTTCAATCGTAATATAACCATTGTAATCTATTTCTTTCAACACCTCGGCAACCGCGCCATAATCAATCATTCCCTGCCCGATCGGGCACATAGAACCTCTCGCACATCCTTCAAAGAAGCGGATTTTCTCATTCATCACCTCATCGTATATCTTCTTGTCAATGTCTTTGAAATGCACATAGTCCAAGCGGTCTTTGTACTTCCCAAGCCACGTGGCCGGATCCATTCCCGCATACTTAAGATGACCGGTATCAAGAACAAATCCTGCCAGTTCATTGGGTATTTCTTCTGCCAGATAATCAATCTCATCGGCAAATTCTATGTACCCCCCACAGTGAGGATGCAGAACCGGGCGTACGCCATAACTGTTTGCCCGTTCACACAGCCCTCTAAAATGGGCAATCAACTGTTTCCATCCAGCTTCATCCAGCCGCGGTGCGCGATCCGAATGCCCGGCTGCATAATCTCTTTCATCGTGTCCCCAATCCATTACCGTCATATACGGGGTCGGCCAGTGCTGCCCCTTTTCCACCGGCAGCGGCGGCAATTTTGTTATCAATGAACAGATGTCATCCACCTGCGCCAGCAGCTTAGGATAGTTCTCTTCACTTAACACATCATCAAAAATGGTTCCTGCAACGATGGACAGTGCGTTTTTATTCAGCTCTTCCGTCACTTCCTTTAGCTGGCTCGATGTAATCCATCCGTTTGGTCCCAGCTCAATTGCCCGATACCCCGCCTCGTGAGCTTCCTTAAACACTCTCTGCCAGGTCGGAATATGTGGATTAGTTATATCATCCACTCCCCAGCAGCATGGCGCTCCACAAATTTTAATTCCCATAAATACCTCCTTATTATCGTTGTTTAGTTAACTCAGACAGCTTAACCGGCCGGGCTTCTTTCAATGATTTGTTTGCAGCCGCAGCCATTAATACCGGATACAGTCCGTCCAGACCGGTGACCTCAGGTTCTTTATTATTCTCTATCGCTTCGGCAAAGGCTGTCATTTCTGCGATAAATGACTGGGTATAGCGATCCCACATCACCTTATATGCCGTACCCGAAGATACGCTGTCGGCAGTTGAGACACAGACGGTATTAGGAATATCATTTTCATCCTGTACAGCTCCTTTAGAGCCAAACACTTCAATGCGCTGGTCATAACCATATACTGCCTGACGGCTATTATCAATAACACCAATCGCACCATTTTCAAATGTTAATGTAACTAATGCCGTGTCTATATCACCCTCATCACCAATCTTAGGATCTACTAAGACAGCGCCCTTCGCATATATCTCCGTCGCTTCGCAGCCTGCCAAAAAACGAATCATATCAAAATCATGAATCATCATATCGCAGAACAGGCCGCCGGAGCTCTTTACATAATCGATTGTTGGAGGCTTCGGATCACGGGATGTTATCTTAATGATATGCGGTTCACCGATAACCCCCTCCGCCACGGTGTCACGAACGGCACGGTGGTTATGATCAAAGCGCCGGTTAAATCCAATCTGAATCTTAACGCCTGCTTTTTTCACTGCTTCTAACACTTCACGAACCCGATCTACGTCATGATCAACCGGTTTTTCACAAAAAATATGCTTCCCTGCAGCTGCGGCTTTTTTAATAAGCTCTGCGTGGGTATCTGTCGATGAACATATTAATACCGCTTCAATTTCGGGATCTTCAAAGATCGTATTCACATCTTTTGTTATTACTGGAATTCCATATTCCTTCACATACTCGATTCCTTCTTCTGCGATATATGGATCAGCAACAATCTTTATCTCCATTTTGCGTACCGCCATACTGATATTTTTAATATGAACCCGCCCTATCCGGCCCGTTCCGATAATTGCTACTTTCATTTTATACTTCCCTTTCTTTTACTTAGTTATAATTGATTGTCTCAATGGTTTATTGCCCGCTTTAGCACTTCAATGTCTTCACGCAAAAGATCATAAGGACTCGCAGCCTGGGTTCGCAGCGGTAATTGATCATAATAATTCTCCAGCAAAATATAACCGCTAAAAGCATGATCTTTTAAAAATGCCATCGTTTCAAAGAACCCTGAATCACCGGTTCCCAATATTCCTCCGCTCATTGCGCCGCTTCCATCCTTCACATGGAGTTGATTGCAAATATATGGATAGAGTTCTGACAGAATTTCCACCTCATTATAGCCTCTGAATAAATGATAGTTCTGACTGTCAAAATATAGATAGAAATTTTTTCTGTCCACTCTCTCATACATCGTTTTAAATTCTTCACCCGTCATGAGGTTCTCGCTGGCAACAGAGATTCCATATTCCCCCGCCGCATCACATAAATATTGATATACCCGGGCACTATACTCCAGATCTTCTTCCGTTTTTACTTCACTTGCCGCAAATCCGGGTACCTGGATAATTTGTACATTCAGCGCTTTTGCTGTTGCGGCCGCCCGTTTCACCAAGTCCCATACAATATCGTATTCCTTCGTACCGCTCCGTGCATGCATCGGTATATTATCGAAATCATTCAATGCAATTGCACAATACTCAATTCCATATTTCTGCTGCTCACTTAAATATATCTTCTGCATTTCTGAATGGGTAATCGGATAATCATTTTCATATAAACCAACCTTCAGAGACAGTGCCTCCAGGCCCACGGATGCCGCTATCCGGGCTGCATATAATCCTGCTCCCGGCAAGCCCCAGTCACATGCTCCTATTTTAACATTTTTCATTTCTTTCTCTCCTAAACAATTGTCGTAGTGTAAAGTTTACACCCCTGTTTTTTTCTTAAAACCTTATATTCTCAAGGGTTACAGAGTTTTAAAAAAAAAACAATGACCCCCCTTATTTTGGACATAATTGAAGTGTCACAAGCAATTTTAACCAAGTAAGGAATGATCATTGTTATGTTTTCAATTATATCCTATTTAATATTATATAATCAATATCTGCTTAAGCAGATTTATCAATTAATCTTATTTATCGCTAAATATATCC
>Ga0153996_1000099_pt1 | contig 51483 bp, 52 predicted proteins | sample TSNC080MetaG_FD_104728 | JGI IMG/M metagenome (GOLD analysis project Ga0153996, IMG submission 104728) | Attine ant fungus gardens microbial communities from North Carolina, USA - TSNC080 MetaG | ecosystem: Host-associated > Fungi > Mycelium > Unclassified | place: USA: North Carolina, Lumber... | reverse complement strand
AATCTATTTGCACACTGGAGATTTGGAATTACGCCAGCCGCTGGAGAGGGAGCCGTATGAGTCGAGAGGCTCACGTACGGTTCTAATGGGGGCTCAAGGGGAGGTTCCTTGGGTCTACCTACTATGGTTGAATATGAGAAATATAAATGCAGTAATATATAATACAAAGTCATATATATATCAATTGGGTGAGAGAATCAGAATTAGTTGGGGAACTCGGAATTTGTTAATCAGCTTTTGAGATAGTTAGCGGAATAATTAGGCGTAGTCTATAGGGGGATATATAATGGCAGAGATGACAAGCAACGTAACACCGTGGTCTGAGGACAGCATGAAAAATTACCAATGGCTGGATAAATACTTACAAAAACAGCCGGCTACTGAAAAAGAATTTCAACCTGCATGGCAGGCATACAAGTATCTGATATGTGGCAAGATGTATGCTTATATTGGCATTGACGACCGAAACGGACGCCCTATTATTACCTTGAAACTGGAGCCTATATTCAGTGATATGCTACGTTGCAAGTACGAAGATATCGTGCCAGGTTACTACATGAACAAGCTACATTGGAGTACGGTATATCTTGATGGTATTGTGCCGCAGGATGTACTTGCAGATATAGTGTATGCTTCTTACAAATTGGTACGTTCATCGTTAAGCAAAAAAGCACAGCAGGGGATATTGGAAAAATAGAAACATCATTTCCTGTCTTAGCAACATTGAATCGACAAATCTCAGTTAGTTAGAAAATATCAATTTATCTATGGAATATCATATACATTTAAGCGATTGACAGCATCTCTTCGGAGGTGCTTTTCCTTTACCTATTTTTAAGGAGAGAACAGATGGGAATCAGAAGTTTATTGGGAATACGAAGTGCACGGGATAAACCAAAGGACAGTTACGGCGGTTCGGCTTATTCCTTCTTATTTGGACGGACAACAAGTGGGAAGCCTGTCAATGAACGGACGGCTATGCAGACCACGGCGGTTTATTCTTGTGTGCGGATTCTGGCGGAGACGGTTACATCCCTGCCGCTGCATATTTATCGCTATACGGATACGGGAAAAGAGCGGGTGGCAGACCACCCGCTGTATCAAATCCTGCATAATGAACCGAATGAAGAAATGACTTCCTTTGTATTCCGGGAAACGTTGATGAGCCATTTGTTGATTTGGGGAAATGCTTATGCTCAAATTATCCGGGACGGTGCTGGCAGGGTACTTGGGCTTTATCCCCTCCTCCCTAACAAGATGGAAGTGGATCGTACAGAAAGCGGGCAGTTGGTGTATTATTATTCCCGGAATTCAGAGGAGAATCCTAACTTCAAAGAGATGGGTAAAATTGTATTGAAGCAGGAAGATGTGCTGCACATCCCCGGACTTGGATTTGATGGCCTGGTGGGATATTCACCAATTGCCATGGCAAAGAATGCGATTGGCATGACTTTGGCCTGTGAGGAATATGGAGCCGGTTTCTTTGCCAATGGGGCAAATCCGGGAGGTGTACTGGAGCATCCGGGGATATTGAAAGACCCAAAGAAAGTCCGAGATTCCTGGAATGAAGTATACCGGGGAACAAGTAATGCCCACAAGGTAGCAGTGCTGGAAGAGGGTATGAAGTACCAGCAGATTGGAATCCCCCCGGAGGAAGCACAATTTCTGGAAACGAGGAAGTTCCAGCTTAATGAAATTGCCCGGATGTATCGTATTCCGCCCCATATGATTGGGGATTTGGATAAATCCAGCTTCTCAAACATTGAAAAACAGTCATTGGAATTTGTAAAGTATACATTAGACCCTTGGGTAATCCGGTGGGAGCAGTCTTTACAAAAAGCACTCTTGCTTCCGCAGGAGAAGAAGGAGTATTTCATTAAATTAAATGTAGATGGGCTGCTCCGTGGGGATTATCAAAGCAGGATGACAGGCTATGCCACCGCAAGGCAGAATGGCTGGATGTCTGCCAACGACATCCGGGAGTTGGAGGATTTGAATCCGATCCCGGAAGAGGAAGGTGGAGACCTCTATTTGATTAATGGGAATATGACCAAATTGAAAGATGCCGGATTATTTGCCGGAAAAAACACAGGACGGGAACCAACCTGACAGCAGAAATGGCTGGAAGGCTGGTTCCTTTTTATCTGTAGAAAGTGAGGGATGTAATTGAAACGGAAGTTTTGGAACTGGGTGAGAAATGAAGGAGAAGGTATCAGGACGCTGTACCTGGATGGGGAGATTTCAGATGAGACGTGGTATGGAGATGAAGTGACACCAGAGCTGTTTCGTAATGAATTGGAAGCCGGAAGTGGGGCTATTACAGTCTGGATTAATTCTCCCGGAGGGGATGTGTTTGCGGCAGCACAAATATATAACATGCTGATGGATTATAAGGGAAATGTCACTGTAAAAGTAGATGCACTGGCAGCTTCGGCGGCATCGGTGATTGCCATGGCCGGGACTACGGTACAAATGTCTCCGGTGGCAATGATGATGATCCACAATCCTATGACCATTGCCATCGGGGATTCAGAAGAGATGAAGAAAGCGGGAGCCATGCTGGACGAAGTAAAGGAAAGCATTATGAATGCCTATGAAATCAAGACTGGTTTGCACCGCACAAAACTTTCCCATTTAATGAATGCGGAAAGTTGGTTCAATGCCAGGAAGGCAGTGGAACTGGGGTTTGCGGATGAAATCCTGGAGGGCAAGAGCCGGGCAGAAGAGAAAGAAACCGGATTGGCAGCAGGAATGATGTTTTCCAGAGCAGCAGTTACAAATTCCCTGTTAAATAAGCTGGTGCCAAAACCGGATGAAAAGAGGACACCAGTGGAGCAATTGGAAAAGAGATTGGAACTTATAACACACTAATAGGAGGGCGATATCATGAGTAAAGTATTGGAATTAAGGGAAAAGCGTGCAAAAGCATGGGAAGCTGCCAAAGCGTTTCTGGACAGCAAAAGAGGAAATGACGGACTTTTGTCTGCAGAGGATACGGCAGCATATGAAAAAATGGAGAAGGATGTAGTGGATTTAGGCAAGGAAATTGTACGCCTGGAACGGGCGGCAGCAATTGATGCAGAGCTTGTAAAGCCCACATCAAATCCGATTGCTAATAAGCCAAACAGCCATCCGGGCGGAGAGGAAAAGACCGGGAGGGCAACGGATGAATACCGCAGGGAATTCTGGAATGCCATGCGCAGGAAACATTATTTTGTTGTAAACAATGCCCTGCAGATTGGCACGGATTCAGAAGGCGGATTCCTGGTGCCGGATGAGTTTGAAAATTCGCTGGTGGAAGCCTTAGAGGAAGAAAACTTTTTCCGTTCCCTGGCAACAGTCATCAATACTTCCAGCGGTGACCGCAAAATCCCTGTAGTGGCAACAAAGGGAGAGGCATCCTGGGTGGATGAGGAAGGGGCAATCCCGGAATCGGATGATACCTTTGGACAGATATCCATTGGAGCCTACAAGGTGGCTACCATGATTAAGATTTCCGATGAATTGCTGAACGATTCTGCATTCAATCTGGAAGCCTATATTTCCATAGAATTCGGACGAAGGATTGGAGCAAAGGAGGAAGAAGCTTTTTTCACAGGAGATGGAGCCGGAAAACCTACAGGGATTTTTAATATCACAGGCGGTGCGGCAGATGGCGTCACCACTACAGGTTCATCCATTTCATTTGATGATGTGATGGATTTATTCTATTCTGTGAAATCCCCATACCGGAAAAAGGCTGTATGGGTGCTGAATGATACCACAGTGAAGGCATTGCGGAAATTGAAAGACAATAATGGGAATTACATCTGGCAGCCGTCCCTGCAGGCAGGACAACCCGATATGGTTTTAAACCGCCCATACCATACATCCTCTTATGTACCGGAACTGGCGGCAGGGGAAAAGGTCATGGCATTCGGGGATTTTTCTTATTACTGGATTGCGGACCGGCAGGGGCGTTCCTTTAAACGGTTAAATGAACTGTTTGCAGCAAATGGGCAGGTTGGATTCCTTGGCAGTCAGAGGGTTGACGGGAAGCTGATTTTGCCGGAAGCGATTAAAACAATGACGATGAAATCAAGTTAGTAAGGCAGTTTTGGGATTTGAATTCCGGGCTGCTTTTTTCGTCGGAGAAAATGGGAAAGGAGAAGCGGAATGGTTGTGGATTTGGAGGAAATAAAGCAGTATGTACGGATTGACAGCAGTGATGAAGATGAGCTTCTCCTGACTCTGGCCGCAACTTCGGAAAGTCTGTGCAGTGATATCATGCGGCGCAGCTTTGAACCGGGAATGGAGATAAGCGATCCGGTAAGGACAGCAGTGCTGTATGGAGTTTTTTATCTGTATGAGAACCGGGAGCAGGCAGATTTTAAGGATTTGACACTGACTTTGAAATATCTGCTTTTTGGACAGAGAGATGAGGTGTTCTGATGAGGATTGGGCAGTGGCGGCAGCGGATTATTATCCAGCAGAACCAGATGGTAAAGGATAAGGATGGAAACCAGAGGAATGAATGGACAGACTACTTTTCCTGCTGGGCTTATGCAAATAACCTGTCAGGAAAAGAATACTGGGAAGCGGTCCAGGTGAACCAGGAAGCTACGTTGTTTTTTCTGGTGAGGTATTGCGAGGAGTTGAAAAATTTAGACAGCACAAAATACCGGATTTTATTCCGGGGTGAACTCTATAATATTACTTTTGTGGATTTCATGCAGTACCGGAATAAGACGATTAAGCTGCGGGCTGGGAAAGTAAAGAGGTAGGTTATGTCAAACAGAAGGGCAACAGTAGACCAGATGGCAGAGATAATCATGGAGTCCATGGCGGAATATGCGGATTTATCCAATGAGGTAATGAAAGAATGTGTTATGGAGGTCAGCAAATCGGTAAAAAAGGATATCCAGGGAAATGCTACGGTGAAATCAGGCAGGTATAAGAAAAGCTGGGCAGCAAAGAAGGTGAAGGAAAATGCCAATTCACTGACCATAGTGGTGCATAGCAGCAACCGTTACCAGATAGCACACCTTTTGGAGAAAGGGCATGCGAAACGTGGCGGTGGCGGCAATTCCCCATATTGCCCCGGCAGAACAGCGGGGAGCAGAAGAACTGGTATCCAGAATAAGACGGGGGTTATTGTAATGGTTCATGAAGCTGTAGCAGCAATGATAGAGGAGATGGCACTTCCTTCTGCTTATGGACATTTTGCAGAGGGACAGTCACCGGAACCGCCTTTTCTGGTGTTCTTGTATCCGGAATCCCGGAACTTTGCGGCGGATGGGATTGCTTATCATAAGTGCAATCAGCTACAGCTTGAATTGTATACAGACTATAAGTCTCTTGAATTGGAAGAACAGGTAGAAACCGTGCTGGACTGCCATGGCTTTTTTTACGCAAAAAGTGAAGTGTGGATTGAATCGGAGCGGCTGTATGAAGTGCTTTATGAAATGGAGGTTTGAAGAATGGGAAACAAAGTGAAATTTAATATCTGCAATGTCCATTATGCCCCGTTGTCGGCAGGAGAAGATGGAACAGATGCTTTTGGGACACCAGTAGCGATGCCGGGAGCGGTGTCTTTAAGTTTAGATCCTAATGGGGAACCGGAATCTTTTTATGCAGACGGGATTGAGTATTATGTCATCAATAACAACATGGGTTATGACGGGGACTTAGAATTGGCAATGATTCCGGAGTCTTTCCGGACGGAAATACTGAAAGAAGAAGCGGATGAGAATAAGGTACTGGTGGAGAATTGTAATTCGGAGACGGGCAGCTTTGCACTGCTTTTTGAGTTTGATGGAGACGTAAGGAAAATCAGACATGTGCTTTATAACTGTTCTGCTTCCCGGCCGAAGATTGAATCTAAGACAAATGAGGAATCCAGAGAAGTACAGACAGAAACACTGGCTGTTAAGGCGAGACCGTTATCCAGCGGTTATGTGAAAGCGAAAACCGGGGATGCGACAACAATTTCTGTTTATGATGACTGGTATAAGGCGGTTTACCTTCCGGCAGCAGCAACAGTGGCAGCAGAAGCTATTTCTTTGGCCAGCTTTTCTGTTGGAGAAGATATAGCAAAAACAGCAGTGAAATCCACAGCAAAGGCGGTGGCGGAGAAATGAGCAATACCAGAAAGATTGAGATAGACGGCAGAGAGGTTGTTTTTAAAGCCTCGGCGGCAATCCCCCGGATTTACCGCTTAAAGTTTCATCGGGATATTTACAGGGACTTGAGGGCATTGGAAAAAAGTGTGAATACGCAGAATCCGGAAGAATCCACACTGGATTTATTCAGCTTGGAGATGTTTGAGAATATTGTCTTTATCATGGCAAAACATGCCGAACCTTCCATTCCGGATACACCGGAAGAATGGCTGGATGGGTTTAATACATTTTCCATCTATCAGGTACTGCCACAGTTGATAGAACTTTGGGGACTGAATGTAAAAACAAATGTGGAAGCTAAAAAAAACTTCGTCCAACAGAGCGTGAGATGACAACACCGCTGTTCTTGCTACGTTGTGTCCAGTTGGGGTTGTCTATACAGGATTTGGAATTACTGTCGATTGGGCTGGTGAATGATATGTATGCGGAGAGCAGGAATGATGAGTGTAAATATGCGGAGGTGGCAACACAAGAGGATATGGACAGATTCTAAGTCTGATGGATAAGAATTTTTCATCTATTTTAAAATATAGGTTGAATTTCATTTTAAAGCATTATATGCTGATTACAGGCGCCGATGTACTAAAAATGAAAGAGGTTTTTTTATGGATATGAGGATTGAAACAATGCCGCCTTACAGGATAGCATATATGAGAAGGACGGGGGCTTATGGTGCCGGGAATTCGCAGCTTATGGAAACATTTAAAGGATGGATGGAAGAAAACCATCTGTGGGAGGAGCAAACGGTCATATTGGGGATTGCGCAGGACAATCTGGAATTGGTGAAACCAGAGGAGTGCCGTTATGATGTCTGCCTTGTTATTACGGATAATAGTAGTATCCGTGGGATGGTGTGAAGGTTAAGGATATGGATGGTGGGAAATACGCCGTTTTTAAAATCAGGCATACATCAGAGGCAGTACAAAAGGCATGGGATGGAATTTTCCCGGAGCTGGCAAGACAAGAGATTGCCATAGATGAATGTCGTCCTGTTTTGGAACGGCCATTCCTGTTTCGTTTTCGGTCAGCCCCAAATGGTTGAAAGCCTTGGCAGAGTTCCGTAGAAAATCAAAGATTACGGTGGATTATTTTGATACGGAGACTTTGGAAGTGAAGCAGACACAGATGTATATGGAAGGATATAAAGCAAGTCTGGTGAAAGATACTTCGTACAAAGGCTTGTGGACGGTATCTTTCACACTAAAGGAATTTTAGGAAGGGGTGTTTTCATGTATCCGGTCAGTGATGAGTTCCTGCATGCGGTGCAGGATAACACCCGGAGTTTTTACTGGACAGGGAAAATTTCGACCTCAAAAGGTATTATTTATGAATTTGGCAATGAGGATATCGTAAAAGGTTCCGGCTATATTACCAGCCAATGCTGTGGAAATACGGAGATTGAAATCGGCACTGTGTACGCAGCAGAACTGGGGATTACGCTGCTATCAGATATTGACCGTTACACACTGGAAAGTGGGAAAATAGAATTGTATTATCATCTGGTACTGGCAGACGGAGAGGAAGAAGCAGTTCCTATGGGAATTTTTGAAATCAGTGAAGCCAACCGTACTATCCGATGCCTGGAAATCAAGGCATATGACTATATGCTCCGGTTTGAAAAGAACTTTAATGGGTTTGAGACTGTAGGAAATGCCTATGCTTTCTTAAGTTTGTGCTGTAAAGCCTGTGATGTGGAACTGGCGCATACCCAGGAAGAGATAGAAGCTATGCCGAATAGTTCAGAAATACTTTCCGTCTATACGGAGAATGATATTGAGACATATCGGGATGTCTTGTTTTATGTGGGGCAGGTACTTTGTGGTTTTTTCTGTATTAACCGGGCAGGGAAACTGGAACTTCGGAAATATGGGAATCAGCCTGTGATTACAGTTTCCGATAAACACCGCTTTTCCAGTAGTTTTTCGGATTTTATTACAAGGTATACTGCTATCAGTTCTACAAATATTCGTACACAGACAGCAGAGTATTATGCTTTGGAAACAGATGATGGGCTGACAATGAATTTGAAGATAAACCCGTTGCTACAGTTTGGCTTGGAAGAAACCAGAAAGTCATTACTGGCTAATATTCTAAGCGGCTTGTCGGTAATCCGTTATGTTCCTTTTGATTCAGATACGATTGGTAATCCGGCATTGGATTTAGGAGATGTGTTTGTGTTTTCCGGCGGCCATGCAGATTCGTCACAGCTCACTTGTGTGACGGGGTATCAGGTGAAAATCAATGGGAAGCATTCTTTGAAATGCGTGGGGAAGAATCCGAGGCTGGCACAGGCAAAATCCAAAAATGATAAAAATATCTCCGGTCTGTTGAACCAGGTGGAAGCCGGAAAAATAGGAATCCATACATTTACCAATGCCTCTGCGTATAGCATTTCAGATGTGGATACCCGCATAATCAGCATTGAATTTGCATCCAGTGAAGAAAACCATGCCCAGTTCTTTGGGCAGGTTGTTGTGGATGTCAGGGCTGATCTGGTGGAAAGAGTGGGGAATGCGAAGGGGAATATTGTTGTTCCGGTTCCGGTGATGCCGGAGGATGGGGAAGTGGTTTCGCAGGATATCAATGTGGAAGTGGAGCTTCCGGTTTCTTTGCAGGAGGATGGAAGGGCAGTTGTTTATGTCACTTATGAGTTTAATGACGAGGAAATACGGACACACCATCCGGTGGAAACCTGGAATAGTGGAAAGCATATCCTTTCCCTGTACTATCCGATTAAGGAACTGGTGCCCAATATTACGAACACTTTTAATGTATATCTGCGGATAGAAAGCGGCACCGGAGGTGTGGAAACAGGAGGCTGCCTTGCGTCTGTCAGTGGGCAAGCCATGGCAGCGGCGGCAGCCTGGGACGGAAAAATCACATTGGAAGAAAAAATAGGACGTTTTGCTTTTCTGAATTCTCTAACAATGAAAGAAATTGCCGGAGAACTGTCATACCGGATGATTGAAGAGATGAAGCGGCAGTTAGAAGATTCAATGGAAAAAGTATCCATCGGTGCATTTGGGGAAATAGTAGATTTAAGTGAGGAGGAGCATTCATGAAGCTGAAAGGAAATATGACAATTTAACTGAAAGACGTGAACTCTGGTGAAGTGACTACAGTTACAGAAGAAAATATGGTCACAGAGGCAGTGAACTATATTCTTGGACAAAATCCGCTGGGAACTTTTTATAAGGTTAGTTCCAGTTATGATGAGATTAACTGGAATGGAAACCTACTTCCTATCTGCCCGAATATGATTGGAGGGATTCTTCTATTTTCCAATGCCTTAGAAGAACGGACCGATAATATTTACAGTCTTTCGGGAAATCTTCCGGTGGCTTATGCATCTAATGATGTGAATGCTACAGCGAATCTGGCGAGGGGAAGTATGAATCTGAATGAAAGCAAGGCTTTAGAAAATGGGTACAAGTTCGTCTGGGAATTCACGGCAGCCCAAGGGAATGGGACAATTGCCGCTGTTGCACTGACCAGTGCACAAGGCGGTAAGAATGCCTATGGAAGTACCGTGGGTGACAGCAGTACTTTTTTGCAGTTAAAAAGTATTAATATTGGTAACCTTGCTAATAGTGCTCAGTTGATTTTATTCATGGCGGTCGAGGTGGATTTTGAACATGACCTGTTTTACTCTCTTACTTATCAGGATACAGGGGTTCGGATTCGTAAAGTACATCTTCCGATTTTTAAATTGGGATTAAATGAGAATATCGATAACTCTACCTTTTCTGTTATTGAGGATACGGTTCTTCAACCTACTACCTTCCGATTCCTGGGAAGCTATACGCTGTACGGAGAGTTTATGGATGGCGGTGACGGATACTGGTATGGTTTTTCAAATGAAGGAAATTCTTCTGGCAGTGCAACGATGCTTTGGATTAAAATTTCTAAGAAGGATTATTCCTTTACAGAGGGGAGTTGGAGCCTTTCGAATGCAAAATTGGTGGATATGGGGAATCGGGATGAGGCCGGCACATTTCCTGAGAGAATTTTGAAAAGTTGTCTCAGAAACGGTTATTTATATGTAATGGCATATAACAAACAGGGGGTCTATAAAATCAACACGGCTAATTCCTCTGATGTGACGCTGCTTTCCTTTGGCTTTACTTCAAAGTGGAAACCGCTTTGTGATTCCGGTAGTTGTGAGGTTTATATAATACTGATTGGGGATTTGATTATCGGATATGATTTTCAGATTACTATTGGTGATATGGTTATCAAGACAGCGGGAAATGTACGGTTGAATGATGCGGCAACACCATTATTCCAATATAAGAATTCCCTGCTTGGCTGGGGAGGAAGCTATGGGAATGAGTACCGTACCATGTATCTCTTGACACCGTATCTGGCAACTATCAATAATTTATCTTCAGCGGTGGTAAAAACCACAGATAAGACGATGAAAATAACTTACACACTGATAGAGGAAGCATAAACCGGCAGTTGTCTTCGGATAGCTGCTTTTTTCGTGATTAAATAAGAGAAAGCGAGGAAATGAAAATGAAAGATTTTACAAACATGATGCAGTATATTTTTGCTGCAATGGGCGGGGCTTTGGGGGCTGTTCTGGGAGGATGGGATGGCTTTTTATATGCCCTGATTATTTTTGTGGCAGTGGATTACGTAACCGGAGTAATGGTGGGGATTTTGAATAAGGAGCTTTCCAGCCAGATTGGTTTCCGGGGAATTTTTAGGAAGATTGTGATTTTTGCCTTGGTTGCAGTAGCACATAGCATTGATAACTATGTGATTCAGAATGGGAGTGTCCTGCGGACAGCAGTTATTTTCTTTTACCTGTCCAATGAAGGAATCAGCATTTTAGAGAATGCTGCACAGATAGGGCTGCCTGTTCCAAAAAAGCTGAAGGATGTTTTAGAACAGTTGAAGGAGGAAGAAAATAGTGAAGGTAAATAAAAATTATGTATCATCCAATAACACTTACAGCGGAAATGTTCCGCAGTATATTGTAGTTCATAATACAGATAATTTCCGCTCCGGAGCAGATGCATTAGCTCATGCAAAAGCACAATTCAATGGGAATTTAAGCACTTCCGTCCATTATTATATGGATGATGGAGAAACTGTATACCAGGCGGCTCCACATGATAGAGGGTGCTGGCATGTGGGAGTGAATTATGGAGGAAAGCTGTTTGGAACGGTGAACAATAAGAATTCCATCGGTGTGGAGATGTGTGTACAGGCCGGGTATGATTTCAACCGTGCTTTTGAGAATACTGTGAAACTTGTTAAGCAATTGATGGCTGAAACAGGTGTTCCGGCTGACAGTGTGCTGCAGCATTATGATGTATGTGCTAAAAATTGTCCATCACAAATCCGTGCTAAAGGGTTGTGGGAGGAATTTAAGAAAAGGATTCAGTCCGGTGGAAATGCAAAAGAAGATACCACAGGTTATACCAAGATTATGGGAAACGCTGTGGCAACCATAGAACAGATGAAAAAATATATTAGGGCAAAGAACCCAGCGGTGGCACAGTCCGTATTGGATATGCTTCCGCTTTATTTATTTGAGGGAGAAGCAGAAGGTGTGCGGGGGGATATTGCCTTTGCACAGAGCTGCCTGGAAACCGGGAATTTTGGATTTTCCCAGTCAGCAGTGACCTTAGAGCAGAACAATTTTGCAGGGATGGGAGTGGTGCAGAATGGAATGAAAGGACTATTTTTCGCTACACCACAGTTAGGCATCCGCTGCCAGATTCAGCATCTGAAAGCATATACCTGTACAGATGCCCTGGTAAATGAAAATATTGATCCACGTTTCAAATATGTGACAAGAAGCTGTGCGCCTTATGTGGAATGGCTTGGAATCCAGGAGAATCCACAAGGGAAAGGCTGGGCAGCCGGAGCGGAGTATGGAAGCAAGATTCTGAACATCTTGAAGAATATTATCGGTGAAACAGGCAGCAGTGATAGTGACGGAGATTCGGATCAGTTAATCCATCCACTGTCTGGGTATGTGAAGGTGTTTTATAAAGGAAAAGATGGGCTGAATGTGCGGACTGCTCCTTGTATGGGAGATAACGTGAAGCAGGTGGTATATGACGGGATTTATACAGTGGTGGGTATCAGTGCGGATAAGCAGTGGTATAAGTTGAAATCAGGGTTTTTTATTACCACAGGAAAAGATTATGTACAATTTATGGAAAGCCTGCCCTCTGTTAATTATATGGTGAAGGTATCTATCCCGGATTTGCATATCCGCAAAGGTCCTGGAACCAACTATGATAAACAGCAGAAGTTTACCGGGGTGTGGTGTATTTACAATTGTAGAGGAATCCGATGGGAAGGGAGCCACGAAGTGGGGGCTGTTAAAATCATATCAGAAGAACCGGAATGGCTGGATTTCATTAGATTATACCACCCGTGTTTAGCTGCCAGCCATCCGGAAAAGAAAATAAAGGCGGTGGAAACCGCTGAACTGCTTGACTTTAGAGGGCTTTAGAGTGATTAATAGACTACCAAAAAAATGAAAGGAGTTCTGATGATTATGGTAGTTGCAGGAAAGATTAACAGAGTGGCTTTTTACTGCCGGATGAACCACAGAGACCGGGATTACACACAATTCCTTCCAGAAGTGGAGCAGGCTTTGAACAGCAGGTTTGGAAAAGGAAATTGGGAAATGCAGATGTTTTTTGAGGTGGCTTCCGGTACGAATCCAGACAGAAAAGAATTCAACCGCCTGAAAGCAGAAATCAAAGCAGAAAATTGGGATGCAGTTGTAACGCTTACCGCATCTAAGCTGGCACGGAACTTTAAACAACTGATGGAATTTATGGATATATGTAAAGTTCGCCAGGTGGAAGTTATCACAGTCCGCCAGCCGGAAGATGCAGAGCTTATCTATCAACGGGTAAAACAGTTTGTGCAGGAATATTTTGAAGGAAGTGATTGTCTGTGAGAATAAAGATATTAGAGCCGATATTAGAAGCCAAACAAGAGAAAAAGCGGGTGTGTGCTTATACCAGGGTTTCTACGGACAGCAAAAAACAGGAAGACTCGCTTGAAAACCAGACGGAAACCTATGAGCTGTTGATCTGTTCTAACCCAGAGTATGAGTTTGCCGGTGTTTATTCAGACCGGGGTATATCCGGCTATTGTGAAAACCGTCCGGGGTTCCAGGAAATGTTAAGGAAAGCCAGGGCAGGAGCAATTGATTTAATCATTACAAAGTCTATATCGAGATTTGCGAGAAATACCGTTACCGTCCTGAAAGTTGCAAGAGAGCTGAAGGAATTGGGAGTCGGTATTTTTTTTGAAGAACAGAATATTAACACCCTGTCTGGGGATGGTGAGATGATGCTTGCCGTCCTCTCTTCTTTTGCACAGGAAGAGAGCCGGAGCATGAGTGAGAATAACAAATGGACAATCCGGAAGAAGTTTGAACGGGGAGAAATCATGATTAACACAGGGCGGTTTCTGGGTTATGACAAGGACGGATATGGCTGCCTTACAATTAACCATAGGGAAGCCTTGATTGTAGATTTTTTGTACGACATGACTTTGTTTGGGTTAGGTAATTCTAAGCTGAAAAGCCTCATGAATTATCTCGGAGTCAAGACGGTTACCGGAGGGGAATGGAATGAAAGCACCGTTAACGGAGTATTGGTTAATGAGAAATATAAAGGGGATTATCATCTGCAGAAATATTTTACGCCGGAGGATAAGCGGAACCAAACAAGATTGAACAGGGGTGATGTACAGAGTTATTATATCACGGATAATCATCCGGCTATCGTAAGTGAGGAAAAATGGAATAAGGTTCAGGCAGAGCGGAAGCGCAGAAAAAGGAAACGTAATATTGCTTCCGGTGGGACAGATAAATACCAGAAGCGTTATCTTTTAAGTGGAATGCTGGTTTGTCCTTATTGTGGCAGGAATCTCCGGCGCAGGCAGGTGTATAAAAAGAAAATCCAATGGCTGTGAAGCACTTATATAGAGGAAGGGAAACAAGCCTGTAAAGGGATTCGGATAGATGATACAGAAGCACAGAAACATAATATTAAGGAACCTACAGTAGTTGAGGAGATGGAAAGGAATGGCAAGAAATATTACCGTTATACCCGCAAGACAGAATATGACAACGGATACAGGAAAGAGCCAGAGTGTGCGGAAACTACGGATGGCAGCATACTGCAGGGTATCAACAGACCAAGAAGAACAGTTATTAAGTTATGAGAACCAGTTGAATTATTATACGGGATATATCAGCAACAATCCGTTGTATCAGTTTGCTGGGATATATGCAGATGAAGGGATTTCGGGAACAAATACCAAGAAGCGGGATGAGTTTAAACGGATGATTACGGACTGCCGGGGTGGAAAGATAGATATGATTATTACCAAGTCAATTTCCAGGTTTGCAAGAAACACGCTGGACTGTTTGAATTATGTAAGGGAGCTGAAAGAACTGGGGATTGGTATTATCTTTGAAAAAGAGAATATCAATACCTTGGATGCAAAGGGTGAAGTTCTGCTGACTATCCTTTCTTCTTTGGCACAGGATGAGAGCCGGTCCATTTCTGAAAATTCGACCTGGGGGATCCGCAGGCGGTTTGAAAAGGGGCAACATAAGATGAGTACCAAGCGGTTTATGGGTTATGACACTGACGAGGATGGGAAACTGGTGGCTAACCGGAAGCAGGCAGCGATTGTAAAACGACTGTACTACGAATTTCTTAGTGGAAAAACGGTAGATTATATTAAACGGATTTTTGAGCGGGAAGGTGTTGTTAACTGGGATGGCAGTACGAAGTGGCAAGTGACAACCTTGCAGAGTATGCTGGAAAATGAGAAGTATAAGGGAGATACGATTCTGCAGAAGAGCTATACGGTGGATTTCCTAACTAAGAAACGGGTGTTGAATCAAGGGGAGATACAGAAGTTTTATATTGAGGATGATCATGAAGCGATTATTGAACCATGGATTTGGGAGTGCGTGCAGTTGGAGATTGAGAGGCGGAAGCGGTATATGGAGGAGCATGGAACGAAATCTTATTCTAATAATACTGAGAAGAATCCGTTTGCTTCAAAGATTGTCTGTGGGGAGTGTAATAAGATATTTACCCGGAAGGGTTGGCGAAGCATTACCGGAGAAACACGGAAGATTTGGCAATGCAGTGAACGGTATAAGGTGAAAGGCATTATGGGGTGTGCCAATAGGCATGTTGAGGAGAGTACCTTGGAGAAGGCGTTTGTTATGGCCTGGAATGGGATTTTAGAAAATAAAGAGTATTTTTTGCGGAAATGGGAAGCGCAGGAGAAGAGTGAGGATTTGCTGGAGATTTATCGGGCGAAGGATTTTCAGGAGTTGACTAAAGAGGCTGTATTGATTAAAGAAATAAATGCGGATCTTATGTTGAGAGTAATGGACTGCATTAAGGTGTTTGAGAATGGACGGTTGTTGGTAGTGCTTCTGGATGGGACAAAGATTGAATGCAAGAATGAATAGATTAAAATATAGTAGTAATACCTCATTTATAATGCAGAGCATTGTAGATGAGGTTATTTTTTTGCCATTTATTTGACAAAGCAAGGGAAAGAAGTATAATGATATTAACAATGTTGTTGTGATTGTCAAGGAGGAACTTAATGACTGATGTTAACAACTTATTAAGTTTTGCGATTAAAGAAACAGAAAATCTAATGGATGGTGAGACTTTTCTTTTGAAGGAGCTGTTTAAGGGATATGAATGGAATAGAATACCACGTAATGAGCGATTGTTGCTTGGAACGCTTTTCCTAAACTATGCGAATACGACTAAATGCCAAATAAAAGCGATTGAAAAAACTAGTTCAGGTCAACAAAAGTATAAATTTCAAGAGGTATAACTTTTGATGAAAGTAATAGCAATGATGAGAATAAGATACATATTCAATATATATAACAAATTAGAGAGGACGAAAATAATTATGGCAACAACAAACGGTAAAAACACAGCAGATATTGGTTTCGAACAACAAATCTGGGCGGCAGCAGACATCCTGCGGGGGAATATGGATGCAGCCGAATATAAGCATGTTGTACTTGGATTAATTTTTTTGAAATATATTTCCGACAAATTTGAAGAACGATATCAGGAGCTTCTGGCTGATGATGACGATGTGGAGGATAAAGACGCCTACACGGAAGTGAATGTCTTTTTTGTGCCTCCTACTGCCAGATGGAATGTAATTGCTGAAGCTGCCCACAAAGCAGAAATTGGTACCGTTATTGATGACGCCATGCGGGCGATTGAAAAAGAAAACAAACGGTTAAAGGATATTCTGCCAAAAAACTATGCTAGAGATGAATTGGACAAGCGCCGTCTGGGAAATGTGGTAGATTTATTTACCAATATTCAAATGATAGAGCATGGTGCAGACAAAGATATTTTGGGGCGTACATATGAATATTGTTTGTCTAAGTTTGCCGAGCAGGAAGGCAAACGGGCGGGTGAGTTTTTTACACCGTCCTGTGTTGTACGTACTTTAGTTGAAGTGCTCCAACCATTTAAAGGTCGGGTATATGATCCTTGTTGTGGCAGTGGTGGCATGTTTGTACAATCGGCTAAATTTGTCAGCAGTCATTCGGGAAATATCGGGAATTTGTCTATCTATGGGCAGGATGCCAACTCCACCACCCGCAAAATGGCGCTCATGAACCTGGCAATTCGAGGCATTGAAGCTGATTTGGGCAAGTTCAATGCGGATACCTTCCACAATGACTTGCATCCGACGCTGAAAGCAGACTATATTATGGCGAATCCGCCTTTTAATCTATCTGATTGGAATGATGGTAGCCTTAATGATGATGTGCGTTGGAAATATGGATTGCCACCCAACGGGAATGCTAACTTTGCTTGGATACAGCATATGATTCACCATTTAGCTCCGAATGGGAAACTCGGTCTGGTGCTAGCCAACGGCTCCCTGTCTAGCCAGTCTGGTGGCGAAGGAGAAATCCGGAAAAAGATTATTGAGGATGATTTGGTGGAATGTATTGTGGCTATGCCCACACAGTTGTTTTTTACGACCCAGATTCCTGTTTCACTGTGGTTTTTAAATCGGAACAAAACGCAGGAAGGTAAAACCCTGTTTATTGATGCTCGAAATATGGGTACTATGGTGAACCGCCGCCTGCGAGAGATGACGACTGATGACATTGGACAGATTGCTAAAATCTGCACAGCTTTTGAAAATGGCACATTGGAAAACAAGCCGGGCTTTTATGCCGCTGTGGAAACAGAGGAAATCGCCAAGCAGGACTTTATCCTGACACCAGGGCGCTATGTGGGGCTGGCGGAGCAGGAGGACGACGGCGAGCCATTCGAGGAGAAAATGGTAAGGCTGACCGGGGAACTTTCGGTCATGATGCAAGAGAGTTATGTTCTAGATAAGGAAATTCGCAAAAGACTGGGGGCGATTGGGTATGAGGTCTGAGTGGAACACTTCTCAACTAGGTGACTTAGCAAAATTTATTGATTATAGAGGGAAAACACCCCCAAAACAAACTTATGGGATTCCTTTGATTACAGCTAAGATTATCAAGGAGAATCGAATACAAGAACCTCAAGAATTTATTGCAGATGATTTTTATGATGAGTGGATGAGAAGAGGAATTCCTAATAAAGGAGATGTCATATTCACTACAGAGGCTCCATTGGGTGAAGTAGCCCTAATAAAAACACAGAATAAGCAAGCGTTTGCACAAAGGATAATTATTTTGCAAGCTAAATCTGAGATTTTGAATAATACATTTTTATTCTATTCTCTACAATATTCAAAAATAAAAAGTCGTATTGAAGCGAGAAGTTCTGGAACAACAGTTTTTGGTATAAAGAGTGCTGAGCTAAAAAAAGTTGAAATTGACTACCCGCCTATTTCCGTGCAACATGCCATCGTCTCTATCCTATCCAGTCTTGACGACAAGATTGAGCTGAATAACAAAATTAATGCTAATCTAGAGGTACAGTTACAGGCTATTTTCAAAAGCTGGTTTGTGGATTTTGAACCATTCCAGAACAGTGAGTTTGTGGATAGTGAGCTAGGGCGTATACCGAAGGGGTGGCAGGTTGGCAAACTTTCAGAGTTGATTAATATAAAGTATGGGAAAGATCATAAAAAACTGGCTGATGGAGATATACCCGTTTATGGTTCGGGAGGTGTAATGCGCTTCGTTGAAAGAGCATTATATGAAAAAGAATCTGTGTTAATTCCCAGAAAAGGGACATTAAATAATGTAATATATATTAATGAACCATTCTGGACAGTAGACACAATGTTTTATAGTGAAATGATTAAATCACATATAGCAAAATATGTGTATTTCTTTGTGAACAGTAAGGATTTAGCTTCTATGAATGCAGGGTCAGCTGTTCCAAGTATGACTACGGAGATATTAAATAATATTCCTGTAGTCATACCATCAGATGAAATCTTGTTAAAGTATGATATATTTGCTACAAGTGTATTTAATATGATAAGCAACAAGAAAAAACAAAATAAAACATTGGGCGCTATTCGTGATGCTCTCCTACCTAAACTGATGAGCGGAGAAATTGAGGTACCGATTTCAAATGAAGACACAATAGAAAAGCAAGATTGACGAAAGGAGAATCAATATATGTCGAAAAATGTGTATAATAATATAGTAAAAATAGATATAGATTCTCCTGTATTAGGTGGTTATATATCGGAATTCTTGGATAATGCCAATACAGCTAAGAATCAGGGAGATGATCGCACGCTATTTTACCGAGGACAATCAAACTCGGAATTTTCTTTGACACCAGCAGTATTTCGTAACGGATTGCTTGAGAAAGAACATAAGTTGATACAAGACTTACTCTTGAATTCCCCAGCTGAGTTTAATGACATACAAAACAAGTTGGAGCGGTTAATCAAAATGCAGCATTATGGTTTACCTACTAGATTACTGGATATTACTTCAAACCCTCTTGTAGCGTTGTTTTTTGCTTGTAATGAAAATTCAGATAAAGATGGAGAGCTATTTATATTCTATGATTACATTCAGCGTGCTAACGATATTAATTCGAAGAGTATTGTTGAATTAACAGAATATACAGGGGCAAGCGAGCGTCAGATGATTGGGTTCTTAAGCGAACGAGGCTTTAATAATTTAGAGCTAGGCAAACTAACAACAACAACTCACATACTAATAGAAGCTCCAAAAAATAATGAACGAATTAAACGGCAGCAAGGAGCATTCTTGTTGGTTGGACTCTGTGGACAAGCAGGAAATAACCCATATCAAAAAGAACGATTCGATTTAAAACCGGTTTTAGCAAAAGATATGGGGGATGATGTTAAGCGTACAATATGCATACCTAAGGAACATAAACAGCAACTGTTACAAGAACTTGAAATCTTAGGTATTAGTCATGCATTTCTTTTTCCAGAACTGGAGCATCAAGCAAGTTATCTTAGAAAAAAACACGAGGAGGTGTAACTTATGTCATTCGCCGAAGCCAATTACGAAAACGCCGTACTGGAAGTGTTCTGTGACACTCTGGGCTACGGATATACATATGGTCCCGATGTTACGAGAGATTACACCGAACCGCTTTGTCTGGACGAGCTACCATCTGCATTGCAGCGGATTAATCCAAGCCTGCCTGGAGTGGCAATCAACGAAGCAGTCCTCAAGCTGTGCAGTTTTGACAGTGGCACACTGGAACAGAAAAACCGGAAGTTTACCGATTACTTGCAAAATGGTGTCTCAGTCAACTATTATCACAAGGGTGAACAACTGGCAACTCTGGTTTATTTGGTGGACTATGCCCACCCAGAGAAAAACACATTCATAGTAGCCAATCAGTGGACCATAACTGAGCATAGCGAAAAACGGCCGGATATTATCGTATTTCTCAACGGCTTACCGGTGGTGGTATTTGAGCTAAAATCTCCTTCACGAGAGGAAACTGATGCGTCCGAGGCCTATTTGCAGTTGCGTAATTATATGCAGGAAATCCCCTCTCTGTTTACCTATAATGCCTTTTGTGTTATGAGTGATCTTGCCATATCTAAGGCAGGTACTATTACTGCTGGTGAAGACCGGTATATGGAGTGGAAAACCAAAGACGGTAGCTACGAAAACACGTTGTATGCACAATTTGATACATTTATTGAAGGGATGTTTCAGAAAGAGCGGCTGCTGGATATACTTAGAAATTTCATTTGCTTTTCAGGTGACGCGAAAATATTAGGGGCATACCATCAATATTTTGCCGTTAAGAAAGCCGTTGCATCCACTGCGAATGCAACCACAACAGACGGTAGAGGCGGTGTGTTTTGGCACACTCAGGGTAGTGGGAAATCCCTGTCCATGGTGTTCTATGCCCATCTTCTGCAGGATGCTCTCAACTCACCGACCATTGTTGTTTTAACCGACCGTAATGATTTAGATAACCAGTTGTTCTCCCAATTTGCTAAGTGTGCAGAGTTCTTGCGACAAACGCCCCAGCAGGCGGAAAGCCGCACTCATCTAAAGGAGTTACTGGAAGGACGGCAGGCAAACGGCATTATTTTTACTACCGCCCAAAAATTCGAGGAAGGCACGGAGATTTTATCAGATAGACGTAATATTGTAGTCATGGCGGATGAAGCCCATCGCAGCCAATTTATTGATGAAAAAGTAGATACCCGAACAGGTCGAATGAAAAAATCCTTTGGATTGATTATTCGGGAAAGCTTGCCGGGGGCTACATATATTGGATTTACTGGCACCCCTATTTCTAGTAAAGACCGTTCCACCATTGAGGTTTTCGGAAATTATATTGATATCTATGACATGACACAGGCGGTGGAAGATGGAGCAACACGTCCTGTGTATTATGAAAGCCGGGTTATTCATCTAAAACTCAATCAAGAGATACTTCAACTCATTGATGCTGAATACGACATTATGGCACAAAATGCGGAAGGATATGCTATTGAGAAAAGCAAAAAAGAGCTGGGCCGCATGGACAGTATTCTTGGTGCAAAGGATACCATAGCCGCCTTATGCGAGGATATTGTGAAACACTATGAAGAAAACCGTCAATATGAACTGACGGGAAAAGCTATGATTGTAGGGTATTCCCGAAAAATTGCTATGGGGATTTATAATAAACTGTTAGAACTGCGCCCTGAATGGAAAGAAAAAGTTGGTGTGGTAATGACTGAGAGCAACAAAGATCCAGAAGAGTGGCGAAAAATTATCGGTAACAAACGCCGCCGAGATGGGCTGGCCACTCGCTTTAAAGATAATGATGACCCGTTGAAAATAGCTATTGTTGTAGATATGTGGCTAACTGGTTTTGACGTACCATCCCTTGCTACCATGTATGTATACAAGCCGATGGCTGGTCATAACTTGATGCAGGCGATTGCCCGAGTCAATCGGGTTTATAAAGATAAGGAAGGCGGTCTGGTAGTGGACTATGTCGGCATTGCTTCAGCTTTGCGACAGGCGATGAACGACTATACTAATCGAGATAAGCAAAACTACGGCGAAACCGACATTGCCAAAACTGCTTATCCTAAATTTATTGAAAAATTAGAGGTTTGCCGAAATTTATTTAACGGCTTTAACTATGCCACATTTCTGGAGGATAAGGCATCTAACCTTGCTAGAGCAAAGGTGATTAGTGGTGCGGTAAACTATCTGTCTGCTATAGAAAATGAGAAGGAAAAGGAAGCTTATATCAAGGAAGCGATGTTGCTACGTCAGGCATTGTCTCTTTGTCGTTCATTGCTCAATCAAGAGCAACGACTGGAAGCTGCATTTTTTGAAGCAGTGCGAACTGTTTTAACTAGGGTTAGTGGAGAAAACAAGCCCTTATCCTTAAAGGAAATCAATGCACGTGTGAACGAGTTACTGAAAGCCAGCATCCAAAGTGAGGGTGTGATAAACCTGTTTTCTGATGTGGAGACTGAGTTTTCTTTGTTTGATCCAAAGTTCTTAGAGGAAATCTCTAAGATGAAGGAGAAAAATCTGGCGGTGGAAATCTTGAAAAAACTGTTGGCTGAACAGGTGAGTATATATCGTCGAACAAATCTGGTCAAAAGTGAGAAGTTTTCCGAAATGCTTTCCCGGGCGATGAAAGCATATTTGAACGGCATGTTGTCAAATGAAGAAGTGATTGCAGAGCTGATGAAGATGGCTTCCGACATGGCTAATGCTCATGCAGAAGGGGAACAGTTAGGTTTGACGGTAGAGGAACTGGCTTTTTATGATGCATTAACCAAACCAGAAGCAGTTAAGGATTTTTACGAACATAAAGAGTTGGTGGCATTGGCTCATGAACTAACAGATACGCTGCGGAAAAATCAAACGATTGACTGGCAGAAAAAGGAATCTGCTCGGGCAGGAATGCGCCGTATGATTAAAAAGTTGCTGAAGAAGTATAAATACCCACCAGAAGGGCTGGAGGACGCTGTAGCTACGGTTATTGGACAGTGTGAAATGTGGACTGATTATGGAGGCAATAGTTAAGCACGTGCATTTAAAAGTAATATCTATAGATATCTTGGCGGCATTTTCTATGTGATTTATGTAGGGATAAAGGAGTGTTGCTGGTATACGTATGCACAATGCTTTATCCCTTTTATAAAATTATCTAGAGTAATGGGAGAACATAATGTCTGAAAAGAAATTGCGCGAATATCAAGTCAAGGCCATTGATAGCATGATTGGATTTTATAAAAATAAATCAATAAATAAAGGTAAAGTTTTTATATCTACTGGTTTGGGGAAAAGTATAATAATTCTATCAGTGATAGAAAGAATTCTGAATAGTGAAATCAATAGTACAGTTCTATACTTATCACTAAATCGAACTATGTGTCAACAGTTAAGTCATTTTGCAGTTAAGGAAACTAAAATAATAAGTATTTCGAATAATATCAAAGAATACAATAATCAAAACTTGATAATAACTACATATCAAGATTTGCTATCCAACTATAAAACTTTAGATATGTCTTCTATAAAGATGGTCATTTGTGATGAAGCAAATACAATGAAAACAGCTAAATATGATGAAATATTTAACCTAGATAATACTTCCTGTGTGGGGATAATGTCAAATTCCTATTATGCAGATGAAGGATGGTTTAAAGATGCTGTTTGTTTCTTTGAATATACTATTAACAATGCGATAGTGGATGGTTATATTCAGAGATATGATGAAAAAGCATTAGTAGAAAATATAATAGTACCTTTGCTGAAAAAACAAGGATATGCCAAAATACTTAGGGGTGGAACAGAAAAGATTAATGATAATCTGCAATCAGAGATTGATGTAATAGCTAAGAAAGATAACAGTACTTTTTTATTAGAGGTAAAGGCATATAGAGGTATACATATATCAACAGAAATAATAAATAATGCTGTAAATCAGATATTAAAGTATAAAAATGACTATATTGAAACTACTGGTGATAATAATCTGGAATGCATTCTTGTAATGTTTTGCAAGATTGATCAGAGTATAAAACATAAAGTTTTAGAAAAATTTAATTTAGTAATTTGGGATATAAGTAACCTTATTTATCTATGTGAAGAAGAACAATTATTGATGGATATGTTGACTCAATATTTGCCTTATCCTATTTCGGATGTGGAGGCCGCTACTCCGCTAATCCACATAAACTATATTGTAGATAAACAACACGAAGCAATTGTAGGAAAGGTTGATTATACTGCTAAATTGATCGACTCATTACGTGAATGTCAATCTGGTAAAAAAGATGGAAATGATAGAAAATATGAATTGATTTGTACGGATATTATTAAATATTTATTTAATTCAGAGTTTACACGCATATCGCCACAGCATAAAACTAACGATGATATGTTCAGAATGGATTTATTGTGTTCGATAAAGGGAAATTCAGTGTTCTGGGAATTTTTAATAAATTTCTATCGTACAAAATTTGTTGTATTTGAATTTAAAAATTATGAGGATTGTATCACTCAAAATCTTGTTTATATTACAGAAAAATATCTGTTTCCTATTGCACTGAGAAATGTTGCATTTATTATATCTAGAAAAGGGTTTGATAAAAATGCTTATAACGCATCCATTGGATGTTTAAGAGAGAATGGTAAATTGATTATTGGTTTAAATGATGCAGATTTAATTTATATGATAGAAGAAAAAGCAAATGGACGAGAACCTTCAGATTATTTACTAGATAAAGTGGAATTATTGCTAATGTCTGTAAGTAAATAAGTGGGCGATTTGTATTTAGATGATGGGGTAAGGACATACTTTCGCCATGTAGTATAAATAACAACTTTCAACGCATGTGGAGACGGTGGTACTGCTTTCCCACAAAAAGCCAGACAGTCATATCAACGTAAAAGTCGAGTTTGGCGAGGGTGAGGGCAAAGTACCGCTTGATAAGATTGCGGAAAGAGCCGAAGCATATAAGCCAAAGGAGCGAGTTACTTATAAGATAATAAAGGAGTACATAGAAGCGAAATATGGCTTCAAGGTACATACCGCTTATATAGCAGAGGTAAAAAGGTCTTTAGGCTTGCCTATGTATGATGCTCCTAATGCGGTGGAGGAGTTGAAGAAACCGAGAAAGCATCCGACACCTGTTCAGATAGATGCAATCAAAAATGCTCTGAAACACTTTGAAATCATCTAAAGCAATAAGCGTATCATTAGAAATATTGGTACGCTTATTTGTATCTATGTTTGCACATTTGAATAGATTTCTACTTACATATATAATGAATCCAAAGAACGGAGGTGCGATTATGAGAGAAAAGCAAAATCATTTGTATATGGATAGCCACGAAAAAAGCCTTTTGCTACATAGCCTTGTGGAGTTGAAAAATCAGCTCATACAGCAAGGTAGATATACGAACTGCATTGATGAACTGATTTTCAAGGTCGTAAATGCACCGGTTAAGAAACTTAAAGTCCAACGCATTTAATCTAATATAACAATCCGTGCCGCTTATTCATAAATGTTAGAGTAAGCGGCATTTTTCATGCCCTTTTTTACATAGCCACCCTGACAAGGTGGCTAAATTTATGCGAAAGGAGGACGCATCTATGTCAAATTGCAGAGTAATTGCTCTGACCAACCAAAAAGGCGGTGTCGGAAAGACAACCACGGCGGTCAATCTGGGCGTAGGTCTGGCGAAGCAAGGCAACAAGGTATTGCTCATTGATGCCGACGCACAGGCAAATCTCACAATGGCTTTAGGTAGGCTACAACCGACCAGACGATATTCCCGTTACGCTCCCCACGGTGATGCAGAATATCATAGAGGATAAATCCTTTGATGCCAAGAAAGGTATTCTGCACCATAACGAGGGCGTTGACCTGCTGCCATCAAACATTGAATTATCTGGCTTTGAGGTAAGGCTTATCAACGCTATGAGCTGTGAGCGTGTTCTAAAAACCTATGTAAACGAGGTTAGGAAGAACTACGATTATGTGCTGATAGACTGTTTATGCACTTAAGCACATAAACAATCTAATGCGTAGTAAATAGTTATGCTTTTCAAATCAAAAACCTCCTGTGTTTATTTGAATTTTCTTTAAAGATTACTCTGCATAATATTTTTTTCGCTGGATACAATAGCTCTATAATTAGGAAGGAGCTTTGTCCATGGAAAAAGCATCATTGCAAGAACTGATCATCAATTTGCTTGCTTATCTCTTAAGGATGGGATATAGCCAAAAGACAATCAATAGATGGAATGCGTACTACATTGTGTTTCTAAAATACGCCGTTAGAAATGGCGTAATCCACTTTGATTTGGATTTCGGTAAGCAATATTTACAAGAGCACTTTAACCACGTGTGGAATGAACATGGCAATTTAAGCAGCCGAGAGAATGATCTACAGCACCAAATCCGAATGCTTGACGAGTTTCAGCGGTATGGAGAAATCCGTACTTTCAAGAGAATTAAACGAGTGTATCATATTCCACATTTTCGTGGACTGTTAGATGCGTATATGGATTACTGTCAAAAAAACGGGTTAAAGATGAAGACGATTCAAAGCAAGCGGAATACTATAAATCAATTGCTTGAATATTTTGAAAAGCAGGGGCTTACGCAATCATCACAGTTAAAGGCTGCACATTTTTATGGATTTATGGAGCAAAACATTGGTTACAGCGTGGAAACAAAACAGCACTATCTCTATGAAATCCGGAATTTCATAAGATTCATGTCGGCAGAAGAACTGTGTAGTAATGAGCTGATACACTTGTTTCCTGTTATTACAGTTCACGGCAAAAATGCATATCCATCCTATTTCAAGACAGAGGATGTCGTAAAAATACTGCAAAGCGTTGATACAAGCAAGCCTATCGGTAAGCGAGAATATCTAATTCTGCTTCTTGCAGCTGAGCTTGGCTTGCGAACAAGTGACATTTCAGGGTTAAAACTGCAGGATCTGGACTTGAAAAACAGAACCCTATCCTTTGTGGCATCCAAAACAAGTAAGCGTCAGGATTTTAATTTATCGTCAGAGCTTTTCTATGCTTTTACCGACTATATTAAAAATGCGCGGCGCGAATGTGACTACGACAATTTGTTTATTACGGACACCGGAACAATCCGGCCATTCAGAAGCTCAAGTTTTCACCGGTGTGTTGCCAAGCACATAAGAAAGGCAGGTATAGAATTGCCGCCTGGGCAAAAACGGGGGTTGCATGCCCTTAGAGCTTCTCTTGCCACAAACATGCTCGAAAGTGGAGTGGCACTGCCAACAATATCAAATATCTTAGGGCATTCTTCTTTGAGAACCAGCAAGCACTATATTAAAGTGGATATTGAAGGTCTCCGTAAAATGGCATTGGAGGTTCCAATATGATAGAAATTGATGGTTATCAATTTGAAGGCAGGTATGCCGGACATTTTGAAAATTTTGTAAGCCATAAACGCAGTCTTGGTTATAAATACACCATGCGACACATCCGGGCATTAGTTCGACTAAACAATTTTTTATCGGATTATCCAAAGCATTTTATACCTAAAATACGGCTCCTACAAAATACTTGTTCTACAATTTATTAGTATAAAATATGAAAATCTACAGTCTGTACAGACACCGAAAAGGTGCCTGCTTTTTACAAACTATAGCTAATATAGCGGTATTCCATATCCATAAATCACATTGCTGCCAATCGTATAGGTTCTTCTCCGACAAGAATCTCCTGAGTTTCCCTCAATAGTCTGTAAAATTAGTCCGAGTATAGGTGATACATAACCATCACCTTTTATCCAAAGAAGTTTATATCTCTTAACTAATCACAAATTCAAGTAAAACGAAAAATCGTAAAGGTCAGTATTCTCGAAAATATAATAATTTAGCGATTTATCCTTTTTACACTATCCCGAATAATTAGTTCGGGATAAAGAAATAATTTTTTCACTATTTTTCTTTCTTCTAAAATTCTTTCTTGTAAAAGATGGACAGCCTCGACCCCGAGTTGGTATGGATGTACATCTACAGTTGTTAAAGCTGGAAATGAATATTGAGTTGGATACGATCCATCATGTGCTACTATGGAGATATCTTCTGGAACTGAAATTTTATTTTCTAGCAATGCCTTTACTGCTCCCAATGCAACGGGATCATTTGCACAGAATATGGCGGTAGGCAGAGGCTGCTTTTGCGCAATCCAAGAGTTCATGGTGTGATAGCCCTCATCCACACGATCAAGGCCGTGATCACTTTCGTATAGCCATTCACTGTAGTAACATCCGGCATTTTTCATAAAGTTTATGAAGCATTGCTTGCGTGAACCAAATAGTTCTGTGCCTGGAGTTTCTCTGACTCCTAAATATCCAATCTTATCATGACCATTTTCAAATAAATAATCTAAGGCAATTCGTATAGATTCGGCATTGCTGTGGGTGACATGATCAATTGTATCAGGGAAATATGAAGTGATACCAATGGAAGCCATTGGAGTAGCTCCTATTATACGGTGTAATTGAATATATTGCTCCTTTAAATAATTACCAACGATCAGCACTCCGTCGAAAGCATCAGAAAACCCTTCTATCTCTTCAATATCAATAAAAGAACAGTGAAAGGCATATTTATGGCAAGTATCCTCTATCCCCGTCCTCACTGCAAAATAGTAAGAAGAATCAATTTGATGGCGAAAGGTATCTTTTTTATGTAATACCACGATCTTTTTATCCCGTGTGGGTTCTTCAGATGTTTTAACAGACTTTCTTACATAGCCCATACGTTCAGCAGTCATTAGAATACGCATACGGGTTTCTGGTGCAATAGACAGTGATTCATCATTTCTTAATGCCCTGGAAACTGTAGCCGAAGAAAGACCTAAACTCTCAGCAATGCTTTTTATTGTAACCATAATATTTTACCATCCTTATAATGAATCATTTTCCAATAGTATAATTCACTACATCAAAAAAAGCAATAAGGATTTAGTAAATCGCATTAAGAGTAATTAATAATTTACTACGATTTTTTAATTTGCTCAAAAAATAATTAGTAAACCTGTAGTAAATATAGTAAATAATAATTGACAATTTAGTAAATAACCTGAGTTTTGCGGAACATATGTTCAAAAACACCCGCCAGATTAGCCACTATGCGGCCTGGCGGGTTTCTTATGCATACAAAATGGTGTTGTGATATTTGCCTTATTTTTGGTATTGTAAAATTTTTTTTATTTCTGCCTGGGACATGGTTTTTTTACTGAAATCAAAGCCAAATGTCTGCTCCATTGTCTTCAAAACATCATCGCGATAGTCAAAAAGATAGTAGTTTTGAGCGATATGTGAACAGGAATAATTACAAAGGGAATCCCGGATCTGCTTTACAGAATGCTTCTTTTCAGTCATGTATCCCAACATACGCATCAGGAGCAATGTCACAAAGCATATGAGAAAATGAGCCTCTATATGCGCCGGGGTATGAACAAAGGCCGGCCTTGCCTTAAACTCGCTTTTTATGATCTTGAAGGATTCCCCTATTTCCCATAAGCCTTTATAGATGTCACGAATTTCTTTGTCAGATAAATCTTTTTCACTTGTCACGATGGAATAGTAGCCGTCATATTTTGCTTCTTCTGCTATCTTGTTCCCGTTGATGGAAAGATCCTTGCCATCAACGATCTCGCCGGTGGATTTTGAAAAGCTGATGTTGTTGATATATGCGGCGGCGCCATAACTGGTAGCCTTGGTATATCTTGTTGGATTTTTTATCAGGTCTTTGGCTTTGGCAATCGCCTTTTCTCTTTCGTGCCTTTGTTTTTTTGCATATTTCCCTGAGTAATAGACCATCTGCCGCTGATAGATATTCATGGTGAGGTTCCGTTTTCCCTCAGGATTATTCAATGTAACCTTCTTTGCATAGATGCGGGACTTGTGCTTAAAGAAAACCACCTGGCCGTCTTTATCTTTTTCCTTTGTTGTCTGATAATCTTCCTGTGAGAGCACCCATTTCTTAAATGCTTTGTCCGCCCCCAGGACACTCTGGCCATAGACGTATCCATCCCTGTTTTTTTCATCGTTGGCATTCACACCGGAAAGGAATGCCGTATTGTCACTGGTGTTAAGCCCCCGGTCGGCAACCACGATGATCCGCTCCAGCGAATAATCCGCCTTCACCCTGCGGATGGTGGGAAGTAATGACTTTTTTTCACTTTCGTTACCAGAAAAAGTATTAAAAGCCATGGGAATGCCATGGGAGTCCATTAAAAGCCCCATCTGGACGATGGGATCCTTGCGGTGTTCTTTAGACGGGCCGCGCTTTCTGGAGAGTTTTTTGACCTTGTTGCCATCGTTATCGAAGTCATCATCATCCTCGTAGGGAACCCCGAAATAATAGTTGGTCACGTCGTAGTATCCTAATTCATTGTTACGGGGGACAAAAGCGGAGGCCCTTTCATTGAGGAAAGATTGGATTTCATCAGAATATTTTGCAAAATAGTCCAATGAACGGTAAAGGTCATCCAGTGAGAAGTCATAACGGTCAAAGAACCGGTTCCGGGTTCCAAAGGCTTTCATCTTGGAAGATGGGAAAAGGAAGCGGTTGAAGGTGAGCAGGGAAAAAATGCTGTTCAGGTTAAAGCCGATATTCAGGGAACGCTGCCTTGACTGAAAAAAATCCCGCAGTCCAAGTTTTGAATAGACGGCTTTTGGGACGGCATAGCCAAGGTTGCGGCGGCTACAGGTATTATCTGGAAGTTGGGTACAAAGATCCAACTCCAGTGTGTTCAGGACGTTCTCATTTGCTGGCTTTTCCTTTGCGACCTGTTTGAAATGTGCCACGGGATCATCGTACTGCTTCTGCAGATCATGCAGAAAGCCAAGATTTTCAATCACTTTATGTTTGACTTTCCCATCTTGCCGATAACCTTGTACCAGGGAAAGCTGAGTCTTACCGGTTGACTTGTTATAACTTTGTTTTAAGAACATGATATAGTACCTCCAGAAAGGCTAATTATACCACATCTGACATAATAATACAATATAATACAACAAAAAGACAAAAAACTTGACAAAAAAATAGTCTGGAACGACTGATTTTATCAGTGCTTCCAGACTATTCAGAACATATATTCTGCAAAACAACGGAATTTTCACAAAAAATAATTAGTAAATCTGTAGTAAATATAGTAAATAATAATTGACAATTTAGTAAATAAATGATATAGTCATACTAACATACATAAGTCGACGATTAAATGAAGCAAAATGTAGTTATACTCATATCATAGGTGAATATATCATAGTCACGAAGTGGTAAATAAGGAGGTGAATAATTTAAGCAGTAAAATGTAGCAAAGAATACCAGTTTTTATATTTATCAATTCAAAATTATTTAGGAGGACGTATTTATGAAACGAACAATTATATTTTTGTCATGCCTTGTATTTTTAATGGTATCTATAACTGCCTGTTCAGGGACAGCGGCGAACCCTAAGGATAACACATCAGATCCTACCGGTATCAAGGAAGAATCAACAGGAACACAACAAGATACTGAGATAAAACCATCTTCAGGGAACCGGAGTTTGGTTGTTTATTCCCCGCAAGGTGGTGATGATCGTGGCGCATGGCTGGTAGAACGTGCGAAAAAAGATATCGATGTTGATATACAATTTTTGACCGCTACCGGAGGTGAATTATCAGCCCGTATCCTTGCAGAAAAAGAAAATCCTCAGGCAGATATTGTTTTAGGACTTGTACCAACGGTTATGTATCAATTGAAAGCAGAAAATATTTTTATTCCTTATACACCGCAATGGGCGGATGGATTACCTGACGTTTATAAAGATAAGGATGGTGCATTTTATAGTTTTTGGCAAACCCCAATAGTTATGGCCTATAACCCAGAGTTCTTGACCGATGAACAAGCTCCTCAAAGCTGGCTTGATCTTGCAAAACCGGAAGTACGCGGACTTTATAATATTGATTCTACTGGATCTCAAACCGTGCGGTCATATATAATTGGAATATTATGGAATTTTTATGATCCCGAAGCAGGTGATGTTAGCCAGGAAGGCTGGGACTACTTAAGTGCCGTTTTTGAGAACTCACGTGAAGAACCAATTGCTAATGATAGCGATAAATGGGCGCTCATGTCAAATGGCGATGCTCCCTTGGTTTTAAGTTGGTATGGAGGAATCAAGGCAAATACTGCAGAGTATAATATTCCAGTAGAATATGTAAAGCCGACTGAGGGTACACCAGTTGTAGCAGAGGCTATTGGCATCATTAATGGAACAGATAAAGAGGAGCTTGCACAGGAATTTGTTGACTGGTTTGGATCTGCACAAGTGATGGCAGATTATGCAGCAGAGTTTGGACAGGCTCCGGCACATCCAGATGCTATTGCACTCTGTCCTGAAGAAGTACAGAATGATGCAACCATGTTTGTTGCTCAGGAAATCGATTGGGAAATTGTTTCTACAAAACTGGATGATTGGCTAGAAAAAATCGAGCTTGAAATTATGCAATAAATTCATCATCTATGAAGAAAGGGAAATTGTAAAATGATAGAAATTCAAAATCTTGCAGTAAAATATGGGGATTTTACTGCTGTGTCTAACTTGAACTTAACAATTAATGAGGGTGAATTCTTTACTTTTCTTGGTCCTTCCGGCTGTGGTAAAACAACAACCTTACGTAGTATAGCGGGATTTGAAAAACTGGCAGAAGGCAAGATCCAAGCGAATGAAATTGATCTGTCAAAGCTTTTGCCGGAGGAACGTAATATTGGATTTGTATTTCAGAATTATGCTTTGTTTCCGAGTATGAGTGTCTATGAAAATATTGCTTTTGGCTTAAAGGCTCATAAAGTTCCTAAAGATAGGGTACGGGAAAAAGTAGTGTCTGTAGCTGAGAAAATAGGCATTGAGGAGCATTTGAATAAGAAAATCTCTGAATTGTCGGGTGGACAGCAGCAGAGAATAGCAGTAGCAAGGGCACTTGTAATGGAGCCTGGTATTCTTCTGATGGACGAACCGCTTTCAAATCTAGATGCAAAACTCAGGATTTCTATGCGCGAAGAAATAAAACGTCTACAGCAGGATTTAAATATTACAACAATTTACGTGACCCATGATCAGGAGGAAGCATTGGCCATTTCGGACAGGATTGCCGTTTTTAATAAGGGGAAAATCGAACAGATTGGAACACCGACAGAGATTTACAATTCTCCCAACACGGAATATGCTGCAAAGTTTATTGGGGATATCAATTATCTTGAGGGAATCTTCCATACTGCGGTTGTAGAGCAAACAGGAATTTCCCCAAATGCTCATGTCTATTTGAGACCACAACACATGAAAGTCTTGCGTAAAGAAAATATAGGAGCGGCAGAGATGCGAATTCCAGCTACTGTCGATAGCTTTGAGTTTCTTGGAACATACATAAAGGTTTGTGTATCGGCACCTGAATCTGGCAGGATGGAATGTGTGTTATTTAATCAGCAGGATGGTTTCTCTATATCAGATGAAGTCTTTGTGTCTTTTAAAAAGAAAGATTTATTGATTTTTGAGGAGGGAGCGCTAATATGAGCAAGAAGATGATATCACGTATTGTCTATATATTTATGTTCGTGATTATTGGATGGTTTATACTGTCCTTTATCATCACTCCTGTAATCAGTGTTATCAGAGAAGTCTTCATTGTAGACGGAAATTTTTCGTTTAATACTTTTGAAAAGCTTGTAAATTCTAACAGGATTAAGGGTGCCTTATCAAACACTTTTAAAATGGCAATATGTACGGTGCTAACTGTTAGTCTGGTTGGCATATTCCAAATAATGCTCACAGAGTATTTCGATATTAAGGGCAGTCGGTTTTTGGAACTTGCTTATTTCACACCGTTATTGTATGGAGGGATTTCTCTGGTAAGAGGTTATAAATTTGTTTATTCCTCTGAAGGCTTTATTACAAAGCTTTTAGTTTCATGGTTTCCAAATATGAATCCAAACTGGTTTATGGGGTTTGCAGGTGTATTGTTTGTGCACACTTTTTCAATGACTACTTACCACATTCTGTTTGTGAAAACAGCTTTTAAACGTATTGATTATTCTACAATAGAAGCAAGCCGAAATCTTGGTGCTAATAATTTGAAAGCTTTTTTTAAGGTTGCCCTGCCGGTAATCAAACCGTCAATCTTCTCGGCAACGATTCTGGTCACCCTTAGTGCACTAAATTCTTTTGCGGCACCTGCGATGCTTGGTGGAAAAAATTTTTATATGATTAACAGTATGATTCAGAATCTGAACAGCATCAATAGTAAAGACTTAGCTGCACTGTTATCATTTGTTCTTGCATTAATATGCATTTTGTTGTTTCTTTACATGCGTTGGCTTGAAAAACGTAATAGTTACATTTCGGTATCAAAGGTTCCGACCAAAATCGTCAAAACAAAAATACGCAATCCTTTTCTGAATATTTTAACGCACCTTGCAGCTTATCTATTGGCTTTTGTATACCTGCTTCCGGTTGTTGCAATTGGATTGTTTTCGCTGACAGATATTCAGACAATAACATATCAGACATTTCCAAAAGTACTCACATTGGAAAATTATATTCGGGTATTTTCACAGTCTATTACCATGAAGCCATTCCTGAATAGTGTAGCATTAAGCTTATTAGCTGTTGTGATTGTCTTGGCTTTGTGTATTACTTCAGCAGTTGCTATCCATAAGAAGCCGGGGAAAGCTACCGGATTTCTTGAAATGACGCTGTTGATTCCCTGGATATTGCCATCAACGTTATTAGCGGTGGGTATGATTATCAACTATTCTACCCCTAGTGCTTTTGTGCTTGGGAGAGTTTTGCTAGGTGGGTTCTGGCTGCTGCCTATTGCATATGCCGTAATCAGTATTCCATCTGCTATGCGTCTTATCCGGGCATCGCTTTACAATATAAACACCGCCCATGAAGAAGCGGCCAGGTCACTAGGTGCAGGCCCCGTATATACATTTATACGTGTGGTATTTCCTGCAATTTTACCTACAGCAGCTTCCGTGGGAGCGATTACATTTAACAGCCTATTATCAGAATATACTATATCCGCGTTGTTATACAGCATTAAAAATGTACCACTGGGGATTATGCTGCGTAATCCGGAATCTTCTGCCGAGACGTATACTGCAGCGAATACACTAGTCTATATTGTGATTTTAATGATTATATCGGGTATTACTCTAGCGCTTACCAAAAACAGCAGAAAAAACCAATATTAAAAATCAGTAATTAAATTTTATATTAATTGAAATTATACAAATAGAGTTGGGAGTTCCCTGACCTGAAATTAGAATGGAGGTTAAGTTATGTTTCGCTATGGATTTAATTTAAATTTAAGAAATTCTCCGTCAGAGATAATTGAACTGGGAGAAAAGTGTCTTGCAACAAAACTTTTTCATGCTATTGAGGTTACGTATTATGAAAACATGCAGGATACAGACGTGACAGATTATAATAATGCGATACAAGAAATTGTTTCGCATTATAACCCGCAGGTGTTGGTTCATATTTCAGCATTTAATTTAGCAGAAGAAAACCGTATTTTGCGTAATGCAATCCTGAGTGAAATTGAGAACTGTTTTTGTTATACAAAATCACTGGGTGGTAGGGAGGTAATCATTCATTCAGGATTTATTAAAATAGGGCAGCACGTTCCTTTGCGAGGGAATAAAGGCGTGCACCCATCAACAAAACAAGTGTTTGAACGGTCGTGGTCTCTTTCTGTGCAAATGATGAAGCGAGCCTGCTTGATGGCAAAAGAATATGGAATAAAAATTTACACGGAAAATCTAAACGGTAGTCAGCTTACCAAGGATGGAGAAGGGCTGATACAGTATTTGAATGATGTAAACAGTGATAATCTCAAGGTTGTTTTTGATGTGGGTCATTGTTATCATACAGGGCATAATATTGAGAGGGATATCCTTGACATGGGTATTGAACTTCAGCATCTGCATATTCATGATAATCATGGAGAGAAAGATGAGCATTTGCCGTTAGGTGAAGGAACGCTAAATATTCCATTATTTGCAGATTCGTTAGCGCGGGTAGATTATAAAGGAGTATATATGTTTGAATTCAATAAATGTACGCCCGAAAATCTTAAATCTTCCCGAAATATTCTTCAACAACAATTGAAGAATTATGTCAAATAAGCCATTATAAATAATCAGATAGGAGCAAGAGTGAAAAATATGAAAATCATTGCAGACCTTCATTGTCATACAGTCGCGTCTAACCACGCATACAGTACAATCCGGGAAAATATTAAAGCGGCAAAAAAGGCAAACTTATACGCATTGGCAATCACCGATCATGGAGTGGGTTGCCCTGATGGACCACCGAATAGTTATTTTGAAAATTTAACTTCACTACCTGCATATGTGGATGGAATCCGTCTGCTGTATGGCGTCGAGGCTAATATTATGGATTTTGGCGGAACCCTTGACATTCAGGAATCGTCTTTAAAAAACTTACAGCTTGTTATTGCTTCGTTTCATGAGACCTGCATAAAGCCAGGTACGAAAGAGCAGCATACTGTTGCATATTTGAAAATAGCTGAAAATCCTTATGTTCATATTATAGGGCATCCCGGTACTCCTGAATATGCTTTTGATTATGAAAAAGTGCTTCCTATTTTTAAAAAGTATAAAAAAATTGTTGAAATCAATACCCACACATTTATATGCAGGAAAAGGAGCATACCCAATTGCAGGGCAATTGTGAAATTATGCAAGCAATATGAAATTCCAATTGTTGTGAATTCAGATGCTCATTCTGAGTTTGAAGTCGCCCAGTGGGGAAATGTTTTGAGTATGCTAGATGAAATGGATTTTCCGGAGGAATTAGTAATTAATTCTTCTGTCGAACGGTTAAAGAAATATATGAGTCAAATTTTATGAAATGCAAATTAAATTTATTATACAGGAGATTTTTATGATTAAATTTGGAACGGGGGGTTGGCGTGCTATTATTGGCAATGGATTTACCAAGGATAATGTGCAACTTATTACGACTGCTCTCATACATAAACTGAAAGACGATAAAAGGCTTAACAATGATTTTATAATTGGTTATGACCACCGTTTTCTGAGCGAAGAGGCAGCTAAATGGGCGGCTCAGGTTGTAGCGGGTGAAAATATTCATTGTTGGGTTATTAATCAAGCATGTCCTACACCGCTTATCATGTTTGCTGTAAATATGTATGGATCTTCCGGTGGTATAGCTATTACTGCCAGCCATAACCCGGCCGTATACAATGGCATAAAGATTATGGAGGATGGTCGAGATGCCAATGAAGATTTTACCCGGCAAATTGAAGACTATGTGAATAAACTCACAGAGAAGGATATTTGTGAAATGTCATACGAAAAGGCTTTAGCCTCTGGATTGATTGAACTTATTGATCCAATGAATGATTATATTGATAGTATACTATCGGGTGTCAATGTCGAAGCTATTCGAAGTAAGCACTTACGTGTGGTGCTCGATCCCATGTATGGTGTCTCAAAAACTGCACTGCAGACTATTCTTATAACCGCTCGATGCGATGTTGAATTCATTCATGACCGACGTGATACTTTATTCGGAGGACGGCTTCCGGCACCAAACATACACACTCTCTCATCACTGATAAAATTTGTTGAAGAGCATGATTTCGATATAGGTATAGCTACTGATGGCGATGCAGATCGGCTTGGAGTAATTAATGATCGGGCAGAGTTTTTGCATCCAAATAAAATTCTTGCTTTGCTATATTATTATCTCCTTAAATACAAAGGAATAAGAGGTGCAGCTATACGCAACGTAGCAACTACCCATCTGATCGATAAAATTGCCGATTCATTTGGCGAGGTTTGTTATGAGGTACCTGTAGGATTCAAATATATTTCATCCAAAATGGCAGAGAAAAATGCCGTTATTGGAGGTGAATCCAGTGGTGGTCTTACTGTCCGTGGGCATATTATGGGCAAAGATGGAATATATGCCGCAACATTGTTGATAGAAATGATTGCTGTAACAGGTCGTATGCTTAGTGAGTTATGGCGAGAAATAGAAGCACAATATGGTTATCATGAAATGGTAGAGCGAGACTATCATTTAAGTTCACAGAAAAGCAAAGAGGTATATAAACTACTCTATATAGACAAGAGGACTGCTGTGTTTCCATACGAAATAGATCATATAAATTATATGGATGGGTGTAAAATATATTTCAAAAATAGTGGTTGGCTTATCACTCGTTTTTCTGGCACTGAGCCTTTGCTTAGAATTTTTTGTGAAATGGATAGTGAGGAAAAGGCTAGTGTATTAATTGATTTGATGGAACAATTTTTAATTTTATAATGGAGTTTAACGATATATGTAATTTCAATTGTAAACGTTAGTCAGAAAGACTACTTATGAAGAGGATATGGAAGGTGGCTTTTATGAAGCATTGGATAATAGAGTTTTATGAATCATTATTGCCCAAACTGAAAGATGTCACTTTGCTTGCAACATTTGTACGTTTGCTCCTTGCATCTTTATTCGGCGGCATGATTGGAATGGAAAGAAGACGCAGACGTCGTGCTGCAGGGCTTCGAACACATATGCTTGTGTGTATTGGCGCCGCCCTGGTAATGATAACCAATCAATATATCTATCGAGAATTTGGGATGTCAGATCCCTCTAGGTTAGGTGCACAGGTGATTAGTGGTATAGGGTTTTTAGGAGTAGGAACAATTATTGTTGATAAACAGAATCAGGTAAAAGGATTGACGACAGCGGCTGGTTTATGGACATGTGCATGTATGGGACTTGCACTCGGGATAGGTTTTTATAGTGGTGCAATACTGGCTTTCGTTTTTATTATGCTGACAATTGTGATTTTAAATAAGTTTGAAAATCATATCGCCAACAGAAGTCAATATATGGAAATATATACAGAATTGACTGAATTTGAACAAATTAATAAGTTCATAAACTTTATGTCGGCCAATGCTATTAAAGTAATTGACTTTGAAATAGTAAAGCCACGTACACCCAAAATTAAAGGGAAACAAAAGGTTGCAATAGTATTGTCATTAAAATTACAAAAGAAGCAACAGCATATTGATATTTTAGGAAATCTGAATCAATTTCCCGGTTTATTAACTATTGAAGAAGTAAAATAATAAAAAGGGAGCAATTACCATCCAAAATAGTAATACTAACGGATAGATAGATTATCTTTATAAAGAATCCGGTATCAGACATATACCCCAGATATCCGCATGTTTTAGCTCTATATTCTCCGCTCCAATTATATTTATCAACATAAAACTGTTACATGTATCGATATCATTCTTATCTTGTATTGTTTTTATTATGAGTACAAAAAGTGAATAGATATTTTGAGCGAAAGAGGGGATATCATGAAGAAACCGGTATTGATTATAATGGCGGCTGGAATGGGAAGCCGTTACGGAGGATTAAAGCAGATTGATCCAATTGATAATGAGGGCCATATTATTATAGACTTTTCAATCTATGATGCAATAAAAGCAGGTTTCGAAAAATTGGTTTTTTTTATTAAAGAAGTAGACGAGCAGGATTTTAAAGACGTAATTGGAGAGCGTATCAGCAAGAAGATTCCAGTCGAATACGTGTATCAGGAACTTTACAAACTTCACTTTTCGGGAAATGATCTCCCTTCGCGGTCTTACCGACCATACCCTCAAAAACTACTGTACTTATATCCGCGCTTATCTGGATTATCTGCAATACATTCTTCACAAATGTCCCGAAGATATTTCTTGGCCAGAACTGCGTGAGTATGTCCGCTGGCTTCAGAAATCCAGAAATCTTTCGGACCGCACCATCAACTGTGCCATTTCACAGCTCCGCTTCTTTACCATGTATGTGCTGCACATGCCCTGGGATGATACGCAGCTCCCCATGCGCAAGTTTGACGAATTTCTTCCCTTTGTCCCTACAAAAGAAGAAGTTATGACACTCATTTCTTCTATATCCGATCTCAAACAAAAGACCATGGCCGCACTCATGTATTCTTCCGGCCTGCGCATTGGCGAAGTAACAGCCGGGTTCTCTCTGTAACGGAAACCGAAGTCACCTTTTCTGCCAGAGGGAAAAAGCCCGGTGAACAGGGGCGCAGGATTACCCTGCGTCATGAAGAGTTTATCCGCCGTTTCCTGATGCATGTGCTTCCTTCCGGATTTCAAAAGATTCGTTATTATAGGGTATGGCGGTATAGCGAAAGAACTTAATTTACAGGGTATTAAGAAAAAAGCCAGACAGAATGGTAAATTGACGTTGTGGAGTGGCAAATTAATGAAAGATATTTTAGATAATCCAGTTTATTGTGGAAAGTTATCATATGGACGGCGTATAAGAGAAAAAGTAAAAGGTACTAAAAACGAATACCAACAAAAACGTGTAAAAGATTTTATTTTAGTAGAAGGGCAGCATGATGGAATTGTAAGTGAAGAAACATGGGAAAAAGCAAGAGCAAAGAGAATAAAGACGGGAATAGAGCAGCCGTCCAAAATAGGACGTGACAGAGCACATTTGCTTACTGGAATTTTGAAATGCCCATCTTGTGGAAAGCCAATGTATACGAATAAGCACGCATGGACAAATAAAGACGGTACGTATAGAGAAGTTTATTATTACGAATGTAGCTGTAAACGTATGCAAAGAGGACATCAATGTGATTATAATTTGACATTGCGTAAGGACATGATTGAACCGCCTGTTATTGAGGCTATTAAGCAGTTGGTAAAGAGCAAGGATTTTGCAAAAGAGATTAAAAGTAAGATTGGTATACAAATTGATACGGCTCGGATAGATAAAGAAATTGCAAATTATGAGCAAAAATTAAATGAAGTTGAAGTGAATAAGAGGAGACTGGAAAGCGATATTGATACACTGCCGCCGGATATCAGGCATAGAGAGCGTAAGTTGAATGACATGAATAAGAGGCTGGATTCTCTATATGACATCATATATGAGATTGAAGAGAAGATTGAAGATGCAAAGGCAAGGAAACGTTCTGTAGAAATGCAGTCGATTACTCTTGATAATGTTTACAAAATCTTGCTGAACTTTAATAAGATTTATGATAAACTAACTGATATAGAGCAGAAGGCCTTGATTACTTCTTTTATTAAGGAAATTGAGATATACCGCCAAGATCAGGAACCAGACAGGCTTTTAAAGGCGATTTCCTTTAAATTCCCGGTGTTTTATGAGGGTAAAGAAGTGAATAAAATTTTGTGGGAAAAAGAAACTACCGTTGAAACCGTCGTGAAGCTGGAGCGGAAAGCCCGCTAAATCAAAGAGTTTGGTGGTTTTAAGGGTTATATGTAGATGTGTTTTTATGTTTGGTTGTACTGGAATATGTTTCCAGTTACCGTGGTGGGGTAAGGAAAATAAACGTTTTGGCGAAAGTTATGGTAAGTCCTAAGGAGGGAAATAAATGAGCAAAGAGTCTAATAGATTAAAATCACTTGAAGCTGAAAATAAATCCCTCATAAATGAAATAGAATACTTAAAATCTTTGCTTGATAAAGCCGGGATAGAATATTCCGGGAGATGCGTTTCTTCGAATAAGAAAATTGAGGACATACAGCCAGAATGCATTATTAATAAAAACATAACTGTGGTTTGTTTATTACCTTATTTCACGGCAGAACAGATGTATATGCAAAGAGATTTATAAGTAAGGCCGGAAATGTTGGATATTCTCCTGCCTGCAGTCATTTTTGGGAAAGCGGCAAGGGGTTGTGCATTCCGACGTTGAGCCAATGAAAACTGTTTATATCATGTGGGGCAGTATTACATCTTTATTGTCTTTGGTGCAGAATAAGGGTGAATTTCTTGAACAGGAGTTTTCTGCTTCAAAAGAAAGTTTTTTGGAATACGGCTTTAAACAAATAATCAATTCAATATTGGAGGAACGAATTTAATGGAAAATAATCAATCCAGCATGACCGCGTTAATCGCTTCTTTCAGCTAAGCTTACCATGCGGAATGTTACGAGTCTAAAATCTTTTATGACCCTATTGCGCGACAGCTTATGATAGATGAAGAATAAACAGGTCATACTACAATGGGAATTTCGATTCAGCTAGATGCAGATAATTCCAGAGAATGCATAAAAGCCGTATTAAAATAAATTAAATAACAAATAAATTGTCGCAATTAAAGTCAAGATTTATATATTGTTCTTTTGTAAAATAACTTTCAGGGGGTGAACGGATGGAAAAATGGGGAAAAATCGAGGCTGTACAGAGAATGCAGGACTACATTGAACGGAATATACATGAACCTATAACCTTATTTGATTTGTCGAGAAGTGCAGGCTATTCACCTTTTCACTGCGCAAGAGTCTTTAAGGAGTTAACCGGTAAATCGCCTTTCGATTATATTCGCACGCTCAGACTTACACGTGCTGCGTTGAAATTAAGAGATAAAAAGATAAAGGTAATTGATGTTGCACTGGATTTTGTGTTTGATTCTCATGAGGGATTTACAAGAGCATTTTCAAAAGAGTTTGGTATAACGCCGCATAAATACAGTAAAAATCCGCCTCCGATCTATCTGTTTATGCCCAATTCTATTCGGGAGCGATATCTCTATTTTTTGAAAGGAGCACATCAAATGGAAAAGAGAACGACAAACAACACTGTTTTTGTCCAGGTTATTGAACGTCCGGAAAGAAAGCTGATATTGAAAAGAGGCAAGGCTGCAAATGATTATATTGAGTATTGCGATGAGGTCGGATGTGATATTTGGGGATTGCTTTGTAGCGTAAAAGAAGCGTTATACGAGCCAATCGGTATGTGGCTTCCAGACGCTTTCCGTACTCCCGATACATCATACTATGCGCAGGGCGTTGAGGTCCCTACCGACTACACCGGCATAGTACCGGATGGGTTTGAGCTTATTACGCTGCCCGCATGTAAAATGATGGTCTTTCAAGGACAAACTTTCGAGGATGAACATTTTGATGAAGCGATTGCGGATTTATGGGAGGTAATGAAAACTTACAATCCAGAGTTATATGGCTTTCAATGGGCAGACGAAGATGCGCCAAAATTTCAGATGGAACCCCAAGGGTATCGTGGCTACATTGAAGCGCGCCCGGTTCGTCAAGTGAATAAATAGAATTAACTATATATTCATTTACTTTACTTAATGATGCTTGGTATATCCGAGCATCATTTTTAATGTCATTAAATTCGCAAAGGGAGTCAAGATTTAATTATCGCTTTTAGTTATAATATAGAGAGACACGGTTAACAATATAATTCGCAAGTTGCATGGTATAAGTTTTGTTTAGCAAAGCGGTTGAATGGAGGTATAAAATTGGACTCATTTATAGAAATTAAAGGAGCGAGAGAAAACAATCTTAAAAACATATCATTACGTATCCCAAAGAATAAACTGGTGGTATTCACAGGGCTTTCAGGAAGCGGTAAATCGACGTTTGCGTTAGATACTCTGCAAAAAGAATGCCAAAGGCAGTATATGGAATCCATGGGTATGATAACAGATTTTATCAGCAAGCCAAAGGTTGACGCCATTATAGGCTTATCCCCGTCAATCAGTATTGACCAAAGAAACAATAACCGTAATCCCCGTTCTACGGTAGGTACTGTTACTGAAGTTTTTACTTATTTGCGGGTATTGTACGCAAAACTTGGCGTTAGAAATTGTCCGCATTGCGGTGGTCTGATACGTCAGTCATTTGAGACAAGTATAGAAACGAACTCTATATCAGTAACGCAGCCTGACGATTTGATCGAAGATGGCATTGATAACTCTAATATATATGAAACCCTTATTTCTTGCCCCTCTTGCGGTGCAAAAGTGCCTGAACTGTCTATGAGTCACTTTTCTTTCAATAAACCGGAAGGCGCCTGCCCTGAATGCAGGGGACTCGGCGTAGTCAATACTCCCGATATTGAACGGATAATAAATACTGACCTGAGTATCAAGGACGGCGCAATTACTGTTTGGGATAAATTTCACATTGACAGGTATTCGGAAGCAATAGAAAATGCAGGTCATCACTACGGCTTTTCTATCAGCACCAGTGAAGCGGTAAAGAATTATGGTCAAGTGCAAATGGACTTTTTACTTTATGGCTCGTTAAGCCCGCAGTTTTCCAGTCACTTCCCTAATATTAAACCGCCTAAGACGGTTCCGCAGGGGCGGTTTGAGGGCGTTATCACAAATATAGTAAGACGGCATTCTGAAATGGGGAACGGCTCCCATGATAAACTGAATAGCATGTTTCATCAAAAGATTTGCCCTGAATGCAAAGGGGTTCGTTTACGCAAAGAAAGTGTCGGTGTGACAGTCGGAGACATAAATATTATTGAATTATGCAAAAAATCGCTGTATGAGGTTTTTAATTGGATTGTGCAGATACCTTCTTTCGCCGCGTCAGAAGCGTTATTGATAGCAAAGCCTGTTATAGATGATTTAGAGCAAAGAATTAAGCGCCTTATGGATGTTGGAGTGGGATATTTGAGTATGGAACGCGCTGCAACAACTTTATCGGCAGGAGAAGCACAACGATTGAGGCTGGCATCTCTATTGGGCAGTGGCCTTACAGGGGTCTTGTATGTTCTCGACGAACCGACTACAGGGTTACATGCCCGCGATACTAAGAAGCTGATAGAAGTGCTGAAAAGGCTGCGTGATTTAGGTAACACGGTTTTAGTTATTGAACATGATGTTGAAGTCATGCAGGCTGCCGACCATATCATTGATTTTGGCCCGGGAGCCGGAAAAAGCGGTGGTGAAATTGTTGCTGCCGGTACGCCCGATGAAATCGCAACCTGCGAACACTCCTTAACAGGACGCCACATTTCAGGTTTAGATAAAATCAACATTCCGTGTCAAAGAAGAACCGGTAACGGAAAGCGTATTTCCATATATGAGGCACATAAACACAATTTGAAAAATGTCAATGTAGACTTACCTTTGGGAATGCTTGTTTCTTTAACTGGAGTATCCGGTAGCGGAAAATCCACGTTGTTGTTTGATGTTCTTGGCCGTGAGACTGAAATATATTTTAATCATACTAAAACAATGTCTGATAATGTGAAAATTGATGGGCTTAAAAACGTAAACAATATTATTACAATCGACCAATCTCCGATTGGCAGAACAACCCGCTCCAACTCCGCAACTTATACGGATATTTTTTTATATATCAGGGATTTATATTCGTCTTTGGATGAATCAAAAAGGAAAAAGCTCCAGCCAAAACACTTCTCATTTAATGTTCCGGGGGGCAGATGTGAAAAATGTGAGGGTAACGGTGAACTTACCATTGCCATGCACTTTTTGCCGGATGTTCAAGTTCGATGCCCTGTTTGCCACGGGCAACGATTTCAGAAAAGCATTTTAGAGGTAAAATACAAAGGATTTAGTATTTCAGATGTTTTGCAAATGACTATATCGGATGCTATTAACGTATTTAGCGATATACAACCTATTATGGATAGATTGTCTGTCTTGCAGAAAGTCGGGCTGGGATATTTAAGTCTTGGTCAGTCCGCTACGACCTTATCGGGCGGTGAAGCGCAGCGTATCAAATTAGCAAAAGAGCTTGGAAAGCGCATCGGCGGGCATACGCTTTATCTTTTGGATGAACCGACAACGGGGCTTCATCCCCACGATGTTAAGAAGTTGATAGAACTCCTTTATGAATTGGTTGACCAAGGCAATACGGTTATTACAGTTGAACACAATCTTGATGTCATTGCAATGTCGGATTGGATTATTGATTTCGGGCCTGAAGGCGGTGACGCCGGTGGGGAGATCATAGCACAGGGTACACCGGAGGACGTGGCTATGATAGCTCGTTCACAAACTGGTGCGTTCCTGAATTCTATATTTAGTGTCTAAATATGTTTTTCGCAAGGATAGTCAAGAACGGATTTTTATTAGCTGCTAAAATGTTCTTATAGAAAGGAGGTTCAACATGGGAAAACCTTTAGTTGTACGAGGATTACAGAAATCTTACAGTGATGTCAAGGTGGTTGACGGTTTGGATTTGGAAGTGGATCAGGGTGAAATTTTCGGACTTCTTGGTCATAATGGAGCCGGAAAAACTACAAGCATTGAGTGTATATTAGGCGTTAGAAAGCACGACGCCGGTTCCGTTGAATTACTTGGAATGAACCCCGTTGCCGAAAGAAAAAGGCTTTTTGAAAGGGTGGGTGTTCAATTTCAACAGACGAACTATCACGATAAAATACGGGTATCGGAAATCTGTGAGGTTACAGAATCACTTTATAAGGCTCCAGCAGATTGGAGAGAGCTGCTTAAATCCTTTGGTCTGTCTGGTATGGAAAAGCGGACAGTATCGGAGTTGTCCGGCGGTGAACGGCAAAGGTTATCCGTAATGCTTGCCTTGATTCCAAAACCGGAATTTGTTTTCTTGGATGAATTAACCACAGGGCTTGATTCAAAGGCCAGACGCAATGTGTGGAAATACTTAGAAAGACTAAAATCAGGCGGTTTGACAGTTTTCCTTACATCGCACTACATGGATGAGGTTGAAGCCTTGTGCGATAGGATTAGTATTTTGAAGAAAGGTCAAATTGTTATCACGGGTACTGTTGAGGAATTGATTTCACAGAGTCCCCATGATAATCTAGAAGAAGCGTATTTGTGGTATTCGGGTGAGGAGGAAAATGAATAAATGAAAGCCTTTAATGCCTTATTTAAAAATGAGCTAAAGCTATCTCTCAGAGATATGAATATTCCGGTTTTCGGTGTGGCCTTTCCGATCATTGTCGCAGTCATCATCGGGTTGGTTAGCGGAAACAAGCCTGCTTTTGAAGGAGCAAATTACAGTTTTATCGACCAATCTTTCGGTGCATTCGCAGCCATTGGAATCTGTGCGACAGGACTTATGGGTATGCCCCTGTTGGTGGCCGATTACCGGCACAAAAAAATACTCAAACGATATATGGTTACTCCCGTCAGTCCTGCGCTGTTATTATTCGTACAGTTTTTAATCAACCTGATTATGACCGTAATTTCGCTTGTATTGATTTTTGTTATCTGCTCAGTTTTTTGGGATTATCGAATGACAGGCAATCCGGGATGGTTTTTGCTATCCTATTTACTCGTTATACTTTCCATTTACAGCATTGGTATGATGCTTGCCAGCGTAGCGCCAGACATGAAAACCGCAAATTTGCTCTGTACGCTAATTTACTTTCCAATGCTGTTTTTTTCAGGGGCTACAATTCCTTATGAAATTATGCCGAAAGGCGCTCAGATGGCAATGGATGTGCTTCCATTAACACAAGGTATTAAGTTACTCAAAGGCACGTCGCTTGGCTTGCCAATTGATAACCTCATAATATCTATCATTATTTTAGTTTCTATATCTTTGGTTTGTACAATTCTCTCCATTAGATTTTTTAGGTGGGAATAACAATGTCAATGCAGAAAGAGGTGAAAGCATGTATACATTGGAAATGTTCTCGAAAATGAGCGGGGTTCCGATTCAAACGATACATAGGTATGAAAAAGCCGGATTATTGTGTCCGGCTAGTATCGATAAAGTTAAAAGAGAACGCTTTTATACGTCGGCAGAACTTATCACGCTGCATAGCATTACAGCCTTTTCACAAATGGGGTTTTCGCCTAATGAAATAGAAAATTTTCTAAACAGCTCCCAGCAGGAGGTAGACTTGCAGCGAAAAAAAGAACAACTCACACTAAAAATCGACAGGTTGAGCCGAAAACTAACGGATTTGGACGACTATCTATTGGAGGTGGCAGAATGTAACGTTGTCGTTAAGCCATTGCCGGAAATAGTTGTGGCGGCAAAGAATGTCATTATTTCTGATGTAAATGAACTTTTTCCCATATCAGAGACTTTAAGCAAAGAGCTTGAAATATTGGGGTGCAAAATTGTATCTACCGAATACCGTTATATGGTTTTTCATGGAGACAAGTACGAAGAAAGAGATTTCAAGGTTCAGCTATGTGTAGCGGTAGATGAATCAAAAGTGGATACTGATACAATTCAGTTTATGACAGTACCTGCTGTTTCCAAGGCGGCTTGTTCCTACCACAAAGGTTCCTACGGCACGCGGCATTTGACACATACATTTTCGGCGCTATGGGTGGATTATTGCGGTTATGTAATTGATGGTGATTATCGGGAGATTTATATTGACGGCATATGGAATAAAAACTCGGAAGATGAATGGCTAACGGAAGTACAAGTCCCTTTGAAGCCTACAATGAATTATAGCTAAAAAGACATTATACGGCTACTAGGACTTCTTTCAAGTATTCTCCTATGCCGCCAACCCTGCAAAAACCAAAGGGAGATATATGCGGTACTATCTGTCAGCCCAGAAAGCAGCGGATCTCTTAAGCAGATTGTAGGAGGAATGCAGGGCTACCGGGTATATGACCCGGCTGGAGTATCGGCAACCCTGGGTGCTAATGGCGGCGGCATGGGGGCAAAGACCGGACGGTATTTTATAGACAGGTGTCGGACAAAAGTGAAAATTACGGAGAATGCCCGATGCCTGAATACCAAATATAATGCAGGAATCGTGGATCATCCAGGAGAAAATAGCGGAGTTTTGGAAACCCATGCAGTGTTGACACCAGACAGGGTAATCCTCTTTCCATAAGACCAGCTTCTATGGCAGTTCCTAATTTTTCGTTTTCTGTTTCCACATCCCCGTTTTTTTCGATGAAGCAATTCCCGACCTGATATCTACAAGAGGGGACTCAATTCACCGTTCCAAACAATCGTCCACCGTAATTTACCCCCACATGCCAACAGCCACTATCATGGGAAGCCGCCTGATACACCGTATCGCTATCATCTGTATAATAATGGACAGAGGTACTCAAATTCCCATTGAACTGTGCTTTCGCATGAGCCAGTACATCCTTCAGCTTCTCCGGAATAGGACGCCCGATCAAAGCAGCATTCTCCAAAATAGAAATTCCTTCATTTGACAGATAGAAAAAAATTATAGCTGTCCGCAGGACACTGCCATTTTTAATAATATGGATATCAATGAAAATCAGAACAAATGCAGAAAGCAGAAAAGATATTGTCAAAGCAGTCAGTGAAATCACAGGATGTTTATCCAAGTATTTAGACCAAACATGGGATCATATACCGTTGCACCTGGATTCGAAAAACAATCAATCAACGCAGCTACAACATTATATGGTTTACGAGCCATGTAGTTGTGAATAAATCCACCCGGATTATCAACAACCGGCTTCAAATCTTTTAATCTGGCAATTGCTGCATTAATGATATCATCCTTTTTCACTGGTTGCATGCAAACAAACAAATATTCTTCCACCTTAGAATTTGATTCAGATATTCTTCCTTGTTTGGAATGGTTTAATCCCACTTTTACTATTCTATATTGGTAGTAATTGCCTACCAAGTTTGCCAAGGCATCTATAGGCACAATGGAATTATCCGAATAGCTTATCATTAACTTAGCTTTATTGGATGCACATTTTGACAACAATTCTGGTATGTTTACGGGATGGGATTAAAAAACTTCCGGATAATGTCAGAGAATTCTTTGAGGATGCGTTTATCTCAATCATTCATTTGGGAAAATACACAGATTATAGAAGTAAAAGCCAAGATAATCATTGTCCAGAAAATCGTTTAAAAGAAACAAATCTACTGCACCGGTATGTGGAGAAGTTGGAAGAACGACGATCTTTTATATTAGCACAGCAATTCAATTCAGAAAATGTAAGTATAAGCTGTAGTGATTTTAGGGATTTCTTTTCAGTAATAGAGGATAGTAGCATTGATTTGGTATTAACAGATCCTCCATATGGAGACAATGCACAATATTTCGAACATGCACAGCGGATACATCCTTTTTTGCCATATGATTTGTCAAAAGATACAGTTCGGTTGCGCAAGGAGGTTGTTATTAGTAACGCAAAGAAACGAATGGATAAGCACAATAAGGAACAATTTTTAAATGACATAGAAACATTGATTATGGAGTCATCACGTATCGTTAAGACACATGGTTTTGTTGCCTTGTATTTTAGACCAGAGCAAAGTGATTGGATTAGTGATTTAAATAAGCTGAAGCATTTTGGAAGGAAGCACGGTATTGAACCTATTATCTCCATTCCGGTAGATACTTCAGATCCATCAATGAGAGTAATAGCGTCCGCAGCGTGGACGTTTAAAAATGATGTTTGTTTCGTTTTTTTGAAACTGGATGTTAATGAGCGGCGCTGGTATGAGGGTGACTTAGATGTAGATGAGCTTATCTATCTTGCGGCATCTAAGGCCGCCACTGAATTAGGAAATCCGTTTACAATTATGAGATTTAATCAGGAAATGCAAGCACAGCTAAGAAGATCTGGTTTGATGAAACTTATGAGCCCTATTTATGCCAATAAAATACAAACTATTTTGGCTCGTTATGCATATCATGATGGGGCACAATACAGATTGACGGGTATTTCTCCATACGACTATATGAATAAGGATATGAATGCTGAGATTAGATTACGAGAATTTGCTCCGGTCGTTATAGAAGAACTTACGACTGGGGGACAAGGATTTAGATTTGAGGAATATGTTATTCATTTGGCTACTTTCATGGAAAATGGAAGTAGAGAAATAATTGAAAAACTGCATACAGCAAATAGATTAATACCAGAGTTGTTAACTACATATACCTATGAAGACAAAGAACAAGGAAAATTCTATGTAAAAGAGGAAACTTCTGATTATGCGGTTGAAGGACGGATTAGTTTGCGTACAATGGATCCAGGTGATTTTGAGAAACTCATTGCAGATTATTTTTTGAAGAGGGGGTTTGTTGATGCTAAAGTTATTGGACAAGCATGTGACAGAGGTGTTGATGTACTAGCTACCAATATAGAGGGAGAACTGGAGTTAATACAATGCAAAAGATATCGAGAAGGAAACAATATTGGTTCAACTCCGATTCAACGTGTGGATAGCTATATGCGAAGTCGCAATGCAAAAAAAGCGTGGGTGGTTACAACTTCGGATTTTACAAAAGAAGGTAAAGATGAGGCCAGAATTACGCACGTCATCCTCGTTAATGGTGAAGAATTGATTAAATCATTAGAACTATATTATCCCGGAAAATATACGTTATAATAATCCTTGAACTTAAAGGGAAAAACACTTGACTATGTGAGGAGTGATTCTGATACTAGGGTTCTTCCAAGGGAGTGAATTTCCTCAAAAATAGGTGAAGAATCCTTGAAAAGGATAAATTTTATGTTACTCTCCGGCATAAGTGAATGCGAGAAATAATACTACATGGCGAAACAATATACTTTCGCCATGTAGTATCAAACTTCCGTCCCACCGCATGTTGAGACGTGCGTACTTCTCTCCCACAAAAAACCTGATAGTCATATCAACGTAAAAGTGGAGTTTGGCGAGGGTGAGGGTAAAGTTCCGTTGGATAAAATTGCAGAAAGAGCCGAAGCGTACAAGCCGAAAGAGAGAGTTACCTATAAGATGATAAAAGAGTACATAGAAGCTAAAAGCCGCTAAAGCCTTTAGGAAAGCCAATGGAGGATACTTACGTAACTTTCAGTGGAAGTATATATTTAAAATTAAAGCAGATGTATCAGATAATATATGATGTACCCCAATAAGTTAGACTTTATAGCGTAGTAGTTTTTTAGCTGCTGCGCCGATCTAATCAAGCCTTGCATGTTGTGCAGTAACTCAAATAGTGCAGAATATATACTATGCATTTTTATGCTTT
>Ga0153996_1000098_pt1 | contig 51895 bp, 32 predicted proteins | sample TSNC080MetaG_FD_104728 | JGI IMG/M metagenome (GOLD analysis project Ga0153996, IMG submission 104728) | Attine ant fungus gardens microbial communities from North Carolina, USA - TSNC080 MetaG | ecosystem: Host-associated > Fungi > Mycelium > Unclassified | place: USA: North Carolina, Lumber... | reverse complement strand
CATACCCGACAGCCCTGCCACCGCCCCCACCGATAAGTCAATTCCGCCGGTGATGATAACGTAGGTCATGCCAATCCCCATAATCCCGTATAGAGCTACATGCTTCGCGATTGTCAGACCGGTGTTTAAGGTCAGGAAGTTTGGTGAGGCAATCCCGAAAAAAATGATCAGCAGCGCTAAAATCAATAAGGTTCTTCCTTTTAATAAAGTCATCACCCAATTTTTATTCTTTCCCATCATTCATTCTCCTTTTTGGCTTTATTTGTCCCATGCCCTTTATATGAGGATAGAACCAATTGGTCTTCCGTAATCTCTTCATGCGCGAATTCACCGGTCTTGATACCATTGGACAGGACGATCACCCGGTCAGCGATGGATACAATCTCTTTCAATTCCGAAGAAATCACAATAATGGAAACGCCCTGTTCCGCATACTGATTGATGATATCGAACACCTCTGTCTTGGCTCCGATATCGATGCCGCGGCTCGGTTCATCGAGAAGCATGATATCCGGCTGAGTCAGCAGACCCTTACCGATGACTACCTTCTGCTGATTTCCGCCGGACAGGGAGAGAATCGGCAGGTTTTTATCCGCCACTTTGATCATGATATCTTTGATTTGTCTGTCGACATTTTTATCCACAACCTTTTTTTGGACGAAGCCGCCTTTCGTATATTTACCCAGGCTGGACAGCGCGATATTCTTACCGATGTTCATGGTCTGAACCAGACCTTCCCCCTGACGGTCCTCCGGCACAATTACAAAGCCGTTCTCAATTTGTCCGTGAAGGTTTTTAATTTTCATCAGTTTGCCGTCTTTATGTATCGCTCCTGTATGTTCGGGCCGCAGCCCCATAATGCACTCAAACACTTCGGTGCGCCCTGCTCCCATTAGTCCATAGATGCCCAGAATTTCACCTTTTTTAAGATCAAAATTGATATGGTCCAGCAAATATCCGCCGCCGCTCTTCGGCAGGGTCAGATCTTTGACCTCCAACACCTTCTCCTGCGCATTCCAATCCACTTCCCGGTCCTTTTTGGGATAAGACTTGCCTTCACCGACCATCTGCTGGACGATCCACGGCACATTAATATCTTTCACTTCGGCACGGGCCACATATTTGCCGTCCCGCAGAATCGTAACATTATCTCCGATCCGCATAATCTCTTCCAGACGGTGGGATATATAGACGATAGCAATTCCTGCTTCCGTAAATTCACGCATCAGCTTAAACAGCACCTCAACCTCCTGTTCACTTAAAGAAGAGGTCGGTTCGTCCATAATCAATATCTTTAAATCATCCTGAAGAAAATTACGGGCAATTTCGATCATCTGCTGCTGTCCCACCCGCAGATCACCCACCAGAGTATTGGGATTCATCACATGTTCCAGTTTTTCCATAACCCGGTTGGTCTCAGCCACGTGCTTTTTATTATCCAGCTTCATTTTGCCGGTGGTCTGCTCTCTGCCCATGAAAATATTCTGATAGACGCCTAGATTGGGAAACAGGCTAAGTTCCTGATGGATGATACCGATTCCGCGCTTTCTGGCTTCTGTGGTGTTCTTGATAACCACCTCTTCATCACCCATATACATCTTGCCTGATGTGGGCTGCTCTATCCCTGCAATTAACTTCATCAAAGTAGATTTACCGGCTCCGTTTTCACCGATCAGGACATTTACCTTTCCTTTGATTACATCATAGGAGACATGATCCAGAGCTTTGGTGCCGGGATAGATTTTATTCATACCTTCGGCATGCAGTACTACATTACTGTCCATATGCTCACCGCTCCTTTCTAATCTGCTGATATTACCACTGGGGTAATTAGAATTGTGGTGTTGTCGCTGACCGTAAAACATCCCACGAAAGATATCGTCTTACCATCCATCGCTTTGGCGGTATCGGGATTAATTACATCGGCCATGATGATTTCGTTAATACTCTGGCTTACGGCAGCATAGTCCTGCTGATTGGTATAGTCACCGAATTTTATAAAAGACAGGGAATCACGAACTGATGACCCTTTCATAACCGTACCAATCTGTATTTTTATCTCTTCAGCCCCGCTGTAATCCGCCAATTTGATAGTCATCGTACCAGCCTTACTCTCCGTATCCACCGCTTCCACCATTCCGGTCCCTTTCACGGTATAGCTTAATTCTCCGCTGGTGCCCATGGAATAAATTCCATACTTCTCATCCAGTGACTTCAGATCACCGTTTGCCTCGGTCAGGAACTGCGCCAGATCAACCGCTCCATCCTGCAGCTCAGGAAGGGCTTCCGACTCCCAGAATTCAGCTACATTATCACCGGCATTGAACTCTGTTTCACCGGTAAATTCACCTTCTTCACCGATCTTTACCACTTTTATACAACCACTCATTACCGTCACAGCCAAGATACAGACCAGGACCAATGAAATTATTTTCTTAATCATCGTATTTCTCCTTGCATGATCATTTTTATTAAACCTATTACTCAAAGGGAGATTTTTAATTCGGGGAACAGTGAACCACTGCTCCCCGCAAGAGTTAATTTTTACTGTACTAAGTCAAACGCCGTTAATTTATCGGCATTATCTTTGGTGATAGCAACACAGTCAACCAATTGTTTTTCGTCTAAGCCGGTCGTTCCATTGGTCAGATAGTCGTGAGCCTGCTGAACTGCCATCCGGGAAATTTCGGCTGCCTGCTGTAATGCTGTTGCCGTTGCCTTTCCTTCTTTAATCAGATCTCTGGCATCGTCAGAGCCATCGACACCGATTACCGGGATTCCTGACAGTCCGGCATCCTCCAGAGCTGCAACAGCGCCGCAGAGCATCGTGTCGTTACCGCAGATCACACCATCGATATCAGGGTTGGACTGCAGAATGGTACCCATCTTATCATATGCTTCGGTCTGGTCCCAGTTTGCTGACTGCTGCGCTACCATTTCCAGGTCCGGATACTGATCGATAACTTCATGGAACGCGTCAGAACGAACGCCAGCGTTGGTATCGGATTCTTTTCCCAATAACTCAACATATTTTCCCGATTCGCCCATCGCCTCAACCCAGACTTCCGCAACTGCCTTGGCACCCTGATAGTTATTGGCAACGATCTGCGAGATCGCTACGCCTTCTTCGTTGATCTCACGGTCGATCAGGAAGGTCGGAATGCCTGCGTCACGAGCGGCTTTTACCGCCTCGATGGTAGCGTCTGCACCGGCATTATCACAGATAATAGCTGCTGCCTTATCGGCGATAGCCGCTTCAAATTGTTCCATCTGCAGAGTTGCGTCATCATCATGCGACATAACCTTTGTCTCATATCCGAGTTCTTTTGCTTTTTCTTCACATACTTCAGCTTCAGTTTTAAAGAAAACATTGGACTGCGAAGGAGTGATGATGTAAATGATGTTAGAGCCGCCGCCCGGCAGAGCCTCATCGGTACCGGCATCATCAGCGGTCTCTTCCTGAGCAGCTTCCTGAGTATCAGCTTCTGAAGATGTGTCATCGGTTTTGTTGGCGCATCCAATTACCATAGTTGCAGCCAGCGCTGTACAGAGAATTACACTTAATAGCTTTTTCTTCATAATTTCTTCCTCCTTAATATGAATGAATAGGTTTTATTTAGATATAACAAGGTGCCCCTTGCAAATCTCTCACTCGTGATTCAGAACCGACGCTACCGCCCGCTCCCATCCCTGATATTTCCGATCTCGTACTTCCTGATCCATCAGAGGCTCATATGCGGTTCGCCTAATCACTTTAAAAATACTCTGATCCCAGATTCCCAGCGCCAGTCCGGCAGCATATGCCGCACCGATACCGGAGAGTTCTTCGCTTTCGGGAATCTGTACCGGCATCCGGGCTATATCACTCTGGAACTGCATCAGATATGGGTTTCTGGTCGGCCCCCCGTCAACCCGGAGTTCAGCGGCAGCAATCCCGGCATCCTGACTCATCGCCTGAATGATATCGGTGATCTGATAAGCGATACATTCCAGGCCGGCCCTGACAATCTCCGCCTTACCGGTGATCCGGGTCATGCCGGAAATGGCCGCCGATGCCCGGCTGTCCCAGTAAGGTGCACCGAGACCGGAAAAGGCCGGCACCAGATATAGCTGATCATCATCAGCGGCTCCGGCGGCAAGTTCTGCCGTTTCTCCCGAAGACTCTATCAGTCCCAGATCATCCTTCATCCAGGTAATAACCGCTCCGGTATAATTTAAATTGCCTTCCAGAACATAATTTACCTTGCCATCCATGCACCACGCCAGCGAACTGACGACACCGCGGTTGCTGACCACTGCCTCTTCACCCACATTCATCATAACTGATGAGCCGGTTCCGTAAGTAGTCTTCATCATCCCCGGTTCCAGGCATCCCTGACCGAATAAAGCACCATGGGAATCCCCCAGGACACTGCGGATCGGTATCGGATGGGGCATCACTCCGGCAAAATCAGTGCTGCCGAAGTAACCGTTGGAATCACATACGACCGGCAGATCATCCGGATTAATTCCAAACAGGCGGCAAATTTCTATATCCCATTTTAATTCAAAAATATTAAACAACTGGGTTCTTGAGGCATTGGAATAATCGGTCTGATAAACCTTGCCTTCGGTTAATTTGTAGACCAGCCAGCTGTCCATCGTACCGTGACAGACCGTTTGGGCTTCTGCCGCTTCCTTTGCACCTGGTTCATTTTCTAAGATCCACGCAATCTTCGCCGCCGGAAAATAAGGTGACAGATTGATCCCGGTACGCTGGCGGATCTTACCCGTATGTCCTTGTTTTTCAATTCTCTCACAGATATCCACCGCTCTGGAGCATTGCCAGACAATTGCCTCCCCAAACGGTTGCCCGGTGGTTCGGTCCCATGCCATTGCAGTCTCCCGCTGATTGCTGATTCCGACTCCGATGATCTTATCTCTGCTGACTTTGCTCTTTTCTATCAGCTCCCGCACGACCGTTATCGTATTGCTGTAAATTTCATCGGGATCATGAGATATCCAGCCCTGATCATTGATAATCTGTTTATGCGGTTTATCGGTTCGTTTTATCAAAGTACCTGAACCGTCGAACAACAATGCCTTGGTTCCCTGTGTACTCTGATCAATACTGATGATATAGTTCTCTTCCATATTACAACAACTCCATTGCCTTTTCCGCTATTCCTTCGGGATTCATACCATAGTAGTTAAAAACTTGTTTTGACGTCCCGGTGATTACCGGAGCATCCGGAAGGGCAATATTTACCACCTTGCGGGGACAGTTCTCTCCAACTACCTGACTCACCGCTGCACCGAGGCCGCCGAGCGGTGCGTGTTCTTCCACCGTCAGAACCGCTTTGGCTCTTACGGCCGCCTTGATAACCGCTTTTTTATCTAATGGCTTAACACAATACATATCTAATACTGAAGCCTTAATCCCCTGCTTCTGCAGCAGTCCGGCCGCATCATACGCCGGTTTTACCATTTCACCGCAGGCGATGATAGCGATATCATCGCCTTCACATAAAACAGTCGCCTGATCCATTGTGAAAGGACAGTTTTCCTCATTATATATATCATCAACCGGATTACGTCCCACCCGTATATAAGCTGGTTTTTCATCTTTTAGCAAAGTCCCTAAAAGCTTAGCGGTTTGAAACCGGTCACTCGGCAGATACACCCGCATTCCCGGAATGGCTGACATGGCCGCAATATCCTGGGCGGAATGATGGCTCATTCCCAGAGCACCGTAACTGATTCCGCCGCTGATTCCGATCAGCTTCACATTCGTATTGGAATACGCCACATCGACCTTGCACTGCTCATAACTTCTGGTTGATAAAAAGCAGGCCGGTGATGCTGCATAAGGTTTCTTTCCGCATTTTGCCAGCCCCGCCGATACACTGACTAAATTCTGTTCGGCGATACCCATCTCAATGAACTGCTGAGGAAAAGCATCCGCATACGGAGTCAGCGATGCCGAACCCCGGGAGTCACTGCACAATACTACGATATCTTTATCTTTGCCTGCTTCATCCATCAGTACTTCGCAGATAGCCTGGCGATTTGGAATCTTATTCATCTGTCAGCACCTCCTTTCCAGTCTCTAAGTCTTTCATAATCTGATCGGTTTCCTCCGGCGTCGGAACTTTGTGATGCCAGTTAGCTTTGTTCTCCATAACCGGTGATCCTTTGCCCTTTATCGTGTTAGCGATGATAACGGTTGGTTTGCCAGCCGTTTGTTTCGCCTCCGCAAATGCTGCCTGAAGCTGGTTGATATCATTTCCGTCAGCCACTTCGATCACATGCCAGCGAAAACTGCAAAAGCGTTCACCCAGATCATCCTGTCCCATCACCGCTTCCGTATCACCGGAAATCTGCAGCCGGTTTCGGTCTACAACGGCGCATAAATTATCCAGTTTAAAGTGCCCGGCCGCCATCGCTCCTTCCCACACCGACCCTTCAGCCAGCTCGCCGTCACCCATAACGGTATAGACCCGGTAGTCCCGCTGATCCATTTTGCCTGCTAAAGCCATTCCCACACAGACCGGCAGTCCGTGCCCGAGTGAACCGGAGTTCATTTCGACACCGGGAAGTTTATTATTAGGATGGCCGATATACGGTGATCCAAATTGGCTGAATTGACTGATTACTTCTTCTTTATCAAAAAATCCTTTGGCTGCCAGGACCGTGTAATAAGCTTCGGTCGAATGCCCTTTACTCATCACAAACTTATCCCGGTCGGGATCTTCCTGGTTTGCCGGATTGATATTCATCTGATTGAAGTACAGCTCCACCAGGATCTCCATTACGCTCATGTCACCGCCGATATGGCCGCCTTTTCCGGCTATTATCATACGGATCGTATCTTTTCTAAGGTCATATGCCAGCCTGCCTAAATTTCCCATCTTTCACCCTTCTTTCTTCATTATTCACCACGCAGATATGCTTTCACTTGTTCTTCGATCGGATCATATAAATCCGGCGTGATACCGATATACTTACACGCTTCATAAAGGATCGGTACTACATCCTGATGAATTCCGACACAGTGATGAATGTAGGGGCCTTCCACAATTTTCGCTTCCAGCCGTTTGATGTTATCTACCTCTACCCAGAGATAGGTACCCATCCCCTTGGGTCCGTCAACCCCCTTTGCCCGGCCCAGCAGCAGAGAATACTCACCGTTGTCACCATCGAAACGCACCAGTGAAACATCACCGTGTTTGGCTTCGGCAGTAATACTGCCCGGATGGTCAAAAGCCAGCGGATAGGTCAGCTTCGGTTTATCCCTGGCGATCGAGATCGGCCATGGTCCGCAGTGCTGCAGCAATTCACCATCGGAAATATCGGGATGGCGGATGGTCCAGTCAGCAAAGAAACTCCTGGTTTTGCCCATGCCGGCCGCCTCTACGATTAATGATGTAACCGCACCGTGGATATCGGTTTCACAAACAACCGGAATCCCTTCATCGTTCAACAGGGCATTTGCCGCACAGGGCATGATTCCAAGCTCATTCTGCAGTTGATTCCAGCACTGAATGGCGATTGCCTGACAGCCGTATTCAGACGCCAGATTTTTCATTGCCACTTTTAATGCCGCCACATTCTCCAGTTCATGATCTTTGACACAGATTTCCATGTTATCGCGGCAATAGTGAATAACCTTTTCCACTTCATGCTTTTCAGCTTTCGCCCGCCTGACTTCATCGGTCAGTTGCGGCATCGGAATCGGCGACAGCTGGATATTGAATTTCTCCAGCAGCTCTCCCTCGTTGCACATCGTCGTCCAGAAATCGAAAGGCCGGGTAGAAATCTGCAGAATACGGATATTCTTAAATGTCCTGACCACGTTACAGACTGCCATGAAATCCCGGATTCCTCGTTCAAATACCGGATCGTTCAAGCGGCAGTTGGTCATATATGTAAATGGAATACGAAACCTACGGAGCACTTTGCCGGTTGCAAACAACCCGCATTGGGTATCCCGAAGTCTGGTTCCGTCCGGCTCCGGCCTCTCATCCAGCGGCCCCCACAGCAGGACCGGAACATTCAGTTCCTTGGCTAATCTGGCACATTCATATTCAGTGCCGAAGTTGCAGTGCGGCAGGAATAACCCATCAACTTTTTCCCGCTTAAATTTTTCTGCAATTCGGTACATATCTTCATCGTTATAGAGAAGCCCCTCATCGTTAATATCAGTGATATCGATAAAATCTATTCCCAGCTCTTTCATCCGGCCGGCTGTGAGCCCTCTGAATTTAATCGCATCAGGAGCGCTGAAAATACTCCTTCTGGTCGGGGCGTACCCTAATTTAATACTGTCCATATCTTTCTCACCTTTCTTTTTACGCCGCTATCCTCCGGCTTCTTCTACGCTGTCCCGCTCAATAAAGTCAGTACATACTTGTATTTTGGTTTTCACCGTTCCGATATGATTTATTATTTCATCCATTTTACGTACGGCAGTTGCCCCCATCTCCGGTTTCGACACGCGGATAGTAGTCAGTCTGGGTGAAACAATCTCGGCAAACGGCAGATCATCAAATCCGACGATGGAAATATCCTGGGGAATGCGATATCCCTCTTCCTGAAGCGCTTTCATCGCACCCAGTGCAACCATATCATTATCGGCAAAGAACGCCGTCGGTAAGTCCGGTCTCTGACTCAGTAAACCTTTCATATCATTGTAAGCACCATCCATGTTTGCAGCTAATGTAAAGATGTACGCCGGATTCATCGTCAGGCCCGCCAACTGCAGTGCCCGCCGGCAGCCAAGCGCCCTGCACCTGAAAGCCTGAATTCTGAAATCACCGCGCAGATATCCGATTCTTTTATGCCCTTTAGCAATCAAATACTCGGTCGCCGCCCGGGCTGAATCCTCATTGTTGATAGAAACCCCGTCAAATTCCATACTGGGGTCAAAATAATCAAACAGCATAAACGGGCACTGCGAAGTCCGGTAAATATCGATATCATTATCCATCAGCTCGGTACCAAGCAGGATGACCGCCGCCTCGGTATTGCGGAGTATATTTCTGACCTGCTCTGAATAATCGGAGCTGCTTCGCTCAAGATGCGATATCACCATCTCATAACCTAACCTGCGGCATTCCTTCTGAGCACCATCGATCAGAAGATTAAAAAACGGAGAATCATCAATAATTTTCCCGTTTCGCCGATAGATAACGAATTTTATCTTTGTAATCCGGTCTTCTGGAATATATCCCATTTCTTTAGCCACTTTGAATATCTCTGCAGATGTCTGTTCATTGACCCCTTTTTTATTATTCAAAGCATTTGATATAGTAGCGGGTGAAAATCCGGTAGTTTGACTGATCATTTTTAGGCTAACTTTCATTTCCACCACCTCTTTTCTATTACATTTTAGTATAAATATTTTATATAAATTTTCAATATATTTTTACATAATTGATTAATAATTGTAATATTTGCATTGTTTTACAAGTTAAAATATAGTTATATTAACAATAAAATTATCTAATATGATACATTTATAATTTTACTTATGTAAACGTTTATATAAATATTCATATAAATATTCATCCCAAATAATTATAGAAAAAATAATAGCTTATTGACTTTTACCCTACATGAACCCTTATACTCTATTTATACCTGGGTAAGAAAAAACGTACGGAGGATTATGATGCTGACCATTAGCGCTTTTGCAAAACTTAGCAGAGTCACACCCAACACTTTACGCTACTACGATGAAATGGGATTATTAAAACCGGCCGAGGTCAATACCGACAACGGCTATCGTTATTACCAACCCGCCCAGCTGCAGACAATACTGCTCATCAATAAACTGAAGGCCTATCATCTATCGCTGGAAGAGATCGCTCAAATACTTCCGCATCCGGCTGATAACGATGCACTGCTGCCGCTGCTTAGGCAAAAACGCGATGAGATTGATCTGACAGTTGATCAGCTAACTAATACCTTAAATCAAATGGAGCAGGAAATTTCAAATTTAGAAAGGGGAATTCATATTATGTCATACTTAGATAAAATTGAAGTGAGTATAGCAGAGACAAAACCTCAGAATATACTGTATGTTCGAGATCAGATGAGAACCGCTGATTTCGGCCGGTATCTGTCACAGTTAAACACCGCGATTAAGGAAAAGAACTTAACTATTATCGGGCCGCCGATGAACATCTTCCACATTGACGCAAATTTTAATCCCGAGTGTTACGATAACGAAATCGCAATACCGGTAAAGGAAGCCGGAAAGGGTACCCGCCGGCTTTCGGGCGGGCTCTGTGCAAAAATAACCTTAAAAGGCCCATACACCAGCTATTCAGAATTCGGCCGGAGCAACTAATCTTTTCAGATATAGCAGCTCCGGCCGAGAGCGTCCCCATACGTCATTTTATATCACGAACGCTCTCACGTTCAACAAACTCCGTGCACACACCAATTTTCAACTTACTCCGGCCAGGATTCTTAATCATCTCATTCATCCGGCGCACTGCCAGCATTCCCATTTCCTGCTTGGAGACCCGTATGGTGGTAAGCCGCGGAGTTGTGATCTCGCAGAACGGTAAATCATCAAACCCGATAATAGAAATATCTTCCGGTATCTTATAACCGAATTCCTGCAAAGCTTTCATCGCTCCCAGAGCGACCATATCGTTGTCAGCAAAAAAAGCCGTCGGAAGCTCCGGGCCCCGTCTCAGCACTTTTTTCATATCTTCGTATGCACCCTCCATCTGAGTATCAAGGGTGTAAGTATATTTATGATCGACCTCCAGACCATGGTTGTTCATCGCCCGGGCATAGCCCACCGCCCGGGAACGAAAGGCTTTAATTCTAAAGTCACCCCGGAGATATCCTATCTTGCGGTGTCCGCGGTCGATCAGATACTCGGTCGCCACCCGTGCCGAATCGGCATTATTAATCAAAACACCATCAAAGAGCATATCCGATTCAAAATAATCAAACAGCAGAAACGGGCATTTGGCACTTCGATAAATATCGATATCGTTATCCAGCAATTCGGTCCCCAGAAAGATAATCCCGGAGGTAATATCGTTAATCAGCCATCTTACCTGCTCTTCATAGTCCGGTTCCCGCTTATCCAGATTGCAGATTGACATCTCATATCCCAGCCGTTTACACTCACTTTCAGCACCATCGATCAACAGCGGGAAAAATGGAGTGTCGTCAATAATCTTTCCATTCCGCTTGTATATTACCAGTCTGATCTTGGTAATTCGATCTTCGGAAATATACCCCATCTCTTTGGCAACCCGCAGAACCTCTGCTACCGTTTCTTTTTTCACACCGCGTTTGTTATTCAATGCATTGGAAATTGTAGCGGGAGAAAATCCTGTAATCTCGCTCAACTTCTTGATACTCACTTTCGTACCCAATATCATCTGCCTCCTTCACCCAATACAAGTTAAGCGGATATTGGCAATCCGCTCCGCTACCTGTTTATAATCCTGCTGTTCTTATTTTAATATAAGGCATTTTTATTGACAACCTATTTCTTTTTACTTACCTTACCTTTTCTCCTGATAATCACTCCGATCACAATAGCAGACATAATCATTGACGCAAATAAACCGCTCAATACTGTCGTATCACCAGTCCGAGGCGCATATTGGGGGCTATCATCGGGAATCGCTGTAATATCAATCGTCTGGGCCTGATCGTTAAGGTCGGTATGGTCGGCCAGGAGATCGGTCCCATGATATAAATATTCAAATATTACCGTAGTTTTTCCCGCCAGTCCGGCGGCATCAAAAACAAATGCAAGATCCATCCTCCCATTTTCTGATTCGGCCATAAATACCGCCTCTGCAATGACCTCTTCATCATTTGCCAAGAGCGGTTCTCCCGTCTCTTTATCCATCAATATTCCTTTTACCGTATACTCCTGCCCGACGATAAGATTTCGATACTCGACCGTGTCAATAATGGTTACCTTATCTTTTGCAAAGACGTTATTATCACCCGTCTCCGCATTTCTCGCTGAGGTTCCGATAGAAATATCAGGAATCTCGATAGTCTGAGCTTCATCTGCCAGATCAGCGTGTACCGCCACTTCCAGCTGCTCATGGTATAATGTTTCAAAAACCACAATTGTAGTGCCTGCCAATGCGCTCGCATCAAAGGTAAATGCCAGCTCGATAAAGCCGTCGGGTTGGGCCGGTATAAAGATCTGTTCTGCCATCACTTCCGCATCATCTATCAACAGCCTTTCTCCGGTCTGTTTGTTCATTAAAACCCCTTTTACAACATACTCCTGTCCCACGATTAAATTTTGATATTCAACCGTATCGATCACGGTAGTCTCACCTTTAGCGAAGGCCTGATTTCCTCCGGTTTCCCCGCCCCTTGCGGCAGTACCGATCTCCTGGCGGGGGAATTCTATCGTTTGACCCAGATCCTTTATATCTGCGTGGGCAGCAATATGAACTCCCTGATAATAGATATCCTCAAAAACAACGATGGATTTATCCGTTAATGCCCTGGCATCAATCTCAAATTCCAGCTCGACACAGCCGGATGCTGTTTCTGCCGTAAAGGTTTTCTCGGCTGTAATTTCTATATCGTCAACCACCAGCGGGCTGCCGGTTTCCGCATCCATCAGCTGGCCTTTAACGGTATACTCTTTCCCGGCAATCAGATCCGCATACTCAACCCGATCGATAATTTTAACATCTGCTGCCGCAAAGGCCTGATTGGTCTGTGTGGCTTCCTCCCGGGCTGCAGTACCAATCCGGGGATCTAAAAATAATATCGTCTGGCCCTCAGCATGTATGTCCTCATGGCTGGCCGCCAGCCTCGAACCGGAATATAGTTTTTCATACACTACCACAGACCAGCCTGCCAGCTTCCCCGCGTCAAATGTGAAAATAACGTCCACTGTACCGTTAGGCTCACTGGCTGTAAACACCTTCCGGGCGGTAATCTCCATGCCTCCGGATGTTAATGCTCTGCCTGTTCCTTTATCAATCAGGGTCCCCCTCACGGTATACTCCTTGCCCGGAACAAGATTGCTATATTCCACTGTATCGACGATTGTCACCTCCCCGGCGGGAAAAGCCAGCCGGATCGACGTAGAATCATCCTGCGCCGTGGTGTGCAGGTAAACGGTGGTATATTCATTGATTAGAGTTCCTAGATCGACAGTATGGCTGTCACGGCTGATCACGATATTGAACGGCGGAATCAGATCATATTCCGCATTGGCATCCCCCCGCATTTCCTCGATCCGATAGGTATCATAAGGCAGAGCACCTGTCGGTTGAGTTTCTGCTGCGGTGGATGCATATCCATTTTCGTCGGTGATAAGAACGATGCTTTCGCCGGTGGTCAGACTGGTAACCGCAAATGATACACCAGTCAGCCGCCCCATATCACCGGCTGAAACTTTTATCAGCTCCAGATCTCCGCGCTTCACCTGCTCTTTAGAAGTCACTTCCCTGGTGATGATCTGCGTTTCCGCATCACTGCTCTTAAGCTCCACCGTATATATCGTCTTATCCAGCAGATAACCTTCCGATGCAGTGATTTCACTGACTGTATATTTACCCAAAGGCAGACTGCCGGTTGCTGCTTTTCCAGATTCATCAACCACTAATGTTTCGATTACCGCTCCGGCTGCATCTTTGACTTGATATACCGCCCCGGCGATTTTCCCGGCTCCCTGCGGCACCGCCTTGCTGGTCTCGGAGTCGACCTTTGTCAATGTAATGCGGCCATATTGGGGCTGATCGGTTACATAACGGGTAATATTTACAGCAGAGCCGAAGTCACCGCTCTTCACTTCATATTTTGTTGGATTTTTTAGATATCCCATAGGCGCTTCCAGCTCCTGAATGAAATAATCCGCACTGACGACATAATCAAATGTTCCCACGCCATTTTTATCCAATACAATCCGTTCCACCTCTTTTTCCGTCTGCGTCTGAAATAATCCGTAGACCGCTCCTGTTAGCCGATAATAGTCATTGCCATCGGTAACCTTTGAAGCAGCACTGCTCTTCTGTATCATTATCCTGCCGATAGTTTGATTTTTAACCGATATACTGACCACATTAGGCGTAAGCGAACGGTAGGTCCAGGAACCGACCGCCTGTTCATCACTGCCGGAACTGTCTATGACCAGCGCCGTAAATGTATTTACAGCATTGCTGCTCAGGGCCCCTGAAGCATAATGCAGGCCGCTGCGTTCAGCCGCAGAGGTGAGATAAAAAGAGTCCCCGCCCTTTATCTGTACATTTCCGGTTCCTTCTGCCCCAGTCGTCGTATTTACAAGCGTCATTCCCGCTTCCAGCGGAATAGTGACCTTTGATTGGGTGCTTCCGTTTAACTTTACCGTTTCAGTTTTAAATACTTGTTGAGATTTATCCCATTTCCCGGTAAGTGACTCCCTTGAAAATGACAGAGTTGGATCAATTACGATCTCCGGCAGTGAGGCCACATTTTCCTCTACTTTATCAATGATTGCCCGTTCTGCTGCGGTAAGCCCTTTATAGGTATTGCGGTTTTCGGAATTAACGCCGTTATCTTTATCAAACATTACCGACAGTGCCACATGGGTCACTCCGAACCGCCGCGCTGTATCCGACTGCGGATATCCCTCCTCCACACTTTCAGCTCCTGCATATAGATTAAGTGCCGACAGGTCACCAAAGGCATTTTTATACTGGTCGTAGCCCGGTCCGCCGTAAAGGTAGTACAGCCCCTTTATCACCCGCGGCAGGTCTGCCCCTAAGCCGGTGTTGACAAAGGCTGAACAGATGCCGCCCGGAACAGTTCCCTGCTCTGGCTCCAGACAATATGCCAGCTGTCCGTCGATATAGAACTCTCTGGTCAGCCAGCCCCGATACACCGCTCCTGAATTCCCTCTGGCATAACCGGTGCCATACCACCAATATTGACCCTTGGTAACATTTATCGCTGTTATCTGCTTCGCTGCCCGGGTCCTGATAAATCCGGCCGCACCTTCGCTCTGCAGCTCTTTATAGCTCCAATTTAAGATTTCTTCAAACTTTTCATTATCCGGCGCATCTGCCCTTTCTCTGGACTCCGCATATACTTTCAAAAATACGCCTGTAAATAGCACTGCTATGATTGCAAGCAGCACAACAATGGCTGACAAGAGCCTTTTTCTTTCTTTTGTCATCCTTTTCATCCTTCCTTCTTTGTTTTGACTATTGTTTCGAGTCATTAATTTTTTTCGTCGCCAAACCAATACACTTATAAAGTTGTCAAGGTGCAGATGACGCTGTAGACACTTTCTACGGCGATGTTTTGTTTGCTTATCATGGAGTTTAACTGCAGAGAATCTGCCTGATGTGAAAAACTCTGATGTGGTTGTACAGGCAGTTGGGAACTGCCTGTGGAAATTGATTATATCATAAGGTTGGGGGAATTGCTAGTTTAATTTTCCTACCTCCTGTACCTATGGATTACAGCGTTGACAGCGTGTGTAGCCTTCTGACTCCAGGATCTTTTGGGATTCTCGGGTTTCCCGGCGATTATTAGAGGCTATGGTTTCTACGCTGCTGCAGTCTGGTTGGTGGATTTTTTTGGTGTTGGTGTTTAATATGTATATTTGGGCTTGTTCTTCCTGAGTGGCTGTATCTGATGTGTCAGCATCTGGTTCGGATGGTTTTGAGTATGACTCTGGTTGGGCGGATATCTGGCCGATCGCACCGTTCCAGGCTATGGTGGTTCCGTTGGAGACAGCCGTGATGGTTCCCATGATATCGGTGCGGTAAATCTGGACATCGTCATCTTCCAGTTGGGCTACTACGTCAGAATGAGGGAAGCCATATTGGTTGGCGGCTCCGCAGCTGATGACTGCCCAGGTCGGATCTGCCGCTTCAAGGAAGGCGGCGCTGGTGGCTGTCCGACTGCCGTGATGGCCGCATTTCAGGACATCACATTCCAGGTCGATACTGCCCTCGGCCATTTCGCTTTCTTCCGGTTCTTCTGCGTCCCCGGTGAACAGAAAGGTGTTATCTCCATGTGCCAGCTTGATACCGACTGAGGAATTATTACTGTCGTTTTCATAAACCTGATATGGACCGATGATAACAAAACGGGCATCACCCAATGGATATTCCTCTCCTACTTCCGGGTTGATTACATTGACGGCGGCTTCTTCGATTGCTTCTACAGCGTATTGATAAACTTTGGTATCACGCTCCAGATCGGGCATGATTACATTTTTAACATCATAGTTTTCGATGACGACATCACCGGCTCCGATATGGTCGGAATCGGGATGGGTCAGGATCAGATAGTCCAGTTTTTCCACTCCGGCTGCTGACAATTCGGCTAAAAGGGTTTCTTTTTGCCCATATTCACCAGTATCGATCAGCATTGCCGCATCGTCGGTCTGAATCAGCGTCGCATCTCCCTGGCCAATATAGATATATGTAATTTTCATCTCCCCTGAGGCTGCACTTGTTATGTCCGGCTGAGACGATACTTGACTGCAGCCGGCTGCCAGCATCATAACTGACAGGATTAACAAAATCCGCTTTTGTATATTTTTCACTCTTTTCTCCCCATGTGGTTTTTTACTTTGTTTATTATACCTGTATTCCGGCAAAAAAGCCAAATAACATTCATGTAATTACCCGTCTTTCTCTTTGATAAGGGCATTTGTTACCGTAATATGAGATATCAGAATACCCTTTTCGTCCTCTATTCTGATATCCCATACATGACTGCTTCGGCCGTTATGCAGTAATTCTCCTCTGGCCAGCAGCAGGCCGGCTGCTTTTTTTGCTTTCAGATGATTTCCGGAAACAGACTGCCCAACAGCATAATATTTATTTCCACTTAATAGATTAGAGGCATAACCTGAAACTATTTCGCCAAATGCCAGAATCGCTCCGCCATTTACCAGACCAAACGGCTGTGCATGAAAACTGCCCAGTTCCATCTTCGCAATAAAACCCGACGTTGTTAATACCACCTCTTCAATTGCCAATGCTTTTATCAAATTCATATTAATTACCTTTTACCCATGTATCAATACAATAATCTGCAATTGCCCTTTCATCTACGCGGACACCAATACCGTTACCAGTCGGAATTTTCATTTCCCCATCTGTAAAAGCAATTGGCGGATCGATCAGGTCGTTCTCAAAATACCGCCGGGAATCCGACAGATCACCAGGCATAACCACATCGGGCAGAGCCGCGAGCTGAAGATGTAATATTTTTGATATTCCGCTCTCCACCATACTGCCGATCCAAAAGCCAATCCCATTCTTCCGGCAAAAACTGATCATTTTTTTCGCATAATACAAACCGCCAACCCGGCCGATTTTAATATTCAGCATCTGAAACATATTAAGCTCAGCGGCTCTTTTTAACTCGCCCATAGTCTGAATACTCTCGTCCAGACAGATTGGTGTTCTAAACTGTTTTTGAAGCTGCGTGCACTCCATTAACTCGTGAAACATAAATGGTTCCTCAATACAAAGCAGCTTAAGCTTATCAAATCTCTTAAGCAAGTGCATCTGTGATATTCGGAAGCTTCGATTGGCATCTGTCAGAAAATTAATATCGGGAAAAGAAGCCGTCAAACGTTCCATTTTTTCATAACTATCAACCGGTTTTATTTTGATCTTAAAACGGTTACAGCCTGCTGCGCGGTATGTTCTGACACGCTCTGCCAAATCCTGATAGGGCAGATCACCAAGTACCATTCCCATTTTTACCGATGAATGTAACCGTTCACTAAAAAGAGATGAAATAATATTTTCATCATTTTCAAATGCATACAGTGCCAACAAGGCATTTTCTACCCCGGCTGCGGCCATTGGCAGTTTCTCATCTGTTGCATTATGTATATCGAAAGGATGAGCTATATCCGCCTTCAGCAATAACGGTAAATATTTTTCTGTCAGTACTTTCTTTGCCAGCGACAATGTCTCAGCCGTGTAAAATGGCGTTGTAAAAGCAGCACATTCGCCAAACCCGGACATGCCTTTCTCATTCGTCAGCTTAATAATTAACGTTTCTCTTACCGACAGACTTTCTTTGGCAGTAATAAATTCAAACTTCATCGGTAAACAGACATGAAATAATTCAACTCTTTTTATTTTCAATTTTTGATCTCCTGCAGTGCTTTTCGCATCACCTTGCCGGAATCATTCTTCGGCAGCCGCTGCATATAGATGATCTTCTTGGGTCGTTTGTATTTTGCCAAATGTGTCGCTAAATAATCATGGATTTCTGTTTCAGTAATCGATGCCGCGATATAAAGAATGGGAACCTGCCCCCACTTTTCATCCGGCCTGCCGACTACCGCGCATTCTTTCACACCAGGTAATTGATAGAGAATATCTTCGATTTCTTTGGGATAAATATTTTCTCCACCGGATATAATCAGATCTTTTCTGCGATTCAGCACATAGAGGAATCCATCCTGATCCAAATAGCCGATATCATCGGTATTAAAATACCCGTCAATCCTTTCCTGACCAAGATATCCATCCACCAGCATCGGGCTTTTTATCCAGATCTCCCCGGCCCGGTCAATATCACTGTTTCTTATCTCAATCTCTGTTCCAGGCAGCGGCATGCCGGCCGAAGCCAGTTTCTCCGGGTAATCCAAAATACAGAATGTCGCTGCCTGACTGGTGGTCTCTGTCATTCCGTAGGTTTTATAAACCGGCAGTTTTTTTCCCAGACATAATCGAACCAGCGGGCCTGGTATATACTCACCGCCAAGCAATATCACTCTTAAACTATGAGTTGTAATTTTATCTGCTATTCTTGCTAAAACAGTGGGTACGACTGATACCATAGTGACTTTTTTATTCCCTATCAGCTCTAGAACCCTGCTCTCATCAAACCGGCGCATGATTGTGACCCCGGTGCCATTATACAGACTTCTGAATAGGACGGATAATCCACTGATATGAAACAACGGCAGAAATAGCAGCCAGTTATCTGTTTCTGTCACTCCCAGGATCCGGGCGGAGGCCTCCGCATGTGCACTTATCTGTCTCCAGCGTATCGGCACCGACTTGAATTCCCCTGTTGTTGCACTTGTGTTCATAATTACAGCAATCTGACCGGGGTCTGTCTGCCATTCAATGGTATATGTATCCGGCTCTGTCTGGTCAACTGTAGAAAAAGATATAAAACTTTCGTCTGTTGAAAAAATATGCTGTATATTGAGTTTTTTCTGCTGCCGGGTAATCTCCGCCTGGGTCAGATTAAAATTCAGCAGCAGGATTTCTTTCTTCAGCGCCAGCAATGCTAAAATAAATACTGCTGCCGCCGGTGAATTTTCAGCGTAGACTGCTACCCGCGAAGTATTCTCTATGAGAGAATTCAGCCGTCCGGCTAAAGTAACCACCCGGTCAAACACCTGCTGAAATGTCAGATCGTTTAAAAACCGCTTGTCAGGGCACAATTCACTGTTTCTTTTCAACCATTCCATAAATAACTCCCTGCTCAGGGAAACTTGGGAAACTGTTTAAAATCAGGCTCTCTTTTCTCTTTGAAAGCATTTCTTCCCTCTTTTGCTTCATCTGTTGTATAGTAAAGCAATGTCGCATCACCGGCCAGTTGCTGTAAACCGGCCAGGCCATCTGTATCAGCATTAAATGATGCTTTTAGGAAACGAAGTGCCATTGGTGAGTGCTGCAGGATCTCCTGTGCCCATGCAACTGTTACCTCTTCCAGCTTATCAAAGGTGGTAACCTCATTGACCAGCCCCATTTCCAGAGCCTCTTTTGCCGTATACTGACGGCACAGATACCATATTTCCCTGGCTTTTTTATGGCCAACTAATCTGGCCAGATAACCAGTCCCATATCCGGCATCGAAAGAACCAACCCGCGGACCTGTTTGGCCGAATCTCGCATTTTCTGAAGCAATTGACAGATCACAAACGATGTGCAGTACATGACCGCCGCCGATTGCAAACCCGTTCACCATAGCGATAACAGGTTTTGGTATTGTCCGGATCAGCCGCTGCAGGTCCAGTACATTCAACCTGGGAACGTTATCATCGCCGACATAACCGCCATTGCCCCTTACTTTCTGGTCGCCGCCGGAACAAAATGCCTCCTTTTCCTCGCCTTGTCCATGATTTGCACCGGTCAGAATGATAACACCTACATCGGCATCCTCTCTGGCGGCAGTAAAAGCATTGATCAATTCCATGACTGTTTTCGGCCGAAAAGCATTCCGGACCTCCGGCCGGTTTATCGTTATCCTGGCGATCCCCTGATAGGTTTCATATACTACATCCTGATAATTTCTCAGCTCCGGCTTCCAATCAAATCTGTTCATATTTTCCTCCTGTGCCCAGTCGTCCTAGGCATTCTGTAATTTCATATTTTCTAAAAATCGTTCAAACTCATACAGACTTAACTGCTGCTTGGCATCCGACAGTGCTTTTTGCGGCTCCGGATGAACCTCCAGCATGATCATATCTGCACCGGCCGCCATGGATGCTTTCGCCATTGGAATCATGATATCCTTACGGCCCAGGGAATGACTTAGATCTACCACCACCGGAAAATCTGTATTTTGTTTGAGGATCGGTACACATGACAGATCCAGGATATTACGGGTAGCCGTATCGAAAGATCGGATTCCCCGTTCACACATCATGATCATTTCATTTCCCTGCCGGATGTACTCTGCGGCATTAATAAACTCGTTCAGAGTTGCCATCAGCCCGCGCTTTAAAAGGATCGGCTTTCCGACGCGGGCCAGCTCTTTCAGCATACTGTAATTAAACATATTACGGCTTCCTACCTGAATAATATCAATTCTCTGTACCATGTAGTCCAAATCTCTGATATCCATAACCTCAGAAATGGATATCAGGTCATACTGCTTACATATATCATGGATAATCCGCACGCCTTCTTTGCCCAATCCCTGGAAAGAGCCCGGCAAGGTTCTGGGCTTAAAAGCACCGGCCCGCAAAATACTGATACCACTGTTTTTTAAAAACTCCGCTACTTGAACTAACTGTTCATGAGATTCCACAGCGCATGGACCCGCCATAATATTTCCTGATAGTCCGGACTTCAGACACTGCCATAGCTGCTCAATATTTGTATTTCTCATTTTCTAACTCCTCAATATCATGAAATCTTCCGTATTTTCCGGAGCTTCAACAAATTCTTTTACAGCTCTTTGAAATAACTCCGGCTGTTCCAGATGTACATTATGTCCTGCATGCTCTATTGATACAGACACAATCCCCTGCTGCCGTACCGCCAGCTGCTGCCCCAAATAGGAGTACTTTTGATCCCGACTGCCGCTGATAAAAAGGGCGGGTATTGTAAGTTCCGCCAGCCTGTCACCATAATACGGACAACTTCCTTGTCCGCTGCCCATGAGTGTATGGGCCAGGGCGGTGCCGGAATTGTTTAGACGTCGCTGTTTGATTTCTGCTGCTACATCAGCCGGCAGTTTTTTTTGCGTCTCAAAAATGGGCAGCGCCGACCAATGTTGCTGAAACCAGGGGATGCCTTTTGTCAGAATATTGTCGGCGAGCATTTTTTCGCTTTGATACCTTTCCTTCCGCTCATCATCGTTCTGAATTCCGATCGACGCACTTTCCAGAATCAGTTTCCTGACTTCCTGCTGGTACCTGAGCGTATATGCCAAACCAATTCTGCCCCCCATCGAGTAGCCCAGCATAATATACTTTGTATTCACGAGCCTATTAATCACGATATGCAGCTGCCGCAGCATCACTTCCGGGCAATAACACTGCGGGTCATTCGGCCGGTCCGATTTTCCATGGCCAATCAGATCGATTTTAATCAGTGAATATGCCGGCAGATTCAGATACTTCCATGTTGTTTGGTCTTCTGAAAATCCATGCAGACAGATAATCGGTTCCCCTGTCCCGGTAATCTCAGCATAAAATTGACAGTTTTCTGCTTTTACGACGGCCGTCTTATGGGGTAGTGTATTTTTCATGTAATTCCCTGCTTTTATCCATATTTATGATTACTTCAATCAGACAAATTCCCCGGCCGCTGACCGCTGTTTCAAAATGCTGCTGAAACTCCGCATAATTCCCGGCCCGTTCATAACGCAGTCCATACAGTGTCTGAATACCTTTGAAGTCAATACCATGCGGCGTAGTAAATAAATAATCATAGTGCTTCATGCCATTTTGGGGGAGATACTGAAAGATTCCTCCGCCATTGTTATTCAACAGTACCACAACCAGGTTAAGGTCATGCGTTTTCCCGATCAGAAATCCGGTCAGATCATGGAACAAAGCCAGATCCCCGGTCAGCAGAACGGTTGGATATCCACATGTTGATATCCCGAGCGCCGTCGAAATCGTCCCATCAATTCCATTGGTTCCTCTGTTGCATAAAATCTTGATCTGCTGCTGTTTTGTTGTCCAGAAATAATCAATATCCCGAACCGCCATGCTGTTAGCGACGGACAATCTGCTGTTCTCCGGCATTATTTCCTGAATCAGCCGGACGATCTTACCTTCAAACAGACACGATTCTTCAGCGGCCATATTTATTTTCTCTCTCATCTTAAGATGATATCCCTGCCATTGCCGCAGATACTCCTGGTTCTCGTTAACCACCTGAACCTGGCTGGCAAATTGAGTAACTCCCGCCTGTATGTATTGCGTCGTAGTCAACGACGGATTCCGATATTCTGCCGCCTCATCGATCTGATAACACGCTGCGGTATTATGATCTGATATAAATTGCTGCAGCCGCTTCGATACCGGCGGCTGGCCGAATAACAGAATAAAATCAGGCTTAAGTTCTGCCCTGGTCACCGATGCTTTTAAAAAAGCATCATAGCTGTCAATAATGTTTGCACTGTCATAATTTCTCAGATTGGATAAGGGATCTGCCAGTATCGGCACCTTCAACTGCTTTGCCAAATAGAGGATTTCGTCATCGCCGGTCAGACTTGTCCGTGCACCGCAAATTATAATCCCTTTTTTTCCCGCCAGCACGGTGTCATCAAAATCTACCTGCATGTTGCCGGCGGCAAACCGAAATGGAACTTTGCTCCGGCCGGCCCGGAAATTCTCATGATTCAGTTTAGGAATCAGAGGCTCCCGCAGGGGGATATTGATTTGTACCGGTCCCTGCGGAACTCCCCGGCAATGCAGAAATGCTTTTCGCATCACCATTCTGGGATACAGGCTGTCATCAGTTGCAGCCGGAATGGCTAATTCCTCAAAATATTTTATAAATCTCCCGAATATTTCGTTCTGGTTAATGGTCTGCGGTGCATAAACATTTCTAAGCCCCGGCGGGCGGTCCGCCGTCAGGACGATCAGGGGCACCCGGGACTGCTTTGCCTCTGTAATTGCCGGCATATAATGAGCCGCCGCCGATCCTGACGTGCAGACCAGTACTACCGGACGGACCTGTTCTTTGGCAATGCCCAGTGCAAAGAAGCCGGCCGATCGTTCATCAATATTCAAATATGTGTGAAACTTATGCTCACACAGTAAAACAGCCAATGGTGTGGAACGTGATCCCGGGCTGATTACTGCATCACGGACTCCCAATTCGTAAAGTTCATCCACTGCAGCCGCAATATATTCATTCATATGTACCCCCTCATTACAAACACTCCAAAATCGTCTGCAATTTATTATTTATCTCCCGATATTCAAGACGGCAGTCGGACTGCTCGACAAGGCCGCATCCGGCATAAGCATATATTTTGTTTTTGTCGATTAAGGCCGAACGAATTCCCACCACGAAGATTCCATTTCCACGTTCGTCGGCAATGCCTATGGGCGCGGCATACAATCCCCGGTCATGCTGTTCATATTTCTTAATAATCGCCATTGCTTTATCTTTTGGCTTGCCTCCCATCGCCGGTGTGGGATGAAGTATTTGAACCCAGTCCAGCAGACTAAGCGATTCATCCTCGACACTTATTTTTGTTTCCAGATGATATAGATTTTTCAATTCCATAAGTCCGGTAGACCCGATTGTCACCCGATCGGTAATATGTTTCATTTTTTCAGCAATCATATTAATCACGATATCATGCTCATGTCTGTTTTTCGGATCGTTGAGCAGTTCCGCTCCCAACTCCGGATCTTTTTTGCCATTCTTTGCGATCGTTCCGGCAATTGCATAGCTGGTTACACTATTTGCTTTTTTTTGCACCAAGATCTCAGGAGTCGCCCCCAGAAATACTTTTCCTTTCTGATCAAAGGCAAAAACGTAGCTTTCTTTATTGTTATGTATTAATTTGTCCAGAACACTTACAATATCTACCGGTGTATCACATTCGAGCTTAACTTCACGGGATGCCACGACCTTTTCTACACCATGATCAGACAACTGCTTTTTTATATTGTGAAACAGATTTTTCCATGTTTCATAATCATCCTGCTGAAATTTATAACTATGGTTTTTGCTGGTGATTTCAGCAGCCTCGATGACCGGCTGCTCACCCAGATAATACATGCAGCTTTCTTGCCGGTTTATGATGATATAGATCCGGAAACGACGTTTCACGTCTGTCATTGTACTCCATCTGGTGCTGGTTGCTTTGTCGTCAAACGGTACGGTATAAAACGTAAACTTTTCTTCAATATCCATCCGGTCATCAATGCTATTGATGCCGATAATACAATCCTGTTTACCGGTATCATAGATCATTATTTTTTCCTCGTCTTTGAATGCGGCCCAGATTTCTAATGGTAATTTATAGTCAATTTTAGCTTTTTTGTATCTCATGATATTTCTTCACTCCTATCAAACATGAGAACGAACTTGAAAGAACTCCTTCAGCTTTTTTTCATTCTTGTTGTTCAATTCATACTGGTCTTTGATCATACCTTGCTCAATCTGCACAATCTTATTACAGGAATTTAAGATCAGTTCCAGGTCATGTGTAATTATCAAAATGGTTTTACCCGACCGGGCCAATTTTTTGATATCACCGGCAACCTTTTCCATATGAATATAGTCCAGCCCGCTTGTTGGCTCATCAAATATAACAATGTTCTTGTCAGAAGACAGGGCAGCTGCAATGGCTGCTCTTTGCTTTTGTCCTCCGGATAACGCCATCGGATGGCTTTCCTTATATCCGGTCAGATCAAGTGCTGCCAGTATTTCTTCTACTTTATGTGATTTTTCCGATTCGGACAGATTGCGTTTATTGTATAAATTGAATATTACCTCATTGTAAACACTATCCATAAATAGCTGATGGTTTACATCCTGCATGACCAGATAGCAATTTTTTAACTGTTCTTTCAAGCTGCACCGCCGCCCATCGATGAGGACATTGCTCTGGCATGATTTTTCCAGACCGCAGAGACATCTCACAAAAGTAGATTTACCCGCTCCGTTTTTACCGATAATTGCCGTTATATCACCCTTATTTAATTCCACATCTTTAATATGAATACCTTGCTGACTGTTTTTGTAAGTAAATTTCAAAACTTCAATTCTCAGCGCTGCAGCGGATGGCACCGAAGGTAACCGGCTGATCTTAAGGCCTGCCATATCAAAGGCCCGAAGACCACGCTCTTTCATATCATCCGCCGATAAATCTTGGATTTGACCGGCGGTAAATTCTTCAACAATCCGGCCCTCCTTCATGATCAGCAGCCGATCTAGCAAATCTTTTAAAAAATAGAGCCGATGTTCCGCAATAATGATTGTTTTTCCTGCGGCCTTCCACTTTATTAGAATTTCCTTTAATTCCTGAATCGCTTCCACATCCAGATTCGAGGTTGGTTCGTCCAGCACCATGATGTTGGTATCAGCAATCGATACGCTGGCGCAGGCAATTTTTTGTTTTTCGCCGCCGCTCAAATGAAACATATTGCGATTCATCAACGGTTTAATTCCAAATTCATTGACGGTCCGGTTTAACCTGGCAATGATCTCATCCTTACTGACGGCCCGGTTTTCTAAAATAAATGCCAGTTCATTGGTCGAATTGATGTTAAAAAACTGGCTCTTTGGGTTTTGAAATACACTGCCGACCTTTTTAGAAATTTCGTGCACCTGGGTATGATTCACCAGCTTTTTGTCCATTATGATCTCACCGGTCAGCCGGCCATTATAACATTCGGGGACCAGCCGATTAATCAATCTGGTGACCGTTGTTTTTCCGCAGCCTGATACACCGGCAACAGCAATAAACTCGCCTTCACGAATTGACAGGTTAATATCCTCAACACCATTTTTTTCTTCACTTTTATCACCATATGTAAATGATACATTTTTTAATTGAATCATTACCTTTATTTAATCTCCCTTTTTTCCTGACCCCTGGAAATTTCACCGTGAACCTGACACGGATTGCCGTATGCAATGACATTTGCCGGAATGCTTTTGGTTACTACACTGCCCGCTCCAATTACAGTATTTTCTCCAATTGTTACACCGGCTAAAATAACAGAGTTACCGCCAATCCAGACACCGTTGCCAATGATAATCGGCCTGGCGTAAGCAACCCGGTTCTTTCTCTTTTCCGGATCAAGCGAATGACCGGATGTATAGATACCGCAATTTGGCCCCAGCATTACATCGTCACCGAATGTTACCGGCGCAGCATCAATGATTACACAGTTATGATTGGCACAGAAGTTATTCCCGATTTCGATATTATAACCATACTCACAATGAAATGGTGACAGGATGAAAAAATCATCGGTGGTTTTTTTCAGTATCTTCTTGATAATCTTACTCCGTTCCTCCATATTGGATGGTGGTATATTATTAAATTCAAAACACATATCTTCACATTTCATCATATCTAAAAAGAAACTCATTTCACTGTTGGCTTCAAATTCCTGACCTTTTTCAATCTGATCTTTAATTGACATTTTATTTTCCTTTCTGACCCCGTATCCGTTTTAATTATGAACCGTCAAATATCAGTCCTGCTGCATCTTCAGCCCCGTCAATTACATATTTCACGTCAAAGCTGCCCTGCTTAACAGCAAATGAGTAATTTTGATTCAGTTCAAATTTTTCAATTAATTCCAGAAACAATTGATATTCTTTTGGTTTTAGCTGAATCTTAATATCCGTTATACCTCTGCTGCCGTTTGGATGAGTATAATTCAAGGGTTTGGGGCTCTCTGCAAACTCAGTTACAAAAAACGGCATTTCAATATATTCCGTAAACAGACAGGAACATTTTAATTCCCGTCCATGGGTATCCACTCTGGTGCTGGGCATTTTAAATGCTTTCAGCCTTTTCACATCTTTTAAATATACAAGCATTTTATCAAGCTTGGCTTCCGGAATTTCCAGAGCCGTACCAAGAATACCTTCCTTGGCCTTATCCCAGGCGTCAAGCCGGTTCGCCAATTTCCCGCAGCGCAGCATGCGCATCAGCAATTTGATATAAAAAGGCACTCCGGTACGCTCGATCAACTCAATATAAGGTCCTTCCGTAAAATAAACCAGTGCATTGTAAGGATCCTCAGCAATACCATATTCTACTGTGAAGCCCTTTTTTTTCATTTGTGCAACCGCACTTCTTAAATCATGTACTTTATAAACAATCTGTCCAACCATGAATTTTTATCCCTTCCGATAAATTTTGTCTATTCCCTGACAATCACCGGCAGCTTAAGGATCTCCTGAAAGTAATCAAGGGTAGGATCCAGTGGAAAAAAATGATTCCCGGCAAATCCTTTTACCGTACACTCATTTTCAGTCAGTTGTTTCCATCCCGTCACCATATTAAGCGAAGCATCTTCATCTGTTTTACCATAGTGGACAAAAACCTGTGCTTTGATAATCTCGTTATTATATTCAAAAGATTCATTTAATTTATAATCGTTCCACACCCGGCGAAGCATAAAATTAAGGATATCCGGATCCTGAAAGAACTCTTCCGGGGTACCGCCGATCCTGATCAGCTCCTCTGCCAGACGCTCATATCCCATACTGGTGTGATAACGATCCTTAAAATCATAATCGGGTGCATGTCTGCCGGCGGCAATCAGCGCCTGTACCTCACACCGATATTTTTGTTCCAGTTGGCTGCATACCAGAAAGGCCAGTGCTGCTCCCATACTGTGGCCATATAATATGATGCATCTATCCTGTGCAAAATTAAATATCTCCTTTGACACCTGCTCTGCTACATCGGTAAAATTATAGTTATATTCTTCCTGGGATCTGCATCCATTCCCAGGCAATTCAACCGGTATCACTTCCAGGCCGGACTGATAATCCATCCATTTACGATACACGGATGCCGATCCTCCCGCATGATGAAAAAGAAATAAACAAGTGCTGCTGTATTTTTTTTCTTTATTGAACGGAAACCATTTACTCATTATTATTCCTTTCTTAATATGAATACCTGCTGTCCAAGCCAGCTAAGCTTATGTTCTGAGGGAGGATAGCAATGCAGAACCTGTAATCCGGATTTATGAAATACATCCTCCCACTGTTTGCCGGACATAAAAGTTGTCTCGCTTATCCGTCTGGAATCTTCTGCCGCTTCCATCATGAACACCTGCGAAATAAGCATTTGTAAAGATTCATCTGTTGCTTCTGAAATCATAAAGATACCATTTCTTTTCAGTTTCTGCTTTAACAATGCCAGACATGTATTGATATTTTTTATGTTATTTAATACTCCGGCGGCGACAATGATATCAAACGATTCTGACGGTATTTTACCCATATCCGCTTTATTCTCAAGATCCAGCACCGCCATATCAAAATAATCATAGTGGCCGTATTTTGCTTTTGCTTCATTTAGAAAAAATGAGGACAGATCTGTAAAACAATATTCTGCCGGCTTCTCATCCTGCCCCTGCTGTCTAAGCCATTCAAAAACAGCCTCCGTCGTCGCTCCGGTTCCGGCTCCGGCTTCAAGTATGCTGACATTAGAATTGGTTTCCATATAATTGCTGATGGTCTTTGCGATTGTCTGATTCATATACCATGCAATCAGCGTCTTACTATACAGCTCATTGGCAATATCATCCCGGCCCTCGGGAAACAGTAGAGAATTGGCTGATACCGTACCATCCAAAAGCCCCCGCAGATTTAATGCATTCTGATAAAAATAATCTGCTGTTGAAGGCGGCCCGAGCCTGTCACTCCAAAGCACCCCGGCCTTTTGCCATACATCACTGACGCTGCTCTCGGCGACTGTATTTCGTATATATCGATAGCTGTCACCCTCTTTTTTGATGAAATGATGTTTGTTAAGCGCCATTAACCAGCGCTTGATAATAAAATCACTACCGGTCTGAGGGTCCATTTTTACCAGTATCTCCTGCTCTGTTATCCACCGTGAAGCCGGTAGAAATACGCCTTTTTTCTGGAATTCGGACAGGATTGACAGCAAGCATGCCTGATCCAGCATAACAACACTTTTTCTAACATCATCGACCGATAATTTCTCATATCGTTCCTGCATCGACAGCGTTTTATATTCTTCCGTTATAACTTTCTCAATATCGAAATATTCCCGATCGGTATTCTCACAAACCACCGGATACCCGAAGGCCTGAGTCAGGACCTGCCAGTTTGCCGCCGCCTGCAGGGTGATGGTATTACAAAAATTCATATCTTTTCTGGCCCGAATATTCTCTGTCCATTCGGCCAATATCTCAATATCACGGTGAATGGCCTCAGGCCAGACCTTTGTCAAAATCGTCTGATAACTGCCGGCCTGCCCGCTTGACAGGACACGGATACTGTCGCTTTGCATATTGATCGGAGCATCTTCGGTCAAATCACGGGGGATCCACATATTATCCGGAATGGTCATCCGTTCCCGCCATGTTACTGCTCCGTGTATATCGGTAAGCGCGAGCGTTCCGGAACCAAAGCCGGCCGTTATTGCGAAAAACAAGTGCATATAATTATCAGAAGTAACTGCATCGACCTGATTCTGAGCCCTGATCGTCACCGGTATATCACCGATTTCCAGCAGCAGCAGTGAAAAAGGGGCATTACCCGCCGCTTTTTCTTTTACTTTCCATCGTTTTTTTTTCGGAAACAGTTTTGTTAATACAAAAGCCAGGGGATATGCCACCTGAGTGGCCAAATCGATATTGACGTACAGCGGCTGTTGGTATTTCATGATATGCTCTGCTGCCGCTGTAAATTTTGCCACGGAAGGCAGATGATCATACAGATTTCCCACCCGAAAGCACACCCGGGATTGCTGTGCCGTTTTATAGCATTCCAGTAATTCCTGATAATGGATCGGCTGCTCCAGTAAGACAGGAACACCTATTTCCATCAGTCTTTTAGCCACAGTTGTTCCCTGACCTCCAAACGCCCCTGTTTTTATCACAACACAGGCCATATCAATATCATCCGGAAGCTGTTCCATGCCGGTATAAACCTTTACACCATAAAGGCCGGCACAGGTCACAGACCTCTCACTGCCATTGGTCAAAATCCCCGCCAGTTCAAATTGCTCTGACTTTTGAATAGCTTCCAGATAAAATTGTCCAAATCGTATGCCGCAAACTAATAATTTTTTCTTCATCGTATTACCTTAAATAATTTCCTCTATTTCTTCCCATTCAACGTCATCTTCATCAGTATTCTGGTCCCGGCCGGTCAGTATTTCGGCGATCAGATCTTCTAATACCGGATGTGTTGTAATGGTCTGTAGGGTCACTTCATAACCCAGCTCTGTTTTTACTCTGTTAATAAAATGGATTGCCTTTAAGGAGTCGCCGCCAAGTTCAAAAAAACCATCTTTTAGCGATACCTTTTGACAATTCAGCAGTTCTTCCCAAATTGCCGCAAATTGTTTTTCAATTACTGTTTCCGGTAAATAATCCGCCCGGAATACGGTACCCTGTGCTGCTCCTGCTTCCTTCATTTTCCGGCGATTAACCTTTCCATTGGCCGTCAGCGGAAATTCGTGATAAATTACATAGTTAACCGGTATCATATAATCCGGAAGACTACTCTGCAGTGCCTTCCTGATATACTCTTCATTCAGTGATTCAATCTTAAGCGGGCCGGTCATAATCATAATATTCTTGCCCAACTGTCTTTCCAGTTCCGGATCACATAGCAATTGGCAATCCTCATAATGATGACGCGCCGCCAATTCCTGCCATTTTGCACCTTCGATCAGCGGTAAGCATCTTGCCGCCCTGTCATCGGTCAGATTGCTGTACCCCTCTTCAAAATAAGCTGTCGTTTCAAGCATCAGCGCCGAGTTGATGGTATTTTCCAAAATCACCAGCATTCCGCCGGGTATTAGCAGTTCCCGCAACCGCTCCAAAACAGTATGTAAATCATGAAAGCGATGCAGCGTATTATCCGCAATAATCATTGCCATGCTGTGCGGGGCGATCCTGCCGCCGGACCCACCGGGATGATAAATTGCAAATTCAATCCGGCTATCCATCAGTTCAGCCTGTTTTTGTTCTAAGTATGACAGGGATTCATCGGTATAAATATACCGGCTGCCGGTATTAAGCAATGCCGCATACCGGTTGGTGTGATTTCCGATTCTGGACCCTATTTCCATAACGGTTCCGGTATTTCTTTCAGACCACTTTTTAATAACCCTGAACATTTCATTAGCGAACAGTTCACCGGTACTGTCATACTTCCGCAATCGTTCGGGAAACAAAAACGGAGTATCCTGATAAAGCAGTAACTCTCTGGCCTCTCTCTTTCCGGTCAGAACTTCAAAACGGATGGCCTGGGATTGCCGCAGCTCCTTTGCCAACTGCTGCTGTTCGTCATTCAGCGAGAGACTTCTGTTAAGGCCTGACAATGTCATCTGCCAATCATCCGCCGCCTGGCAGCCGAAAGTTGTTTCGATCAATAAGCCGGCCTTCACCATTGCATCAAGATAGTTTTTGAAAAGGCCGGAAAATCGGGCATCAATGGCAAAATGCTTTTCAGCCGCTGCCGCCTTATGTGCTGTATTAAAGTAATCGAACAGCCCCATCCTTGCCATATCATTGCAGATCTGTACCAGACCCAGTTGTTCCACCGTGTCTTTGTACTGCTCATACGCTGTTCTTTCATCCGGACCGGGAGTAAGCTGCTGCCAGCTTATCGGTGCTGCTGTCCTTATTTCACTGACAATTAAATTCCGGCCGGCAGGATCGGGAATGATATTGGCTGTCAGCGACCCGTCATCTCCGGAAATAAATGTAACAACGGCTTCTTTTACACCGTCCAGATTATTTATTTGTGCTTCAATTTCACCCAATTCAATTCGATGACCGCCCCGCTTGATTTGATTGTCTAATCTTCCCATGAACTGGATATTTCCATCCGGCAAATACCGTCCCCAGTCACCGGTTTTATAAATTCTCAAATTTTCACTTTCATAACGGATAAAACTTTCATTTGTTTTAACCGGATCATTGATATAACATCGGGCCAGTCCGTCACCATAGATATATAATTCGCCGGGCACCCAGACCGGTGTTCTGTCCATATCCTCATTCAAGATCAAAAATCCCTGATTTGTCAGTGGCTTGCCATACGGAATTGATTTCCAGTCATTTGGTACTTCCGGCGGGATCGGAAACATATTGGACCAGATCGAAGCTTCTGTTGCCCCGCCAAGTGCAATTAACTCCGCATTCCCTAACTGCATCCGGATTTTTTCCGGCAAAGCTACCGGGATCCAGTCACCGCTTAACAGGATCAGCCTGATTTTATTGTATATTTCAGGTTTTCGGCTGGTCTGATACTCCATCAGCATCTGCATAAATGCCGGCACGGAATTCCATATGGTAACATTGCTGTTAATGATCAGATCGATCCAATGCTCCGGATCATTACACTTTTCATAATCCGGGATTACTATTGTTCCACCGGCCGTAAGCATTCCGAAGATATCATACACTGACAAATCGAAATTTAAATTTGACAAAAAGATGGTACTGTCCTTATCTGTCACCTGAAAACGTTCATTTATGTCCAGTATCGTATTTAAGGCGGCCGCATGGCTGATCACAACACCTTTGGGCAATCCGGTCGAACCGGAAGTAAAGATAATATAAGCATCGTCGTCGGGAGCTGTTTTTGTCAGTTTACAGTATTCATCATCCGCACTTAGCTGCTCACAGCTAAAGCAGTTGACATTGGCCAAGGAAGCGATATTTAAAGGTTCCGTCTTGTGATCAGTAATTGCTAATGCTGCCCCGCTCTGCTGCAGAATCGCCCGAATCCGCTGCGGCGGATTATGGGCATCGATCGGCAGATAGACTGCTCCGGCTCTCAGTATCGCAATGGCCGCTGCTACTTGTTCGTAACCCTTTTCCATAATTATAGCAACTGGCTGGTTGACAGCATTTTTTTTCACCAGCCCGCGGGCAATCCGCCCGGTCAGCCGATCTAATTCCCGGTATGTAAGGTTTTTTGCCGACGATCTGACCGCGGTATGATCCGGATATTCCGCTGCCGCCCGCTTAAATAAATCGGCAAGCGTCGTCCGTTCGAATTTCTTATTGATCCGATTGTTTGTTTCAATCTGCTCTGTCTGCGGTACAGCAATAAGACTGGATGCGGTTTTGACAACATTTTCATTATCCATAAGCTGATATACCAAAGCTTTATATGCGTTAAACATATCTGCCACCAAACCTTCCGGAAACATTCCCGGCACGGCATCCCAGGAAAGAAACAATTTTCCGTCTTGTACGGATATCTGATGGTCCAGCCATACCTGCGGTGTCTGCGATTCGCCATAGATGATGCTGCCAAAATATTGACTGCCGCCTTCAGTGCCATCGTTTAAGCCAAAACCACTGGTAAATACCACCGGCATCGTAACGCCGTTTTGCCCGCTTTGTCTGGTCAGCTCACGTTCCACTTCAACCCCACTGACCAGAGAATGTGCCATATCCCGATGCAACTGTTCCCGCAAACCAATGCATCGGTCTAAGAAACTATTTTTCTGGTTATGATCTACTTCCAGTAATGTCAATGTTGTAAAATCACCAATCAGATTTTCAACCTCCGGATCCAACGGCAATTTTTGGAATCTGGTCAGATTTATCGTGAAATGTTTCTTTTTGCTGTATCTGGCCAGTACCTCAGCATAGGCTGCCATAAAGACAACCGCCAGGGTCAGATGATGCATCTCCGCTATTTGGGCAATTTTCTGCCATTCTGGCTTTTCAAGCTCAAACTCAAAACGTTGAAACCCATGGCCGGTTTTCTTATCAGCCAGCGGCAATTGCGGAGCCGGTGGCAGAATGCTGGCCCGGTCTTTCCAATAAGCCAGGTCTTCCTGATATGCCCCGGTCTCCTTTATTTTATCAAGAGTCAGTACATAATCACGGAAAGTTAATTCCCGGCAATAGGTTACCGGCTCGTCCTCATATATTCTTTTCCACTGCGCAAACAGGTGAAATATACTAAAGCCGTCAAAAACAATATTATCAAAGCTCATATGGAGTCTGCTGCGATTTTCCCCATAAACGGTACAGCACAGTTCAAACAGCGGCCATGCGGAGGAATCATAAACCTTTGCGGCCATCTGCCGCCGGACATCCGCAAAGTAACTTTCCTGCGCAGCCGCTCCGACATCCTCACAGCGGCTATGTTCAATATGATAGCGACTGACCTTCGGCAGCACCTTCTGACCACTGCCATCAGGCAGAATGACCGTCCGCATCATTTCATGATTGATTATCAGGTTATTCCATGCATCCTCCAGGCGTCCGATATCAAGACTGCTGCAATCCATCTCAAAATAACAATGTGATGATACATCTCCCAATTCATAACCGCCATTTTGTCCAATCCAATAGGATTGCTGGACATCTGTCAGGGGAAATGGTTCATAGCGTTCCATTGGCTGATATGTCACATTCGGGAGCCGCTTTTGTTCCGCTTTGTCATTGTTCAGTTTACCGATACTTGCAGCATAATCCTGAAAGACCGGATATTTGAATATCAGATCCAGCGGTACTTCCGTCTTCAACTCCTTATCCGCCCGAATTTTGATCTTCGTAGCCAGCAGGGAATCTCCGCCCAGCAGATAAAAGTCATCCTCAAGATACAATTGCTCAAGATTCAAAACCTCGCACCAGATCGAAGCCAGCTTCTGGTCCAGATCTTTTTCCGGCAAGGTTTCTTTCTTTTCCAGAGAACGGGTTTTTGTATCTTCCAGAAGTTTTTTTCGGTCTGTCTTACCATTTGCCGTCACCGGTATTTCATCCAGTAGTACCGTAATTCCGGGAACCATGTATTCCGGCACGCACTGCTTTATATACTGGTGCAATGCTCCCGTATCAACTGCATTAAAACCCTCGTTTTGAAATGCTGTAAAAACTGCCTGTTTCTTAATACCGGGCACCGGCTGATAGCAGCAGGGCTGATGGTAGCCGGATTGCGTTAAACAATTGAGCCAGTCTTCGCGGGACAGTAAGGGATATACCCTTCCCTTGCGCCGGTCATTGAGATCATGATAACCTTCTTCCAAGATCGAGGTGCTAACCAGTTGAATCGCCGAGTTTTCGGTAATTTCAGTAAAAGCAAGCAAGCCTCCGTGTTTAATTTTATGTTTTAACTTTCTCAAGACAGCATCCAGATTCTTAAATTGATGCAGAAAATCAAAAGCAATAATGGCATCATATTGAACTCTGATCTCCAGCGGTTCAAGCCATTCCGGTTCGGTAATCTTCTGATAATTCAGATCCGGGCTGCTCCCCAGAATACTCTCCAGCTTATGCAGGTGAAAAAGTGAATGATCCACGATACAGAACTTTATATTCCGCTCAGTCTGGCTTTCCAGCAACTGTTTGATATTCTGAACATTTCTCGCCCCCAGGATCATAACAGATATTTCCGGCTGCTGCGCTTTTGCAGCCGCAGTAAAAATATCTACAAGCTGCCGTAAAAAAGAATTCTTTTCTTCGGCACCGGCACGGGAATTGGCAAAGGTTTCAACGGAAAATGTGTCATCCTGATACACCGCCTCAACAGGATTCTTTACTCCTGTGAGAATTGCTGCCGCCTGATCTAAAATCGGCTTTACAAATGTTCGCACCGACGGCAGGCTGCTGTTTTGCGGAACCTTCCTCAGGTCGCATAAATTACGGTACATAGCTGGTGATACTTCCTGAATGATTTGTTCTTCTATCAGCAGCTCTATCCATTGCTGCACTAAATTTACATAGCGATGATCAATCCTTTCACCCACTGACGGCCCGGATAGCGAAAATGTATCCTGACAGCCGGCCGTAACGCCCAGCTTCAGCAGCACACTGACGATACATTCAGCGGCAAGACTTCGCAATTCCTGCTCCGATTCCCCTGCTTTGACCTTTGACGGCAGCCGCAGCGCCTTCCATGCGTTGATATAGGACGTATATCTGTCGGTTTCACCGCTTGCTTTTACCATTGCCGGCACTATGAATGCTGCCAGACTTTCGATTCTTTTTTCTTCACCAACCGGCAAAACCACTGCATAACCGATCTGCTCATGCAAAAGATACTGTTTTTCAATTTCCTCCGTTTCGATCCGGTGGCCTCTGATTTTGATCTGATGATCCTTACGTCCAAGAAACTCCATGATTCCATCCGGCCAAAACCGTCCATAATCACCGGTCCGGTACCAGCGTTCATCCAAATCGACAACAAAGCGCCGCTCCGTTTCCTGTTCATTCCCGACATATCCATCTGCAACCCCGGCTCCGCCGATCCACAGTTCACCGCAGACCCAATCCGGGCAGTCCTGGCCCAGATTATCCACCACTCTGAACTTTTGATTTGTCAGCGGAAAACCATAAGGAATCGATTTCCATTCTTTATCCAGCGGCATATTAACAGCATAATAATTAGACCAGATGGAGCCTTCGGTGGCTCCGCCCAGCGAAATAAATGATCCGTTCGGGGCATAGCGGTAAAACCGTTCCGGCAGCCCCAGCGGGATCCAGTCACCGCTCACCAGTGCCAATCTGAGACTGGTACTGCATTCCTGCTGTTCTTCTGCCATCAGTAAAAACAGATCCAGCAGCGCCGGTACCGAATTGTAGACGGTAACATTATGGCGGTTTACCCGGCGTAATAATTCTGCTGCATTTTTTTCTCCGCCCTGCGGCAGCAAAACAACCTTACCGCCAACCGACAGCAGACCAAATACATCATATACCGATAAATCAAAATCCATTGCCGACACCGCCAGTACCGCATCCTCTTTTCCTACCTTAAACCGGCGGTTAATATCGCGAATCGTATTGGCCGCCGCCGCATGCCGGATCATGACCCCTTTTGGCTCTCCGGTGGAACCGGACGTAAATATGATATAAGCCAGACTGTCAGCACTGACATTTTCAGGTTCTGGCAGCACTGGTCCCGTTTGTGCTGCTTTGACATCAATTACTGATAATTGCTCCGGCAGCAGGGTATCTTCTTCCTGATCCGCCAAAATGTACTTGATGCCGGCAAAAGAACAAATGGACCGCTTTCTTGACAATGGCTGATGAATGCCGACTGTTACATAAGTACCGCCTGCAGCCAATATTCCCAGGATTGATGCAATCTGTTCTTTTCCTCTTTTCAGGCAGATTCCGGCAATGTCCCCTTTTTTCATTCCCGCCTGCTTCAAACTGCCGGCAATTCTCAGCGCTTCCTGTCTTAATTGCCGATAGGTTATTTCATGCTCCCCATCACCGTCTACCAATGCTACTTCATCAGGATTGGTAACCGCTTTTTTAAAAAATGCCGTATGGATGAGTTGGTTCAGATCCTCATCATTTACCGTTTCGTGACCTTTTCTAACTTTCAGTTGTTCATCGACCGATACCGCTATTTCACTGTTCCAGTCAAATGATCCGCTGATTTGGTAAAGCAGCTCCTGGAATTTGTCAAACAGTACTTCAATAAATTCCGCCGGAAAAAGCTCATCTATTCCATCCCAGATCATTAATAACCCGTCATTCATATCAAAGAGCTGGAAATCCAGCCAGACCTGAGGTGTCTGTGAGATCATATAGGAGATATCGCCAAAGGTTTCCTGACACTCTTTATTAATCAGGGGCATTCCTAAATTACAGGAATAGACAACCGGCGCCACCGTTTTCTCGTGGGGATGAGCTTTCATATAGTCCCGCTGTACCTGAACCCCTGAATAAGTAATATGTGACATCCCCTGCTTGAACTCTGACCAGCTTTGCCGCACCTCCGCCAAAAAGGAACGCTGTTCTGTAAAATCAAATTCCATCAGCAGCAAGGTTGTAAAGTCAGCCACTGCGTTGTCGATATTACCATAATCAGAAGACCGGTTAAAAAGCGGTATATTCATCAGAAAACGAGGTGTTTCACTGAATCTGGCGATTACTTTTCCATACACTGTCAACAGCACCATGGCCGGTGTTAACTGATGCCTTTGGCAATTTTGTTTCAATGCCGTCCACATGTCCGGTTCCAGAAATCTTTGACGTCTGGTAAACTTTATCTTTTTCGGTTCCTGGCTTTTTATCGGCAGCTCCGGTTTCCCCGGCAGATCGGGAATTCGCTGCTGCCAGTATTTCCGGTCAGCCGCAGACTTTTGCCGATTTGCATTTTCGCTGTCATAAAGATACTGGGCAAAATTGAATTTGCTGCCGGAAGGCTCCGGCTTTCTTCCATTATACAGACATACCAAGTCCTGCAGAACCAACTGAAAACTGGTAACATCAGCAATCAGCAGATCAATATCAAAATGGAGCCGATACTGCTGCTTTGGCAGCAGGGTCAATTGCAGGCAGACAACTTGACCGGCATAAATATCCAGAAGCCGATGGGACAGTTGTTCCCGCATCTGCAATAAATGTTCCCCGGCATCCTGTTTCCGATAATCATAGATTACAATATCTTTCCGATAAGGCTCTTTCATCACCTGCTGCCGCCCGTCACTGGTGATTCTGGCCCGCAGCATCGGATGGTGCTGCTGCAATCGGTAAAATGCCTGATTTAATCTTTCCGCGTCAATATCACTTCCGTCTATTTCCAGATATCCGTGGCAGCCGACACCGCCTAAATACTGCCCCTTTGACCTGCCAATCCAATATGCATGCTGAACATCCGTCAAATCAAACGGCTGATACATATCCTTTTTTACATCTTTTACAATATCTTCTGTTTTATTATCCCAAGCCGCCATTTCGCGGCTGTCGGGCAGCAGTATTTTTTTCCAGGCTCCTATTGTTGGATTTGATATCAATTCAACAAACGAACCTTTCAGACCATGTTTTCTAAAACCGGCCGACAGCTTCATGATCTGGATAGAAGAAAGCCCCAGCTCCAGAAGATTATCAGTCTCATTTATGTCAGACCGAAGATCCAGTGCATCACGGACATTATCAATCAGTATTCTGGTATTTTCGGCAATTTGTTTTTCCTGCATATACTTCCTCTCTTTCAACAGTACTTAACTTTCCATGATTTGCTTTTGTAACGTCTTTTTATCCACTTTACCGATGTTTACATACGGAAATCTGTCGGTATAACAGATACAATCCGGAAGCTTGAAATTCGCAAGACCTTCAGCGATGAGATATTTACAGATTTCTTTCCGGGATAATTCTTCCCCCTCTTTGATCAGGACCGCACAAATTTTTTCTCCCAGTGCATCATCCGGCAGTCCGATTACCGCAGCTCCTGCAATTTGCTGATGCCCGTTCAGATATTGTTCGATTTCAGAAGGAGTGATATTCTCACCGGCCCGGTTTATTTGTTCCTTCACCCTGCCGATAATTTTTATATTTCCTTCCTTAGTCAGCATTGCTTTATCACCGGTACAAAAGAACCCATCGGCGGTAAACACCTGATGATTCAATTCATCTGCCCGATAATATCCCTCAAAGGTATACGGTCCCTTTTGGATCAGTTCTCCGGCCTGCTGCGGACCAAGCTCATTACCGCTTTCGTCGACAATTTTCACCTCATCATATTCCGATACCGGCCGTCCCTGGCAGCTCCATGATACCTCTGCCGGATCATCGGCGGCGGTAAAACAGGTAATGCCTTCTCCCAGGCCGTAGCCCTGAATGATCTTGATCCGGAACACCGTCTCGAGCTTACGTGCCAATTCAAGGTCCAGCTTTGCTGCCCCGATCAGGAAATATTCCAGAGAGGAAAGGTCAGGCTCCCCGGACCATTCCATGTATTCGGCCCACATTTCGGCAACGACAGGTGCAATTGCGGTATAAGTTACGCATTCCGTTTCCACCCACTCACTAACTTCGTCAAAGCTTGCTGTTGCTGCTAATACACTTTTGCCGCCATGCAGCATCGTTCCAAATACACCGGGACAGCACAGCGGATAATCATGGGCTGTCGATAATGCAGCCAGATAGACACTGTGTTCCGATACTTTGCAACGGGCCGCCGCCTGCCTGGCATTATACAAATAAGCAGCATGCCGCTTCGGTATTAATTTAGGCGTTCCGGTGGTTCCCCCTGACAGCAGAAACAACGCAATATCTGAAGCCTCCGGCTTTTCCCCGGCAAGCCCACCGGCCACAGCCGGCAGTGGATAATGATTCAGATTAACATCCGCTGCATCACCTTGATAGGCAAATACCTTCTGTATCGTTTTACAATCTGCTTTTACTTCAGTCGATAATCTGACATAGTCAAAGCCCAGCTCGCTGCCGTATGTAACAATAGCAGCCGCTGTTGAAAAATCAGCAATTGCCGATAATTCTTTCTTGCGATGAGACGGAAGCATCAAAATCGGTCTTGCTCCGATATAAAACAATCCAAAACAAACATAAAAGAATTCCACCCGGTTATTCATCCAGACCATCACATTATCGTCTTTTCTGATTCCTTCCGCGATAAAGATCCCGGCAGTTCGTTTTGCCTGCTCCTGCAATTTTTCATAACTAACCGTTTGCGCCTGATCAACCAATGCTGTTTTGCTGCCAAACTCTGCTGCTAACTTGTCAAGCAAACTGCCAAAAGTAATATTCTGCAAAATTCCTCTTATCAGATTGGCCTCGATCATCTTTTTTCCATCCATCTTATTCTGCCTCCAGTACCTTTATGGACCCTTTTGAACTATCTTTTGAAAACATTTAATAGTAATAACTGAATTTATCCGAAGTTCTTCTATGATATTATCAATATCCGCTATCTCTGAAGCGAAATATAATCCCGGCTTTTTATCGTTTCCACTTAATATCTGGCGTGACAGGATTGCAGCGACATAACCGGTGACAGTATTCCAGTTCTCTGTACTTGACAAAACATAGCGTCTTCGGACCAACTGACCGTTTTCCTCAGCCTTCAGCTCAACGATCAGGGTAAATATCTGCTCCAGCTCTGGCGACCAGAATATATCCCGTACCAGCGCAGTTTTATCAGATGAGTACTCTGTGTTGTTTTTCAGATTATTTTTAATGTCTACAAACCGTATTAGGCTGCCCTGACTGGAAAATGAATTATAAAAAACTGCTTTGTTTACTCTTTTCATTTTCATAGCCGCTGCAAATTCATCATAGATAACCGGTATCACACTTACCGGTTCTGCCAAACCGGGAATCTTTTCCTGTCCTCTGGCGTCAAAATCGATCTTTGCGATTGTACCGTTATCGTAATAAGCAAAAGTTTTGCCCTCATCAGCATCCAGAGTTTCACATATATCTTCCGCAGCATGTAACGACAGCATATTGTTGCCAAAAAAAATCTCTTCTAAAAAATAGATCTCACCATCGATCCGGTTTACTGCCCAAATGGCAAACATTTCTGTCAGACCGGGATATATCCCTGCGGAGACAATACTCATGGCCGGCGGACAGGATGGTGATAATTGTTTCAACTCCTTATATACTGATTTATTACCGGCCGCGTCGATATAACATATCTCTTTTTCCATACATACCTTCGCCACCCGGGTCCTGATTTCGCTTGCGGGACCGGCGCAGTTAATAACTGCGCTGCAATCCCGGACAAATTCTGCTAATTGTTCTTTGATATAAATATCAACTGTCATAATCTCAATATTTTGTCCCTTTTCCATACTTTGCGGGGGATTCCGACACCCCAGCCTGACAATAATATCTTTATTTCCCGCCAGCAGTTCTGCCGCTCCTCTGCCAACATTTCCGCTGGCTCCTATGATTCCGACTCTTTTACGCATTGCTGCCATCAAGTCCCTTTCTTGCCCATTCTGCAACTATTGCCGCATTATCGCTGTCTTCCATACAGCTAATATGGTTCCCCGGTATTGGTATCACTTCCAGATCACCAATACAGCGCTCGACCCAATATTGACGGTTTTCTTCACCATTGGTAAAAATAAAGTCCATTGCTTCACTGGCTTCCAAAAAGCGGATATTGCCAAAATAAGGATCAGCATCAATTTTCGAGGCTTTAAAGCTCTGAATATATATTTTGTAAGTAGTCAGCAGCATTTCAACCGGAACCTCTTCTCCGATTTCACGTTTAATCGTAGCGGCATAATCCTTAAACCGTTCTTCCTGGGTCTCTTTTTCCAGTCTTTGAAAGAATTGATGTGCTTTGCGATGTTCCATGCAATCAGCCAGCAGTGCAAAATCGTCCTGACTTAACGAATCACCGGAAGACTGGAATACATACTGAATCGCATTGATTAATTCTTCATTGGTAATTTCATTGTATACCTGCTCAACAGTGATAAAATAATTAGTAATGAATATTAATTCCAAAGCAAGCAATTCACCAATATCGTGATTGACCGGAGCACTGTCGACCAGCACAAAATCTTTAATTTCTACATCTGCCCCTGCCAAATTACGGGCTACTTCCAATGCGATCAGACCACCCATGCAATATCCGATCAACTGTACTTCTTTGAAGCCCAGCTCCTGAATCTGCTGCGCATACTCCTCACCCAGCTTTTCCATCAGTTCTTCTGCCGGTACCTGACAGTATCGGTCCATATCCTGAATAGTCACACCATACACCGTTCCAAGCTGCTGCTCTATCATTCCCGGCAAAAAGAACCGAAAACAATTCATTGTCCCCAGGCCGGCATGAAACACAATTCGCGCCGGGCCGCTTACTTCTTCACCATGCCGGGTGAATAATCCCAGTCGTTTCTGTTTTGCCGCAGTAACATCTGATTTTTGTTCTTCTTTTATATATTCACAGATAAAGTCATGTAAATCCTTAATTACCGGGCAGTTTAAAATCTGCCGGAGCAGTCTGTCATAGGAAAAATCGATATCAGGATACATTCCATTCAGGCTGTCTTTTATGTCTCCGATATAGCGGGCCATTACCAGCGAGTCGGCACCGTAATTATAGGTATTTCCATCACTCGGCAATCCGGTCATACCAAGATGCCTCTCCATATTTTGAATCAGCATTTTTTCTAACTCGGTTGCTGCCGGGATGTTCTCTTCTTGTTTCGCTTCGATCATCAGCTCAGCATATTCCTCCCGAATCGCCTGACGATCAATTTTTCCGTTATTCGTCAGCGGCATCTGCTCCATCAGCGAGATATGTACCGGAATCATATATTCTGGTAATTGTCCCTGCAGATACTGGATTACCTCATCCTCTGTTATATTCGTTTTAGGCACTGCCGCACCAATAATTTGATTGACCGCAGGGGCCGTTTCTGCTGTTTGATGCCGATTATTTTTCTTATGGGAATTTATTATTACACAGCATTCCCTGATTTGCGGCATTTTCATCAGACACGATTCGATTTCTCCCAGCTCAATGCGATGACCGCGCACCTTCACCTGAGTATCCTTACGGCCACAGAAAATAATTTCCCCGGCTGCCGTATAATAACCATAGTCACCGGTCCGATACATTTTCTTTCCGTCCTGGCGGCTGACAATAAAATGTTTTCTGTTCATTTCCTCATCATTGGCATAGCCCCGGGAAAGTCCATCGCCGATAATAAACAATTCACCGATAACATAGTCCGGACACATTTCCATCCGGTCATTCAGAATCCGGTACTCCTGATTTGCCAGCGGATAGCCATAGGGAATTGATTCTCTGCTGTCATCCGCTTCGTTGCAGATATGATAGTTGGACCATATGGACGCTTCCGTAGCACCGCCCAAGCCGACCATTTTCAGGCTGCTGTTGTAAGCCGCTAACCGTTTCCGCATCGATACCGGTATCCAGTCACCGCTGACAAGAACCAACGCTAAGGACAGTGATCCGGCGGCAATTGTTTCAAGATGGTCGAGCAGCAGATGCATCGTCGACGGTACCGTATTCCAGATGGTGATATGATGCTTTTCAAGCAGTTCATACCAGTGCTGAGGGTTGATATACTGATCGTTATTGGCAAATACAATCGTACCGCCGGCAGTCAAAAGACCGAAGATATCATAAACAGACAGGTCAAAATTCAGCCGCGACAGCGACAGGACCTTATCCTTACTGCTCACGCCAAATCTGCTGTTTATATCAATGATAGTATTATTAGCCGCTTTATGGGTGATCTGCACCCCCTTAGGCATTCCTGTTGATCCGGATGTAAATATAATGTATGCCAAATCATCAGGCCCAACAGATACCGTCTCCCAGGAATCCGGATCATCTTTCCGGGATTCACAAAGCCGGTCAGCAGTAATCCTGGTTAATTCTCCAAAATCACGGTCAGCAAATGTAACACTGGTTATTACCAGGCGGGCCGATACACTTTCCATTATTTTATTGATTCGCACCTGCGGCTGTTTGTCATCCAGCGGAACATACACGGCACCGCGGGACAAAACTGCCAAAACTGCTGCGATCTGAAAACGGCCGTCTTTGATTAGTATGCCGATCTTATCACCCTTCTGACACCCTTCCCCGCTCAATGCGCCAGCAATATTTGCCGCCAAAATACCCAATTCCCGATAAGAACACTCCCCCAGTTCATCTATTACGGCAGTCGCCTCCGGTCTGCTTGTGATGTTTTTTACAAAACCATCGTGCAGTGGTGCAAAAGGAATCCCGGCAGCAGTGTTATTAACTTCTGCTCTGACCTTAAGCTGATTTGACGGCAGCGGGATCAGTTCACAGCTTTCCCACTTCTCATCATTCTCCGCCAGCTCATTCATAACCTGCTGAAATGTCTGGAACACCGCTGCAATGAGCTCCTCTTTGAAAACCCCATCTCTGATATCCCAATTGACCCGAAGTCCGTCACGGCTGTCCATTGCCTGGCAGTCTATAAACACCTGCGGTGTCTGGCTGATACTGTATCCGCCCATTTTTCCGATCCGGCTGCTGTCATCCACCAAACCGATCGACCCGGTAAAGACATAGGGATAAAATGCCGCATCCTGCCCGGTCTGCCTGGTAATCTCCCGCAGCACTTTGACCCCGGAATACGTAATATGATCCAGATCACAACTCATCTGGTTCTGCACCCGTTTCATATTGTCGGCAAAGCTTACTGTATTGTCGGCAAGCATCTGAAGCAAATTGACCGTTGTAAAATCACCCACAATCTCGTGTACTTCCTGATGCAGCGGCAGACGATTCAGCATCGTCAGGTTCAGGGCAAAGGCAGCGGTTTCACTCCATCTGGCCAGACACAGCCCGTAAGCTGTAATAACTGCTGCCGTTGGCGTACAGTTATACCGCTGCGCTTTTGTTTTAAATGCTTCCCATCCGCCGGCATCCAGCTCAAAAATTTTACGGCAAAAACTGTTTTTAAGTTCACTGCGGTCCAAAACAGGAATTTGCGGGCAGCCGGGAAAATCAGCAATCCGGTCGGTCCAGTATTTTTTATCAGCCTTATATCTTTTGTCTTTTTTCAATTCGTCTTCCAGCCGTAAATATTCCCGGAAGGTTAAACCTACTGTCGATTTAAAATCCTCCGGCCTGAAATAGAGTTGCTCAAATTCACAAATCAGAATCCAGATACTGGTCCAATCGACAATTAAAAAGTCCAGGCAGATATGCAGGATCGATTTATCTTCAAACTTAGTTATACCAATATTGAAAAATGGCCATTCGCCTATTTTTGACTTCCATTGGCCGTATTGTTCTCTTACTGCCTTTATTTCATCTGTATTGTAACTGGCCGGACCGGCATATTCCTGATATAAAAGCTGATAGCCCGGCAGCTTTTCCCGAATCATCTGGTTTCCGTTTTCAAGGATTACAGCACGAAGCATTTCGTGCTTCCTGATCAATTCGCGAAATGCCCTATTTGCCTTTATCACATCTAATTCATCATAATCCAGCTCCAGATAGATCTGACAATTTACGCCGCCATAAGAAAAAGACTCCATCCGCCCAAGCAGATATGCTGATTGAATGTCTGTCAGCGGAAATTCTTCCCGCTCTGTATCAGAAGACAGTGCATCGATTAAGCCCTGCCGATGTATTTTTAAGAATTCCAGTTGCTCTGATGTCAGAACTCCCTTTTTTCCCTGATATTTTAATTTACCCTGATCCACCTCTAAAGCAATGCCATTATCCCGATAATATCTTATTAATTCCTGATAATTCACATTCATTTCCATATGTAATCTCCATCTTTATCTTAAATGTTCTTCTACGATATCAGCAGCCGCTGTTACTCCGCGTTCCCGGCTGATTTTGGCGCCGGCCTTTACCGCCGATGAATCATAATCATTGTTCAGCAAATCCGAGAATTTCTCTATCAAGGAATCAACGGTCACCTCGCCCCGATTAACATAGAGCGGCATCGGACCCGCCCCGATGACCGCTATTCTTTTACCCCAAAACATCTGATCCCCGCCAAAAGCCAGGATTGCCGTCGGCCTGCCGTATTTTAGACCCAGGTGGGTGGTCCCGCAGCCGCCATGATGCACTACCGCCCTTACCCGGGGAAACAGCCAGTCAAAGGGAATGAATTCTGAGCAATATATATGCTCCCCTCCCACATACTGATCATCTTGCCGCCCGACATATACAGCTCTTATGTTAAGGATTTTTAAAGCTGCTGCGATCATATGCTGCAGCTCATTCATTTTTCCGTATACCATGCTGCCAAAACCGATATAAATCGGCAGATCTCCCCGATTCAGAAAATCAATCAGTTCTTTAGCCGGTGTATAATCTGATTTCATAGTATCCGCCCAGATGCCGGTCAAATGGATATCATCCCCCCATTTTTTATCAGCCGGGGCCAAAACACCGCTGTATTGATAGATAGTTGTTATTCTTTTCTTATTTCTCTTCTTATAAAAGCGAAATAAATGCCATGATGATAAGCCTAATTGTTTCCGCCACCGCTTTACCGTTTTAAGTGATGCGATATTCATCATCACATCACACATAATATACGTCAGACGGCAAATCAGAGTCTTATCCTTTATCTCCGGAAACATTGCCGAATATTGCGAAGTCGGATCATAGGGAAAGACAAATGTCCGCACGCAGGTCTTATTGAATTTCTCGGCAAAATGATAAGCAAGAGCACCAAACTGCATATATATAACTACATCTGCTTCTTTGCAGGATTCATAAAAATCCTCATATAAATGTTCTGTTTTTTCCAGAATATCTTTTAACCCTCTCAGGCTCTCTGACGCCCCTCCGCTTTCGGACAATAACCTCCTTGTCATTTCTTCCAGGCTGCCGTGCAGATATCCGTATTGCAGCCCATTGTCCAGGATCCTTTTCTGATGATCCGGAAATGTTACAATTTTAAACGCATGACCTCTTCGCTTCAGTTCTTTGCCCAGGAAAATGAAGGGCTCTACATCGCCGTAAGAACCAACCGCAAATGCAGTTATCATCTTTTGTTTCATCATCAGCTCCTTATGCTCCACCCCTCCGCATTCTCACGAATGGAAATAAACTTCTTATAGATACCCTCTTCCTCAATTAACTGTTGATGTGTTCCCTGCTGAACCAGGCGGCCCTCGTCCATAACCAGGATATTATCCGCATTTTCAATAGTCGCCAGACGATGGGCTATAGTTATCACCGTTTTTCCTTTTGTCAGCTCCGACAGTGCCTGCTGGATCAGATGTTCATTTTCCGGATCAATACTGGATGTCGCTTCATCGAGAATGATAATCGGTGCATTTTTCAAAATGGCCCGGGCTATCGAAATACGCTGTTTTTCACCGCCCGACAAGGAAGATCCGGCTTCATTAACAACAGTGTCATACCGCTCCGGCAATTCCATGATAAAATCATGGCACCGGGCTTTTTGGGCCGCTCGGATGATTTCTTCACTAGTTGCATCCGGTTTTCCGAATTTGATATTATTACTGATTGTATCATTGAACAGATATACATTTTGAAATACCATACTCGTCTGCTTCAGCAGGCTGTCACAGGTAAATTCCCGCAGATCATGGCCGCCCAGATAAACAGAACCCTGATTGACATCATAAAAGCGGTTGATTAAATTACATAATGTCGTTTTCCCGCTCCCGGACGGACCGACAATAGCCGTAAAGGTTCCTTGCTTAAACGTACAGCTAACATTTTCGATTACGCTTTTCTTTTCATAAGCAAAGGTAACGTTCCTAAATTCAATATCTAACGAATCCGGTTTGATGTCTTTACCATTTTCATCTATAAAGCTTGTGTTTTCAATCTTTTCCAGCTTATCCAGAGTGTGATCTATGATCTCCAGAACATGGGCCGCACTGCTCAGGCTTTCGGCACTGGAGAAAATAACAAAGGAGAGGATGGCAAGAAAAATCATGGACTGGAGATCCATCGTTCCCTCTAAGGTCTGATAGGCAGAAACAACAATAATGCATACTGCCGCAGCTTTCAGTGCCAGTACATGCAGAAAATTAAATACTGCATATTCTTTTTCAATTTTAATATTTATATCCTTGCTCTTTTTATAAGCAGCCTGAATACCTTTAACGGAAACGCCTTCCTGATTGAACGATTTCACCAGCGAAATTCCTCTCAGATATTCGATCGTTGAAGCAATCATTGAGTCTTGAGCATTTTGGTGTACCGGTGCATTGACATTACTTTTTTTCCCCAGCAAAAACAGGAATAGTGATGATATGATCAGTCCGGCTGCCGCAATGAGCGCACCCAATTTACTGTAGTACATTAAAAAGCAGATCATTGCGGCAATGGTAATATAGCCATTTACCACACTGTCAACCATATTCATGGCATGCATTTCCATAAAAGACAAATCCGTCGTCACCGCCGACACCAGTTCACCGGTTGTATTTTCATGAAAAAATCCTAACGGGACCCTTTTCAGAATATTGCCGATATCAATTCTCTGTTCTGCTAATTTCTCATATCCAACTGTATCCTGAAATATAGCCCGCAGATAAGAAAAAACAAATCTCCCGGCCACCGCCAACAGCATGAGCCCCAGAATCAGTAAAATATCACCGGCGGTTAATATCCTGGTTCCATTTAAATCCATCAGGATAACACCCAGACCAAATGCCGCGAGAACAACAGGCATTGCCATAAACATTCCGCTTATAAAGGCAAAAATAAACCCAATATAAATCCGGCCCTTAAATTTCCCGGCCCATTTTATTATTCTTTTTACAATCCGCAGCATAAACTTCCTTCCCTTCCCATCATTGACTTACCGCCCATTTTTTTGCCCCAATATGAGCTTCCCACATACTCTGATAAACAAAAGATTGAGCAAGCAGCCCCTGATGAGTTCCCCTTTCCAGTACCTGACCGTCTTTTAATATTACAATCTCATCTGCTTCTTTTATGGTAGAAAGCCGATGGGCAATTACCAGCAGAGTTTTTCCGGCCGTTAGTTTACTGATTGCCTGCTGAATTTTATCTTCGTTTTCCGGATCGGTAAATGCTGTGGCTTCGTCCAATATAACGATCGGCGCATCCCGCAAAATCATTCTGGCAATAGAAATACGCTGCTTCTCACCACCCGACAGTTTATCACCGGCCTCACCGGCCATGGTGTTGTAACCATGATCAAGCTTTAAAATAAACTCATGGCACATGGCCTTCTGCGCGGCATCATAAACCTCTTCATCACTGGCCGCCGGCCGCCCCAATCTGATATTTTCCAGCAGCGAACAGTTAAACAAATAGTTGTCCTGTGATACATAGCTGATAATATGTGATAACTGCGACAGCGGTATTTTTTTTATATCCACTCCTCCCACCGTTATGCGGCCATCTGACGGATCCCAGAACCTTGCAATCAGTCTGGCCATCGTTGACTTTCCACCACCCGAGGGGCCGATCAAAGCGGTAAAATTCCCCTCCCGAACAGACAGATCAACATTTTTGAGCACATTCTCTTCCTCATCCGCGTCTGCCTGATAGCGGAATGATACATTCTCAAATTCAATCGAATGTCCTTTCAGCTCCACTTCTTCGGCGGCATTCACAAGCTCGGTCTGTTTCAATATCTCATCTGTTTCTTCCACTGCATATTGAATGATTTTCAAGGAATTCATATAAGAAGAGAACCCCATCATCGGGGCAATCAACCCCATCGACAAGACAATGCACAACACCAGCTCGGCCGGTGTCAATGCCCCCTGCAGGTAAAGATACATGCCGACCGGCATCACCCCCACCAGAGTCGATGGCATTACCGCGGTAAGAAGGTTGCCGGAAACCCACATTTTTTTATACCAGTCTACCGTCAGTTCACAGAACTTACGGATAACACTGCGATATTTCTCATAAGACTTCTCCGACTGATTGAATATTTTAATAACCTCAATACCTTCGATATATTCAACAATGACACTATTCATATGGTTATTTGTTTTCATATATTCATCATACTTGGCACTGATGCTCTTCATTGCCGGTCCTGACACCAGCATTACGATCGGAATTGTTACCAGCGACGCCAACGCCATTCCCCAATGCACGGACAGCAGATATACAAACACACCCAAAGGTGCCAGCACATAGCCGGTACCTTCCGGGATAAGATGGGCCAGCGGCAATTCGATTGTTTCCACCCGATCCACAATCACGCTTTTTAAATTTCCGATCGGTTTATTAGTGACAAATCCCAGCGGAAGTTTCAGTAATTTTTCCGCAAGCTGTAAGCGAATGGTTTCCAGAATCGTATACGCAGATATGTGCGACAGTGTCGTTGAGATCTCAAAAAACAGCAATTTGAGTAAATAGCCGCCAAAACACAGCAAACACCATTTGGCCGCACTGCTGATGTCGGCCCGATTTTCCATAAACTCTACCATCAAACGATATATCGCAACATAAGGCACAAACCCGGATGCCACACTCAGCAGTGAAAATAAAACGGAGAAAAACATTTTACCTTTACATCTGCCTGCAAATTTCATTATTACTCTTACAGCGCTTTCGCCCATTTTGTTCCTCCAAATGAATGATTTTCTAAACTAGTTGCAAATCAGATACAGAGACCAGACTAAAATAATCAAAATAAATACTATCGTATCCTGCCATTTTAGTTTCGCTTCAGTCAAGTTTGTCCTTTCTCCTTTAATTTCGAAATTCTTTGTCATGGCGGCCATTTCCAATTCCTCACCAATTTTCACAACCGAAATAATTAATGGAACAAAAACAGACTCCAGGCAAATCAGCGGATGTCTGATGCAAAAACAAATGTTTAATCCTCTTATTGCCAATGCGTCGGACACTTCTCCCAGCTCTTCCCTGGCCGTTGGAAAAAAACGAAAAACAATACAGAGCGTCCAGGTTATTATCCGCGGCATATGAATCTTTTCCAACGCTGATGTCAGCTCTGCCACCTCCGTCACAGCTATCATATAGAACCCCATATACAAGCCCGGCATCATATGAGTAATCAAACCAATTATCCCTGCCGCTACAGCACTTGCGATGCCCGACAGTTGGGAGAGCAAAAAAAGCTCGGACAGATACGCCGCAAGAAAAAGGAGCCCGTATTTAATTGCCGGCTTATATCTTTTCACCGTACTTAACAACAGTACCGGAAGGAGCGACAGACACAGTTTTACAGCAATCATCGGACCCACCGAACTGCATCCTACCAAAATACACCCAACTGTGATGGTCAGCAATATATTAGTTCGCGGATCCAGCGCGAAATTATGAACTGT
>Ga0153996_1000097_pt1 | contig 52085 bp, 50 predicted proteins | sample TSNC080MetaG_FD_104728 | JGI IMG/M metagenome (GOLD analysis project Ga0153996, IMG submission 104728) | Attine ant fungus gardens microbial communities from North Carolina, USA - TSNC080 MetaG | ecosystem: Host-associated > Fungi > Mycelium > Unclassified | place: USA: North Carolina, Lumber... | reverse complement strand
CTATTTAAAATATCAATCATTTCTATTGCATCTTGATATTTTTCTTGATCCATCAGTTGCATAGTTTTTAAAGTATTAATTTTATTCTTATTAATCCTTGACTTATTCCTAGAATACTCTTTTTCAAACAGCTTATTTAAATGGTTATATAATACTAATTTTTCTTCATATGAATCTTTAAAATATAATTCTGCTATCATATAAAATCCTTTTTTTTGATATTGCCTAAAGTTATCTAAAACAAATTTTATTTTATTGAAATCACCATTTGCTTGTAGTCCATTAAGATAGTGTGAAATTGTTCGAATGTTACAATATTTTAATACAATCTTTTCATAAATATCGCAATAAGTTTTACTATCGCATTTCTCAGTAAGGATAGGTTCAAGTAGCTGTTGTTCTCTTATAATGCTTTTAGAGTACATAAACAAACAAATGGTTATTAATAGAATAACACATGATATGTTAACAGCATCGAACATCTCTAAACTCATATAATTTAAGCTATACTGGAGTCCAAGATTAAACAACAAGTAAGCAAAAATTAATCCAAATACTAATACTTTTCTATTTCTGCGATTATTTTCATATAAATCCAATTTCCTTTTTATATCCTCATCATTAAAGTAAAAACTCAATTTTTTTATAGGAATATCTTTATCTTTGTAATGCACATTACCAAAATACCTTTTCCCTAATATTAATAGAATGAACTCCATTATCATTACGACAATTGCAAGCAAAGTAGATAAGAATAAAACTAGTAATACTGTAATAGTATAAAACAATCTATTATTAATAACTTTACATTTAATTATCAATTCTTTATTAAAAAAATATCCATTAAATATAGCTAAGAAAAGAATAATATAAACCCATTCATTTTCAAGTAAAGCAAATGTACTTTCTACATTCAATGCGACAAGAAAGCCCACAATCATTGAAATAGTTTGTCCAAAAAAATGATTTTTAATGTTAAACCCCACAAATATCTCCTTCCCAAATAAGTATTACTATTTATAATTTCATAAATCTTTTTTTACTAGCTTCCCTTTGCTTTTCCAATTCATATTCAGTTAGTTTTGTCAATTTCATTGTCCATATCAACCATGGTATAGTAATAATTATCATATAAATAATTATTGGTATATTTCTAGCTTCAAGAACTTTGTCCACAACAGTATTATCTACTATTGCATAAATAGAAATAAGAAGAATTGCCAAAAATGGAGTTAATGTGCATACCATTAGAAGTGCCCAAAAAATGAATAGAATTGGGTGCTCTAATTCATAAACACTTAATCGTGCTAATTTTCTCATCATTTTATCTTCATATTTTTCAAATACAAAGTACTTACTATTTAATGTTTCATTTGCAATAATTCTTTCTACCCTTAGTGCTATTTGATTCGGTGCCAGTTTCTTATATTTTTTCGATAACTCTAAATATTTATATTTATCATTGATATCTCGCCATGAAAGGAATCGGCTTCCGGCACCGGCAAAGTACCTCATTGCCCTTGTAACTCTAAGTAAATCGCTTATATATCTGACTCGTATTTCATCCTCATAGATATATATTTTATATGGTAACATTGGCTTTTTTTTGTCATTGAGTAGTGAATCATATTGCATCAAAAACAATATTCTCTCCATTGTATCTTTTGCATTTTCTGGCTTATCCTTTATATAATCCGCAACTATATAGGTGTAAATTGTTGCCATCCAGCTGTAGTTTCTCATAATTCCTTACTCACCGCCCCTACCATTTTCACTGCATTACTATAATCAGATCCTATAATCCTTACTTTTTTCTATTGTCAAAACTTCTTCTTACATTGAATATTTATAAATATGGAATTAATAACTACTTCTTTCTTCTTTCACTTAGATAATCGTTTTCTATCTCAAAATCAGTTGGTCTTGTCCACCTATATGTAATAATTAACCAAGGAATGAATAGAATAAGAAATATACTAGTAAACACTATTATATCTGCTATTTCTATCGTGAAAAATAAAGCTCTCAAAGGTATGATCAACCCAAACATTGTAAATAGAAATAGTAATAGCATTAAGAGAGAATAACCGAAAAACTTTATTGTATCTTTTAAATTTGTTCTCGTAAACATTCTCCCACGATATCTTGCAAACAATCTTCTCTTCCTACTTTGATATGGTTTATAAACAAAATAATAATTATCCAATTCTTCTGTTTCAATAATTTGATTAACTTTCCTTGTTATTTCATCTATCGGCATCTTAGCATATTCTTCTGCCTCTTTTTCATTCCTAATAACTGTATGAATACTAGGACAATTTTGCCATACGCCATAAGTAATTAGACTAGGATAACTTGACATTTCTGTCGGAGGCATTACTCGTAGTAAGTCACTAATATATGTTATATGAATACCTTCATCGTTTATATAAGTTCTTTCATCATATACTGTTCTATTTTCTTCTTTTAATCTCGTATACTGCATTAAAAACAATATTTTTTCTGCATCCTCAATGGTAGCTTCCTTGTTTTTAGTTAAGTATTTATAACATACTGTTGTATATATCGCTGATAATTTCATTTCGTTACTCCTTTTATAAAATATGCTATTTGATATTAAATAATAAATTTATGAAATGAAATAAGAAACCACTTCTAACTCTTATAGTGATCTAATCCACTTGTTGGTAGGCTGATGTACGAAGCTTCAAGTAAATAATATTTACTGTTGCAACGTACATCATTACTTTTCTCTAGTGTCAAAACTTCTTCATACATTGAGTATTTATAAATATGGATTAATAACTACTTCTTTCTTCTTTCTACTAAAATTTAGTGATCCAAAGAATCTCTCCACTCATCTTGAAATATACTTTCATTTCATTTTCAATATGAAATATTCCAATACTTTCATTTGAGTAAGGGGGAAGAATATACACCATTTGTGAATCCTTGCGAACAAATGTTACCCCTTCTAATGTCTCTATATTTAAAATAACTTCAGCTACTTTCATAAATCCTGCACTAAAATTAAATATACAGAAGTTCTCGAGACTATTTGTATTACAAGCGACCTGAAAATAATCTTCACCAAATTTTGTTTTTACTATGTCTGCCAATTCATTTTTATCATATATACTTATAACCTCATATTTCAATTTATCTTCTTCTTTTAACTTTGCATATTCTTCTTTTTCTTCTTCTGTTAGTTCTACATACTCTCCACTTCGATTTATATAGACATCTTGTTCTTCTATATAATAATATTCTCCATAGAATTTCTGCATCAAATAATATCCATGTGATCTGCTCAATTTCCCTTGATATACTGGTTCTAAAATGACATTCCCATATTCATCGATGAATCCAATATTATTTCCTTCAACATTATTGAATTCAACAGCAATTAGTTCCTTTCCTTGTTCTTCTGTTCCTTTCGTCTTCGTATTAAATTTTGATATATCCGCATCTGTCGCTATCGCTACTAAATCGGCATATCCTTTAAATTGATATTTGCTACTTTCTTCAACAAAGTAATAAATACTTGCTATCAAAAGAATTAGTATGAATATAGTAATCCTTTTCTTATTCTTACTTGTTATCACGATACCATTTCTCCATTCCCTCAATAATCATTTGTGTATCTCCTTCATTATCTCCTGTGTTAGAGAAGCCACTACCAATTCTTATAGCGAGCCAAGAAAATGGCCCTATAAATTTACCATTATTGCTTATCTGCTGTGCTAATCCTGCACTATTTATAATAAAAGCTTCTCTACTACCTTGATTCACTCCTCCAATATTAATGGATGGCATTGCTTGGAACATTACTTCCCCAATATAACCATAATGATAATTCCCAAAATAATCTGTAGCTATCATTTTGTTATTATAGATAAACCATTCCCTCCATATGAAATCATTTTTAACTTTCCGATTCTTAAAATCCCAAGCTTTTCCAGATGCCACCAGATTATAAAAAGCTGCTAGTTTTTCTGGAAACGCAACTGGTCGATACATTTCATAGCTAATTTCAACCCCAGATGTTGTCATATAATAGTAATCAGAGTAATATATTGGTGTTTCTAAATATTCATTTACTATTTTCCCATTTACTTGTAATATCTTTTCAAATAGATATGTCATATCAATAATCTTATCATTTGTCTCTCCAACAACATAGTTATTATTTTTATAAAATTCCTCAAGATAAGAATCAAAATATGCCATTGATTCGTACGCTCGTCTTAATATATTGTGTTTATTAATAGAGGATAACAATGAATTTATTTTACTAACGACACTGTTTATCGTTCCACTTCCTACAACAATGACGATCATTTCTTGATTCTTTGGGCAATCAGTACGTACATTCGTAAATGTTCTTACTGGATTCGAATTTGTATCAGATTGACTATTATCTCCTGTATTCCCTATACCTGTATTTCCATTGTTGTTAGTAGTACCAGTCCCACTACCTCCACCACTTCCACCAGAACCTGATGTGCTAGTTGCTTGAAGCTTTATCTTACTTGTATCATTAACCCTAGCAGATGACTTTCTCCTTCTGTATTGAGCAATACCATCTTGATAATATTTACTATTAAAGTTATGAATTAAGTACCAATTTACAAAATAAGTTTCCGTCGCACTTTTCGCTATCCAACTAACTGGTAACCATCCATTTGCTGGGGATTGTATTAACCCTGCTATACTTGATCCTCCACCAATTCCATCTGCTTCAACTGCATTTCCATCTCTATCTACATACTTATATGGATTATTTAACGTATAGGTATATCTATTTTGCGTTACTACTTCTTCTTTTTCACCTTCATAGTTAGTATCTATCTGGATAAATCTTGCGATACTTGGATCATAATATCTAGCTCTTAAATATATTAATCCTGTCTCATCTTTCAATTCTCCATTATAGCCATGACCTACACTACTACTGTTTCCATAATCATCATAATAATAGGTTTCTACATCACTTCCATTAACACTTGCTACTACTGTTTGATTCATTCCTGTGACTTGAATTTCATTGTCAATCAGTACTAATCTACTATCTTCATAGATATTTATCTCATCATTTGATGCTAATACAACGCTATTTTCTATATTTCTATCTAGTACATACTTTGTTACTTCTGGTTCCTTGTAATAAGCTACATCATACTTATCTTTTAATGTACTTGTACATATATTACTATTCGCTCGTTTCGTCTTTATTTGATCTTGTAGATTCTCAAATACACTATCAAAACTTTCTTCACTTACTACATCAACTTCTACTACATAATCATACCATACGTCATAATGATAGTCTTTCGTATCTGTCTTTGTTGTTGTAATCCTTTCTTGATTTCCATCATATTCATATGTATACACATATTGTCCTTGTTTTAAAGTAACTAATTGATTGTTTTCATTGTATTCATATGTTTCTTTGTGACCATTGACATCTGTTTTACTTACTATATTCCCATTATTATCATAGGTAAAATCAATTGTTCCTTCTTTACTTGTAATTGATTTTATTTGTCCTTTATCATTATAAGAATACTCTTTCTTTCCTTTTTCTGTATCAGATACAATTTGATTGCCATGTATATCATATTGATAGGTTGTATATACATAACTATCTTCTATATACTTATTACTTTCTATTAATTCATCATATTCATTATAGGCATAACGGTTTGTTTTTGCATTTACTACTTCTTCTATGATGTTTCCATTACCATCATACTGATAACTTACTTCATAAATTGTCTCATTATCTTTCGTTGATTTTTGGGATGCTATTTTCCCCATTGTATCATATACTTTTTCTGTAACGACATTTTCTTGAATAATCACGATTGCTTCATTTCTATGATTGTATTGATAACTGGCAATTTCTTCTCCATCACTAGTAATTAATACTAATAATCCTTGATCGTTATAAACATATTCGACAGTCTTTCCTACATATGTTTTTTCTATCAATTGTAAATGATGATCATAGTTATATGTTACTACATTATCATTAGTATCTTTACTTTCAATCATTTGATTAAAACTATTATAGGTATAAGATACTGTTCCTTGTTGATTCGTTGCTGTTAATTGATTATTGCGACTATCATAAGTAAATGTGCTATCTCCCTCACTTAACTTATTTCCTAACGCATCATATGTGTAGGTTGTTTTACTTCCATCTGGTTTTGTATAACTTATTCTATTGCCAAAGACATCATAAGTATACTTACTGCTATATCCATACTCATTTTTTTCTTTCAGTAGATTTCCATCTTTATCATAGCTATATTCTGCTACTTTATTATTTACCTTTTTATAAATAACATTATTAGCAACATCATAAGTGTATTCTACTAGTCTTTCATTAACATCTTGTACTTTAATTAAATTATAGACACTATCATATTCGTAATAGCTAGTATTTCAATTACCATCTGTTTGACTAGTAACATTACCATAAGCATCATATGTTTTGTCTGTTGTATAACCATCTGCATCGATAATACTTGTAATATTCCCTACTTGATCATAAATTGCTTCTTGGTATACTTCCATGATATTACTATCATTTATATTTGGTATATATGTTTTGATAACTCTTGATAAAGCATCATATTCAACAGTAATCTTCATTCTTTGTTCAATGATTACGATATTATTTCCTACTGGATCATATTCTTTTTGTAATGTACTTCTACCATTAATTTTTGTCTCTATTAATTGTTGTTTTTCATTATAAATATGTTCTGTAATTAATGTATCATTCTCTATTTGTTTTACTACATTTCCAAAAAGATCATAAACTAGTACAGTTTGATATCCCTTTTCATTGATATCTATCACTTGACCATATTCATCATAAGTATACGTCGTGCTATTCCCATTTCCATCAATTTGCTCTACTAATTGATTGATATCATTATAGCTATTTTTTTCTATCACGACACCATTAGTGATGATACTTACTAGATTACCTAATTGATCATAACTAGTGATTGTTGTTCTACCACCATCGATTGCTTCTATGACATTTCCTAATACATCATATTTATAAGTTTTTACTTTAGCATTTGGTTCTACTATTTTTTCTTCTCTACCATAGATATCATATTTGTATGTTGTAGTTGCTCCATTTGGTTTTGTTTCACTTTCTAATAAATTAGCATCATTATAAGTCATTGTTGTACGATAACCATTTTTATCAATAAATTCAATAAGTTGATTTTTTTGATTGTAAATATACTCTTCTACAAATCCTAATGCATCAATTTCTTTGACAACTTGTCCAAAGACATTATATTCTTTGGTTGTTTGATTTCCTAAGACATCAATCGTGGAAACTACATTTCCATAAGCATCATAGCTTTGTTTTGTATGATAAGCATTCTCATCAATAGTTTCAATCACTTGATTTTCACTATCATAAATATTCTCTTTTGTATACCCTAAAGCATCAATCGTTTTTACAATATTTCCATTTGGATCATATTCATTCTTTGTCGTAATGCCATTTGTTGTCGTTTCTAGTATTTGTCCATTCGCATCATATAGATAATTAGTAATTCTATCACCAGTGACTACTTCTACTTGACGATGTAATTCATCATATCTATACGTTGTTTCTAAACCTAAAGTATCAACACTAGTCAATTTATTACCATACACATCATAAGTACTAGAAGTATTCGTACCATCATAATTCTTTGTTTCTATTATATGATCTCTACTATCATATACTTTTTCTTCTATTCTTCCATAAGCATCTGTCGTAGAAATAACACGTTGATACTCATCATAGTTTGTTTCTTTAATTAAACCTTCACTATCTTTTTCTTTAATGCTATTTCCATATTTATCATAAGTGTAATAAACGGATAATCCACTTAACTGATTTGTTGAAGTGATCACACGCCCTAGATTATCATATTTGGTTGTTGTATGAGCATTTAAGGTAATGCTTTCTATTTTTCTACCATAATCATCATAATGATTCGTACTTGTCACTATGTCATCAACTTTGATTTCAATCGTATTTCCATATTGATCGTATCTATAAACAGTCGTATGTAAGTAAGGATCAACTTTCTTGACCACTTGTCCTTTATTATTATACGTATAGGTTGTGACATAGCCATTAGCATCTTCTTCTGCTATTTTTGCTCCGTAAACATCATACATTGTTTTTGTTGTTTGACCATTTTTATCTGTTGTTTCGATAATATCAGCATTAGCGTTATATAGTGTTGTTGTATAATTTCCTAAAGCATCAATCTCTTTTATTATTCTATCTTCTAAATCATACTCTTTTCTTGTTGTATACCCCAATGCATTGGTAGAAGCTACTTCTCTTTGGTAGATATCATATGTATTGGTTGTTACTTTCTCATCGATATCAGTACTTACTACATTACCATAAACATCATAACAATGCACAGTTGTGGTGGATAATCCATCTGCATACGTAATTGTTGTTTTGATTGTTCGTCCATAAGCATCATATTCATAAATGGTCTGATTACCTTTGACATCAACTTGACTAATAATTTTACCAAATGTATCATATGTTTTTGTTTCTGATGTTCCATTTGGATGAATGACTTCTATTTGACGATTGTTTTCATCATAGACATATTCAGTCATTAATCCTTCTTTAGAAATTGATTTTACTAAATTGTCTTGATCATAGATATTTTCTTCAACATTTCCTAATGCATCTTCTGTTTTAATCACTCGTCCTTTGAGGTCATAGCTATAGCTAGTAACATTTCCATAAGCATCTGTTTCGGTTTTTTTATTGCCTAAGTGATCATAAGTATAACTAGTCGTTAATCCTTGTTCGTTGGTTTCACTGATAATACGATTCATACTATCATATCTTGTTGTACTTACCAAATCACCTTGAGTGACTTTTATTTGATTATGATTTTTATCATAGGTATAATGAATAACGCCTCCTAATCGATTTTGATAACTAATGATATTTCCATAACCATCATATGACCATTTTTCATTGCTTCCATCATAATAATTTTTTTGAATCATTTGATTTTGATTGTTATAGATATAGGTTGTATTTTTACCTTGATTATCCCACTCTTTAATCACGTTACCATTTGCATCATATTCATAATATTCTACTAATCCATTACTATGAGTAACACTCGTGACTTGATTTCCTTCATAGCTATAACTTTTGGAAACACCAAATTGATTTGTTTCTTTAACTACACGATGTTGATCATCATACTCATAAGCAGTGTTTGCATTCTCACTATTAGAAATATTGATTAAATCATATCCGTTGTATTGATAGTTTGTTTCGATACCTTCACTATCTCTTTGATATGTAATATTACGATGATCATCATATTGATAACTTTGATAAGTGCCATCAGGATATGTTATCTTTGTTACATCGTAACCATTATAATCATAACTTGTAACATTACCTTCTGCATCTTTTTTACTGGCAATATTCCCATATGCATCATAGGTATAGGCAGATGTCTCTTGGCCATCTTTTTGGATACTTGTTGTTCGATAATCATGATTAAACTCATAGATATCCACACTTCCATCACTATTTGTTACAATCGAACTATTTTCATCATATGATATTGTTGTTACATTTCCATTTGCATCTTCTTGTTCTACTACTCTACCATCTTGATCATATGTATTCTTTGCCGTTTCATTACCATTCTTATCGGTCATATATAGTAAACGATTATCTTGATTCTGACTAAGGTTTTCGTACTGATACGTTTCTTCTTTCCCAGAGGCATCGATAAAGGATACTAAATTACGATTTTGATCATATCTATATTTCGTACTTTGTCCACTTGGCAATACCACTTCTTTCACAAGATTATTTTCATTGTAATTAAAAGTGATTGTTTTATTTCCTATATAAATAGTAGTAATCATTCCATACGTATCATATTCAATATCTATCGTATAGCCAGTTTCTTTAATAATCTGTACTAAAGAACCAAAGCTATCAAAAATGTAGGTATCTTTAGAATCAATATGATATATCTTAATTTGATTATTTTCTTTCGTTACTTCCAAACGATCTGTTAATTTAGGTGTCAATGTATCTCCATCTACTTCAATTTTGTAGATTTTTCCATCACCTTTAAAGAACAATAAATGACCATCGATATCATAAGATACATAGCTTTCTAGTTCTGTAGTAAAGCCATTACCAAACATTCCTGAGACAACAGGTCCTAAAGAATTGTAGTAGCGTAAAAATGGTATTTCATCAAAGTCTTGTAAAGAGAAATCAGTACTTTCATAGAAATAGTTTCCAACATTTGAATTGACTGGATCAATAACATCACATGATCCATAACAACGTGGTCCACGATTTACATAAATTGCTTTATATTCTATTGTTCTAAGTGGTGGTGTATAAACATCTGCTGATACTTTTGGATTATCCTTTTTCATACGTACAAGTAATACATCACCTTCTTGAATAACATCACAATCAAGGTTATTATCCGTTTTGATTTGATCTACTTCTACACCATAATAAGCTGAAATTGTGCGTAAAGTATCTCCTAATTTTACTTTATACTTAACAAACGCATCACTTCGTAACTCAACAGCACTTTGATCATTTCCTTGTTTGACTCGCATTATGTATTCATAAGGAACATCATATTCTAGTATTTGATCTTCTAAAATGTAATCCGTTGTGTAGTTACTATCATTCTTAGTATAACTTTGAACATTTGATAAAGGATTACTTACAAAGACAGGATCAACAAAATAGCGATTAGAATTCACTGATACTGTATCTAATACAACGCTATCACCTTTATTAACTAATTCAAAATTGACTTGACTATCTGGTTTCGCAATTCCATCAAAACTGATGGCATAGAATCCTTCATCCTTTTTCGCATAGATACGCATTTCCATATCAATCAGATTGATATCTAAATCTGGATTTACATCAAAAGCATCTCGATATGTTAATGTAATCTTAGGTAATCCATCGTCTGGTCCTGATTCTCCATAAAATATACATGGTCCATAAGCTGAACTCTCATTCGTCGCTCTTAGTTCTATTGCATTATTTTTTCCATTATTAATATCTTGGATATAACTAGTAATATCAAAATCTTTATATCCGTTTCCTGGAATTGTTGTTGTCGATACATACGTTAAACTCTCATCTGTCGGTTTCGTTCTCCACGACACATTATCGACATCTACATAACCATCTGATTTTCTAATTTCGATGGTTTGCCATTGTTCATCAAAATTAACAAATTTATATAATTGTAATGTAGCACTGACTATTTCTTTATCTGAGCCTATCCCTAAATCTCCAGCACGAATATAGGTACGTGTTGCTCCTAAGTATTGTCCCACTGCAAAATATCCATCTTCAAACCCTACATATAAATCATGGTATTGACTATTTCTATCTTGTTGTTGTTCACTAATATAGGCTGAAGTTATATTAATTTCAGGACTATCATCTATGAGTGCTGCTTGTAAAGATAATGGATAGATCCGTTCACTTGCACTTATCCATGAAACTGGTAAAGATAACGTAATTTTGATTTCACCATTGGTTATTTCAGTTTCTATATCAATGGCTTGTGTTTCTCCATTTTCTGCTAATACTGGCTTTTGATACGTAAAAATAAGATTGTCTTGGCCATCGATAAAAAGATAACTATTTTCTTCTTCTTTTACTATTAAATCTCCATAAGTTATTGTATATGAAATTTTTTCTTGTGTGATAGGACCATTAATATAGAACGTATTTGCAATCGTATTTCCGCCTAATGCATACTCCATATCTATGTTTTCATACATTTCACTATACAAAATAACATTGTCTTTGACATTATAATTGAAGATATTTCCATCTTGTGTAAAAGAGATACTTTGTGCTTCGCTATTTGTCATAAGCAAAGTATTATTTGCAATTTTGACATCATAAAATCCTACTTTATTTTCATAGACTGGAATACTTCTAGCCGTGCTTATATTCTCTAACGTATTATCAATATCAACAAGTTCACCATTGACTTCTGTATGGATAGGTTCAAAATAAACTTCTTTCACATAGGTTCCTGGTGTTACCTGATATGTTTTAGAGTTAATGGTTCTTTCTTCCACGACTTCTAATTCTGGATCATATGTTTCTGTACTAGATGTAGTTTCTACATTTTTTGTCATTACTTCATTTTGACTAGGAAGTCCAGAATAACTATTTAGTGGAACATCTTGATCAATTTTTTGTTGATAAAATGAACCATATTGGTTTGCTAATCTTACCTTTCTTACTTCTTTTGCTGCAACATCTAATGTTCTAGAGAATGCTTGAAAGATCATAATAGCACTAAAGATTGTTGCAATAATCTTCCTCATTCGTTTACTCATGATAGCCCCTCTCCCTTGCATAATCCATGATACATTTCTTGGTATGCCTCTACTTTTTCTTTTAACTGATTTAAATTCGTCTCATTTTGTTGATTATAAAAGTTTTCTAATGCTTCTAATAATTTTAACTGCACAGAATAAATTTCTTTTGAAGATTTTGATTCCATTGGTTTTAATAATTCGTTTTGTTCTTTTAATCGACTCATGTAATCCTGATAATCGTTAAACCATTGTTCACTACATAAATCAGAACGTTCTAATAAGACTTGTAAAACATTCAGATTATGCTTTGAAAAAGAACAAGTTTCCTGAATAGCTTCTGCTTTTTTTATACTTACATCTGTACTGTCTTTTCTTCGGCATTTTACCAATGAAAATAACAATAGTAGTAGGATAACAACAATACCTACATCTCTTAAAGTTACTTTAAAGTTTTTGTACCGAAAAAAAACAATACCACTTAATAATTTCATTTTCTCCATAGGACCCCCTTCGTTATATTTTGCTGTTAGCTATATTTATAGTACTACTTTTCTGTAAATAAATCCATAAGTTTTTGGCAAAAAATGTCAGATATTTAAATTTATAGCATTACTTTAGCAAGTGTTATCTATTAATATAGCAACATAAAATTGCATAAACAGTAACACTAACAAAAAAGGGATTGTAATGAAGTAAGCATATTTTAGCTTACTAAAGTTACAATCCCTTTTTCTATTTAGTTTTATTAGTTGATATCCCTTAATCTTTTTATGTGATAAAAAATAGCAGTAAAGCAATACTTATTTGTGATGAAAACGGCTGGTATTGCAACCCTACTACTTTAAGCAGACTACTAATTAAGCTTAGTAAGAGACTAGATATCAATATTAATTATCATATGATAAGGCATACCTTAGCTACTAAACTGTATCTCATATATTCCAGAAGATTCTCCCCAAGGATGATATCCTTCTCCAATATAGCTAAATCCATACTTTTCATAATAACCTTTTAGATCCGTACATAAATATAAAGATGGAAACCCTGCATTCTTAGCATCCTTTTTAACTTTTTCAATCAATAGCTTTGAGTATCCTTTTCCACGATCTTCTTTTTCAATATATAAAGCACACAACCAAGGGTATAAATCTTGGCGGCTAATAAAATCATTGGCAATTAATCCTGCACATCCAATAATCTCATCTTCTGTATTCAGCAAAAGATACCATAAAGGTATCTGTGAAGATGTTGTTATACTATGCGTAATACAATCTTGATATACCATTTTACTATCTTCTGTCGACCACCTTTTTTGAAAATAAGCAATTGCCTTTTCTTTATATTCTGGTTGTTCTTTTATTACTATAATTTTCATGTTAGTTTTCTCCTTATTATTTCCTAGGAAATCATTTACCAATCGCAGATTTCTGTGCTATCAACAATAAAATCATTATCTAAATATAGTTGTAGTGCTCCTTTATTAAAATCAGCAACACTTAATGTAATATCGTTTACGCCTTTATCTTGTAAATATGCAATTCCAAAATTAAGTAGTTGTTTCCCATATCCTTGTTTTTGATGTTTTACTGAAACAAATAGACGTTCGATATCATTATCTTTTATGTAAATAGATCCAATTAATTCTTGATGGATAATTAATAAAAAAGTATACTCTTTCTCTTGTAATTGATATTCTCTAGAATAAAATACTGTATCTTCTTTTGATTGTAAATAATCACTCATCTTTTTAAATGATTCTTGATGCACTTTAATAAACTCTTGATAATATTGATCTTGATAATGAATCATCTTAAGATGACTGTATCTTTTTTGACCAACATATTTCATATTATGTACGACTACCTTCATCTAATCACCAACGCTTCATCAAATTATAACAAATAAAACTAGTAATTAAAAGCTATTTTAAACATACTATAGCTTGAGTTAATTGAATACCAGCTTTTTATATATAAACTATATTTTTTTTAATAGTTACTGTATAATATCAATAACAAAGGAGTGATCACTATGTTATTTATCGAATATCCAAAATGTACTACATGTCAAAAAGCAAAGAAATGGTTAATAGATCATCAAATCGAATATACTGATCGACATATCGTTGAAGATAATCCTACAAAAGAAGAACTAACAAAATGGTTTCAAATAAGTAATTTACCATTAAAAAGATTCTTTAACACGAGTGGGTTAAAATATAAAGAACTACAATTAAAAGATAAATTAGTTACTATGAATCAAGAAAAACAAATTGAAGTTTTATCTACTGATGGAATGTTAGTAAAACGTCCATTACTTATTAGTAATGATTTTATACTGATTGGTTTTAAAGAAAAAGAATGGGAAGCAATGCTTTGTAAAGGGAAACATTATGGCAATACAAATTAATAAAAAATGGTTTGATTTATTTAATGATCATATATTAAAAAAAGGTTACTTAAGTTATTTTGATGATGAAATTATTGAAAATGAAATTGAGAATGATACGATTAGTGCCATTGTTGTTGGTCAAGAAAATTATAAAGTAACCATCAATCTAGATGACCAAGAGATTAAAGAAATGACATGTACTTGTCGTTATGCTGAAAAAGGCAATCGATGCAAACATATGGTTGCTGTTTTATTTGAAACAGATCAAGCTGCCATTGGTGAGTTTGAAAAACAAGATGATTTACATACTCACCTAAGTTTATTACAAGAACATGACTTATCAAATTTTCAATTTTTTGATGATCAAGAATACATAGAAGATGATATTGCATTAAACGATAATTATCAGAAGGATTATTCATACCAAAAAGATAATGGTCTTAATAATGAATTTATAATTGACCAACTTTACCAGATTATTGAAGCTCTGCCAGAAGAAATGATTAAAACTCATTTAATAGACCAAATACTTTCAAGTAAACAACAGTTAGAGCAATTTACATATTCTCTCTTTGGGTTTATTAACATTGAGTTTGATACCTCAATTATTGAGACTTACACGAGTACAATCACAAAGTTATATGAAGATTATGATATTACTTCTTATCCAACAGAAGATAATCAAATTGCATTTTTAAACAGTATTACCAGTTATATAATAAAAGATATAAAGCCTCTATACCAACAAAAAGAATACTCTACTTTATTAAAGGTTGCAAGCTATTGTCTTTATATTATTTCACATGCAACAGATGATTATTTTTCAATTAAGCAAGCAGAAGAAAATCTAGTAAATGAGGTTTTACAAATATGGGTCGTTCTTTATCAATTAAATGACCAACAAATCATTGATGAACTTTTCAAAACAATCTATTATTATCAGAACTATAATCCTGATACTATGATTGACTATTATATTGATCAATTTTTATATGACTACTTTGATCAAACATATGAGTACTTACTGTATAAATTAGAACGTGCTCATCAAAAAATAGCTTATTTAAACGATAAAAAAGAAGCGATTGGTAGTAATGGTTTGTTAACACTATGGTGTGAACGATGTTTTGATTTACTAATTGAATTAGAAGTTGATAATGAAACTTTAGATATCTTTATTCATGAGCATTACAACATTCGTGAATTTAGAATCTTCTTAATTGATAGATACATTGAATTTACTGATTATTATGAAGCATTAGGTGTTCTTAAAGATAGTATAGAACTAGATAAAGATAATAAAGACTTGATAAGCGAATATCAAAAGAAAATAGATGATATTTCAAAATTTATGAATAATTAAAAGATAATGCATATTAAACTTAAGAAAACTATAACTATCTATTACGATGTGTTATAGTTTTCTTTAAATTTTATAAATAATCAATAAATTGATGAATAATGGCTTTAAGTACTGGTACTGCAACGGAGTTACCAAATTGTTTCCAAGCTTGTTGATCACTAACTGGAATTTTATAATCTTCAGGAAAACCTTGAAGCCTTCTACATTCTATTGGAGATAATTTTCGGATCACTCCTTCAACTAAATAAGCCCCTGTTTTTGCACCAGATCCTCCTCCATAAGCAGAAAGAGTTACTGCATGACCTTTAGGACTATATATTCTATCCCCTTGTCCACCTTTATTAATAATACCTATTCTTATAGGCCTTTTTTTATATTCAATATTTTCTAGTTTATCTTTAAACACGACTGTTTTATTCTCTAAATTTAAAAAATATTTCTTAACTTTATTATTTGGCAATAAAATATCTTCTAAATAACATTGATTCTCTGGAATTATATTTGGAAATTTAAAACTTGCACTATCCAAATCTTCTCTAAAACAAACAAAATATATTCTTTTTCTAGATTGAGGAACTCCAAAATCACTAGCATTTAATATTTTGTAGTTTACACGATATCCTAATGACTCTATAATGCTTGCCATTACTTGTATACTTTTACCATCATTATGTTTTCTTAAATTTGCTACATTTTCAAGAAAAATTACTTTTGGTTTCAAAAAATCTGCAATTCGAGCTATTTCAAAAAACAATGTTCCGCTTGTATTGTCAAATCCAGTTTGCTTTCCACTAATACTAAAAGATTGACAAGGAAATCCAGCACATAATACATCATGTTTAGGGATGTCTTGTACAGCAATTTTTGTAATATCACCCATTGGTATATCTTTAAAATTTGTCGTATAGGTTAAACGTGCAAATTTATCTATTTCTGATGAAAATACACATTCTCCTCCAAATGCTTCCATTGCTATTCTAAAACCACCAATTCCAGCAAATAAATCAATAAAGGTAAACTTTTTCATACGCACCTCGCAAACAATAAATATTTAATTATTAATGATCACTTCGATAATTCTATCAAATATAGTAGCATACTTATACGATTAATAAAATAGATTTATAAAATTTAAAATTTCTTTTAAATATTATAAATCCTTTTCCCTATTAGATTCTATTAAATCATTCTTGTTTTCCTATACAAAGATGCATAATATCCATCTTTCTTAACTAAATCTTCATGTTTTCCTCTTTCCACAATTCCTTCTTTTCCTAAGACAATAATTTCATCAGCATTTTGTATAGTAGATAATCTATGTGCTATAGTAATTGTTGTTCTACCTTCTGCTAGTTTATCTAAACTTTCTTGAATTGCTGATTCTGTGATATTATCCAAAGCACTTGTTGCTTCATCCAAAATTAGAATTCTAGGATTTTTTAAGAATACTCTAGCGATGGCAATTCTTTGTTTTTGACCACCAGATAATTTAATCCCTCTATCGCCTACTTGCGTAAGATATCCATGATCCAAAGTCAAAATAAAATCATGAATATTCGCTTTTTTAGCAGCCTGATATACTTCTTCATCTGTTGCATCTGGTCGTCCATAGCGAATATTTTCAATAATATTATCATAGAAAATAAATACATCCTGTTGAACATGACCTATATTACTTCGTAATGAATGAAGATCATACTTTTTAATATTCACTCCATCAATTTCAATACTCCCACTATTTACTTCATAGAATCTTGGAATTAATTGAGAAATTGTTGTTTTCCCAACGCCAGACTCGCCTACTAATGCAATTTTTTTGCCAGGAGCAATGACTAAATCAAAATTATTTAATACATGTTGTTCATTTGATTCATATTTAAAATTGACATTCTTAAATGTTATTTCACCTTTTAGATTTTCTATGATAACTCCATTCTCTGGTGATACAATACTTGATTCTATATCCATCACTTCGCAGAACCTTTCAAAACCAGCCATACCTGCTTGGAATTGCTCCATAAATTGGATTAATCTTCTAATTGGCGCAATTAAATAACTTAAATATAAAATGAATGCTGTCATATCTCCATAACTCATTCCACTGTTCATTACAAAATATCCTCCAGCTAATAATAAGACGATATTAACTGCATCAATCAAAGCATTATTTCCACCATGAAATACTCCCATACAATGATAAGAATCAAACCAGGAACGATAATACTTTTGATTATTATAGTCAAACTTTTTATATTCTAACTCCTCATTAGTAAAAGATTTCATTAAACGAATACCACTAATACTACTTTCAATTTGAGCATTAATCTCTGCTTGTGTTGCTTTTACTTTTCTACTTACTCTTGTCATCCATCTTCTAATAGATAATGTGAAAATAAAGATTAAGATAACTAAAGGAAACATAATCAAAGTTAGTGTTAAATTAATTCTACATAATAAGATAAATGTTCCTACCAATAAAATAAAGGAAATAAATACATCTTCTGGTCCATGGTGTGATAACTCTGCTATTTCTCTTAAGTCCCCCACCAAACGACTCATAATTTTACCAGTCTGATGTTCATCATAATAACTAAAGTTTAAACTTTGAAATTTCTTAAACAAATCACTTCTAATATCCTTTTCTATTCTCGTTCCCATAACATGGCCCCAGAATAAAACAAAGTAATTACAAGCTAACCGTATCACAATTAATACAATTAATACAATAGCAACTCGTATCATCATACCCCATTGATTATTTGGAATATACGTATTCATAAATACTCTAGTCACTGTAGGAAATACTAAATCAATCGCTGATAGTATTAATGCACAGAACATATCCATATAAAATAATTTCATATGTGGTTTATAGTAAGATAAAAACCGCTTTATCATTCAAATTCCCCCTCTTTCTCCATAATCAACTCGTGATATAAAGATAATTGATGTTTAACTTCTTCTATTTTCTTTACTGCTTCTTTATTTATTTCAATATCAAAATAATCCCTTTTTTCTATTTTCTCTACCCAATGTTGTAAACGAAGTAAATCTTCTTCATTTTCTTCATATTGAGAAAAAACTAATTTTTCTTCTTTTGCCCACTCTAACGTTCGTAATAATCTTGAAGCATTATTAATAAGTTCATTGTATTCTTCTTTTCTAGCATTATTAAATAGATCAACTACATTTTGATAATCTTCTTCAATGACAAATTCAATGATACCAACAGTTGCCATTCCGTTATACTCGATTGCTTTATCATGCAGTTTTTTAAATGCTTTTACATATTCTTCGCTATATGGTAAAACGACCACTCCTTGCGATAAATAAACGGCACCTAATTCTTTCAACTGTCTCCAAATATAAGCTCTATGTTTTGATGGTTCACTTGGCACTTTATAGGTTAGAGTTATAAATTTTTTATTCATATGTATCACATCCTTATAAAAATAAAACAGCCGTTAAATGTAACGATTGTTACATAAACAATTGTTATTTTATATGATTATGTTTATTATTGTCAAGTAAACATTTTCATATTTAATAATTTATATCAATTATTTTTAAAAACAAGTTGTTTAATTCTTTATAATCCTTTTTATCCTCTTTTTCCATTGCTTTAAGAGTCTCTTTTATTAGATTCATATTTCTTTCAATATATTGATCTAAAACAGCCACTCTTTCAATATAATCGCTTTCTAATGATTTCTTTTTCTTTAAAACAAGTTCTTCTACAACTGTCTTTACATCATCTTCTAACTCTTCTTCTACTAACTGATCAAATAAAATTGGAGGTGGTGTTTTTTTATTTAAAATCCAATGACTTGCTAAAATTGGTCTAAGTACGTAGAAATACTTTTTTAACTTGACTTTGTCTTGCTTAAAATATTCATAATAACATCTAGTAGCTGTGCTTATATAATGATACAACATAGTCTTGATTATGAAGTAAGAATTGAATGCTTTTTTTATCTCATCCCATTCTCCTGTTGTTTGATAAACGATTGGTGAATTGCCCCATTCAAATAATGTTGGATTTGAATGATGCAATAACTGTAAGGCTTTCTTTAGATCCCATCCATTAATATCGAATGTTTCATCTAGTTGCCACTCTATCACATCACTTGTCTTCTCCAATTTCAAATAAAATTCTTTCTTCCTAACATAGATAAAACGTACATCATAATCACTATCTGGTGAAGCAAAACCCCAAGCTCTACTCCCAGATTCAACAGCATAGATAATTCTAACTTGTTCTTTTTCTTCAATTTCTTTCAATTTTAATTTGATGATATCTTCCATATATTCCACCTTCTTAACTTGCTTTAAAATTATAGACTGGTTTAATTACTTTAATAATATCGACTGTTGAATCAATATTATCTATAATATCTTTCATATCCTTATATGCCATTGGACTTTCATCTATTGTTACTTCATTTACTGAACTACTATAAATTCCTTGCATTGAATCCTTAAATTCTTCTATAGTAAATTTTTCTTTTGCTTTCATTCTACTAAATAAGCGACCTGCTCCATGAGGTGCTGAATAATTCCAATCTTTATTCCCTTTACCAACACATAATAAACTACCATCTCTCATATTAATTGGTATTAAAAGCAGTTCTCCTTCTTTTGAAGAAACAGCACCTTTTCTGACAATATTACTATCATGGTCAATATAATTATGAATCGTTTCAAAATGTGAGAAATCATCTAATGACTTTTCAAAATACTTATTTAAAATAATAGTTGCAATTGTTGCTCGATTTAAAGTTGCAAACTCTTGACAAATCAACATATCGTGAAGATACATCACTCGATACTGACCAGTTAAATAACAGAGCTCTTTTGGAATTGTCATTTCTTTTGCTACAAAAGTAGAATGCAGTTCTTTAATCTTATTTTGAATCTCTTTTCTTCTGCCTTGGTTTTTGTATTCTTCAATTATTTGTTTTTGTTTTTCGAATAGTTGATCTTTCCCTCTTAAAATATCATAAGCCATATTCTGATAAAGATCTGCTACTTGTTTTCCTAAATTACGACTTCCTGTGTGAATAACTAAATATAAATTATCATCATCATCTTTATCAATTTCTATGAAATGATTGCCACCACCTAAAGAACCAATACTCCTAGTAATCCTTTTGGTATCTTTCAAATTACGATAACAATATAATTGATCTAATTTTGAAAACTTTTCTATTCTTCCAGGATGGACACTTCTTCCACTTGGAACATATTCTCGAATCATAGAATCTAATTTTGAAAACTCGATCTCTACTTTTCCTAATTCTACTGTCAACATTCCACAACCTATATCTACACCCACGATATTTGGAATGACCATATCGCCTAGATCTGCTGTAAAACCTATCACACATCCAACCCCTGTATGGACATCTGGCATAATCCGAATACAACTATCTTTAACAAATTCTTGATTACATAGTATTTCTATTTGTTCTTTTGCACTATCCTCAATCACATTTGTATATATTTTTGCAGTGCTATATTTTCCTTTAATTTCAATCATTTATTTTTTTCACTCCTCTTTTTAACTGTTTAATTCCCCAACATTCCTTAAATAAGTGAACTCCTACATAAAATTTAATATTCGCTTTCATTCCATGTCTTCCCTCTCTACTAACACATGGTCTTAATGTTGTATCACGATAATAACAATCCCAATAGGAGGTCATCTTCCCATAATAACGTTGTGCTTGCTTTGGATTATTTTTAGAAAACTCCTTCAATATATCGGTATTGCCTAGTTTTAAATTATGATACAATACCTCTATTATCTCTATGACATATTCCCCAGAGAGTTTAAAAAGGAATGGTAACATCCATGATTTTATCTCTCCCTTTAATAAATATCTTGTATACTTTTCTCTTACATATCCATCATGATGCAACAAAAAAATACATATATTTCTTTTTGTTGTTTTGTTAAAATGTTATTATTACTACTTTCATTAAAATAACAGCGATATGGTAAGTATACTTCTTCACTATCTACTACAAATACTTCACCATCATTGCTGAAGGGATAATTTGGATATATCGCCACTAATGTTTTACTAACTCTCTTGACATCTTTTTCTAAACTTTTTGGAAAAGCGACGACTAATTCGTTAAAAACATTTTGCTTCTTTTTAAATAAAAGCATCTATATCACCTCATATTTACAGGTATATTTTACCATTAATTACATTAGCTATGAAATAGCATATAATCTTATACTATCTCTTATTATAAACTACATTACTATTTAAATATATTAAAAATTAAATTCGTTATTCTTTAGTCATCAAAAATACTAGAATTAACGATAGTATAATCTACTTAATTTTTTATATTCTATCTTTTATCAACAAATAATGTTGTATCTATTATTAATTAAGGGCGTTTTTGCTACGTAAAACAACTATTGCATTATTTAAAATTTTTGTTATAATCTTACTCGTGATAGAATTCGTGGGTAGTACAGAGTTATCACATCCTAATGTAAAATGAATGGTCATTTTAGAAGTGCGACACTTCGGGTTATACTAAATCCTATTAGCGACAAGTGGTCTTGTTGAGAGTTTAAGAAACTCGGTTTATGAGTATGCAAAAAGTACTTGTAAATATCAATAAGAGTAGTAAAAGTAACTATTTACTATATAGACTCGTGTAGTATCCTAAAAACATGCTATGAAAAGATTAACTACAAGTACAATAACTTTTTATTATTTTGATGGGGGAACAAAAATGAAAAAAATTATTGTATGTTTTTTATTAATAACAGGACTTTGTGCCTGTAGTCAAAAAGAAGAAACTTCTTCAAAGAATTTTACTGATGAAATGAAGATAGCATATACTGTTGATTTAGATAAAAATGGTGCTGATTCAGTAGAAAGAGAAGGAGATCATCAAGATTCTCCTTACTATACTTCTTTAGATTTTTATAATATGAAATCAACAGATTCTTTAACTATTTTATCTAAATTCAAGACCCAACAACAAACCTCGGAATGGTCTTGTGGGGTAAGTAGTGCCTTAATGGTATTGGAGTATTATGGATTATTAGGTGATCATAATGAGGAAACATTAGCAGCGTATCGTGAAAATGGTTTAGCTCCTGAAGCAACTTCATTAAAAAGCTTAATCTCTATTTTTGAAAATGTTGGTGATTTCAAAATTGAAAGTACTTATGATTTTACAGAAGAAGAAAAGAATAAATCTATCACATTAGATATGATTCAAGAATACTTAGCAAATGATATTCCAGTCATTGTTGCATGGAATGATTGGGGAGGGCACTGGCAAGTAATCATTGGTTATGATACGATGGGTACTGATACATATCAAGATGATGTCATTATTATGGCTGATTCTTATGATACCACTGATCATAATCAAGATGGATATGTCACTTATCCTGCAGAGCGTTTCTATTATAATTGGACAATGTATGATTTTTTTGAATCAAACTATAATATCCAAGAGAGAGATTTATTGTTCATTGCAGTAAAACCAAATTAAAAAGGTAAAACCTAATGTAAACTACCCTTACATTAGGTTTTTATTATTATATTAAAAACTGGAATAATCTTGAGAATATAGAAAATAGTTTCATTTTCCTTATTTTTCTTTTATTAACTTGTAAAGGAACTACATTGGAATTCATAATATAATTTCCAGTTTGATTATCTACAACTAGTGATTTTTCTTTTATCTCATTCATTGCTTCTTGAAGTACTCTTGTGAACTCAATACTATGAATCACTAACATTGTTTCAGTATCTAAATAGAAACTACGATCATCAAGATTAAGTGATCCTACAATTGATAAATCATTGTCTACAATCATTGATTTCCCATGAATAGAATCTTCTTTTTGGTATTCATAAATCTTAATACCTGTTGCTGAAAATTTTTTCTTTGCGATAAAATAATTTGAAAATGCTGGAAAATTAGGTGAAGAAGCAACGGAGTTGGTTAGTAATTCAACTTCATTAACTTTATCATTTAATCTTTTTAATCTATCTAAAAGTTTTGAATTCGCTGTCATATAGGGGGTTTGTAATACTACTTTATGATTTGCTTGAAACACTAATTGATTGACTAGATATGCAAGCCATGGTTCTTTTATTTTGGTATTTATTGGATTCGAGATTAAAGTGATTTTCTTAGTTGGACAACTCTCAGCATAATAATCATCCAATCTCTTTTTAAAGAAGATTGGATTTTCAGTTCGAAAAATGTTTGCTTGCTCTTCCATATTTATTAAAAATCTGTTCTTTTGATTAACTATTTTTTTATGATTAGTATATTTTGTATCTGGACAATTCCATAAACTTTCCATATATTGATTGATTTGATGAATAACACTATCATCTTTTTTATCCAAATTGCCTGTTCTAAATACAAATACATCGCGATCTAAACTTAGTGATTTTGTAAAATTTTTTGCTCCAAAATGACGATCACTAATATTTCTTCCACCTAAAATGAGGTATTGATCATCAATAATCATGAACTTATCATGTAGTAGTAATTGCCATTTATGAGGCTTAAGTAGTAGTAGTGGATTATATATTTTATATTCAATATTAGGATGTAATGTAAGAACCAATAAGTAGTCAGATACAATTTTGTTATCTATTTTTATTTTACCATCAATAATAATTCGTATTTTGACACCTCTATTTGCTGCTTTCCAAAGCTCATCAAATATAAGCATGCTTGAACCATCGCCATGAAAAAGATGATAGACAATAGAAATCTCTTTTTGGGCATTTTTTAAAACTTCTATTCTAGCATTTAATGCATCTATTGGTGTTTCTAATAATAGTGCTCGATCTACCCCATCCTCTTCACGACCATAGAATTGTATGGCATCTAGTTTTTCTTTTGTTGTTTCCTCAATTGTCTTTTGTTTGATAAAGGGTACTACATTAGATAAAACTATGATACTAAAACAAAGAATAACAATCGTAAGTATAATTGTAATGACTTCTATTATCATCTAAATCCCCTCCTGCTTGACATCAAATTAGTTGTTATTAATATAAACTTTTACTTTAACCAATTATAGCATTTCTTTATTTTTTATAAAGCCAATAATGATAAAAAAGATGTCGACGTATTAAAACATATAACTATTTTTTATTTCCTAGGCAATATTATGATACATCGTTCTTATTAACCAATATATCTATTTATTAAACATTTATTTTTCTAGTGGCATTATGTTATAATAGTATCAACGAACAAGTAATTGACGATCTAAGCAAAGGAGGAAATAGCATATGGTTCAATATATCTGTGAGATGTCTTCCGTATTAGGTACTATTAGTATCGCAAGTGATGGAGAAAGCATTACTGGTCTATGGTTACATAATCAAAAATACTTTGCTTCTACGCTAGAACAAAAAAATATAATTCAAGCGAATTATCTGCCTATCTTTATAAAAGCAAAAGAATGGTTAACTATCTATTTAAATGGCGAAAATCCTAATTTTTCATTACCGTTAGCTCCAAAAGGAAGTCAGTTTCGCCAGTCTGTTTGGAAAATTCTTTGCCAAATACCTTATGGAGAATTAACTACTTATGGAGATATCACTAAGCAGTTACAAAGTGAAGGTAAAAAAGCTTCTGCTCAGGCAGTAGGCGGTGCTGTTGGTCATAATCCAATTTCTATTATCATCCCATGTCATCGAGTTGTTGGTAGTAATGGTAGTTTAACTGGCTATGCAGGCGGAATTAATAAAAAGATAGAATTACTAAAATTAGAAGGAATCTCAGTGGATCATTTATTTATACCTAAAATAGGAACTGCTTTATAACATAAAAAATAAGAAGAAAATGATACGTAATTGATTGCTTCTTATTTTTTTATGGTAACTATTTATTTTATTTGGCTAATAAATAGTTTGCTAGTCTTTTCATATAAAGCAATTGTTTCTTCACACCACAGATCAAATTCTGGTTCTTCTATCTTAACTTCAGGATGTTGTTCAATATAATCAAGATACATCTTTAGCCCATCTTCTATTTGAATACTACAATTAAATTCAGGATTAATCCGCTTAATTTTTGAGGTATCAAAAATATTAGACCAGTGCTTATCTCCCTTTATTGATTGAGAGAATTGATATTGTCTTGAATGTTGTAATAGTTCTGTACTAATATACACTGGTTTATATTCCACATTTAATAAATCCGCTAATTTCCTATACAACATATCCCAAGTGTGTGGAGTGTTATTCATAATTTGATAAATCTGACCAATTGAACTATTATTTCCTACTAAAGAGCAAAATCCCTTCGCAAAATCAATCGCATGTGTACTCGCCCATACTGACTGTCCATCACCGTGGATAATTACTTTTTTACCTTGAAGCATTCGACTCACAACACTATAACTTCCTTTTCCTTTAACACTTAATGGAATCCTTTCATTTGAATAGGTTTGTGTTGGACGAACAATCGTAATTGGAAATCCAAATTCTTGATAAGCTCTTAAGAAAGTTTCTTCTGCTTCTGCTTTTTCTCGTCCATAATCAGAATACATATTTCCTCTAATGCATTCTTCATTTATGTTACATGTTATCTCATGATTTAAAACACAAACGGTACTGATATAAATAAATTGCTTCGTTTTATCTTTAAATAAATCAATACAAGCTTTTGCATTTTCTTTATTCCATACAATGAAATTAATAATACTATCAAAACTATTATCTTTCATTAATTCTTCTATTTCTTTCTTTTGAAAAATATCTGCTTTTAAATAATGAACACCATTAGCTAATTGAATGTTCTTAGTTCCTCTATTTAATACATATAATTCTACTTCTTTATCCTTGACTAATCTATTCGTAATAGGAGTAGAAATTGTTCCTGTACCTCCAATAATTAAGACTTTTTTCATACAACACCTTCTTTCTACTTTTATTATTGACTATTTGGTAAAAAAAGTAAACGATTAGAATTGAGTATTTGTTGCTGGTAGTATCTTTGCTTTACCTTTTTAGTGTATCGGTGTAATATATAATTATTACAATCATACTAATAAGGAGGAGGAGCTATGAAGACTAAGGATAGTACAATTCTACCGTTTGATATGATAAGAATAAAGTATGCTTTAACATCAAGTCTTGCAAAATGCTTTTACTTCTCGTTCTGCTTGAATGCCATAACTGCACTACTCTCTTCCTTCAGGAATCATACAGTAGATGACCACACCACCATCTTTGCTATCATCGGGGTTGCAATATATTATTTTGCATCACCAATTATGCTTTTCTTCTATGGAATCATCAGACAAAAGAAATATAGAGCGACACATCGTATGTTCTTGTCTGGCGTGATCGTTGCCCTTACCGCCACATTTGTATATCCAATATTTTTATGTCTTGGAACAGGTGTTTTTCCAGTTCAAGGGAGATTTATTTACGAGTTATTGCAAATATCAATGGAAGAGAACATTCCTGTCAAACAGTTCATCGCATTTCTGTTGGGTTCCTTATTGATGAAATTAATTGACTACATTACATCCAAAAATAGAAGAAGTAATTGAAATGAAAAAGCACACACATGAACATTGTTATCTGTCCCACAGGTGTGCTTTTGCTTGCACTTGGCATTTACATCCAAGATGCTTTACTATTTTCTAAAATAATACCATCTTCCTCTGTTGCTTGAGTAAGACTATCAACTTGTGCTTGTATACAAATATAGACTAATTCTTCTTTAGCTTTGATTGCTCTTTCACCTTTAGGAGATACGCGAATAATAGTTCCTTCTTGAATGTCAAATTCCTCTCCATCGACCATAAATAAACCACTTCCTCTTACTATAATATATATTTCTTCATTTAATTTATGGGCATGAACAAATGGTGTGAATTTTCCAGCTGGTACAGAATTAATTGATAGTTCACATCCCGTCATTCCTAATTCGTCTTTTAACATAACTCTTCCTTTTTCAGAAAAACTTCCAAATTCTCCTGCATTTGTTATACGATAATTTTTTTGATTTGTAGACATCGTAACTTCCTCCTATTTTTTTGTTTGTTTGCTTTACTTATGGTTATATTGTCACGCTATAACCACTACATGCTAATCCCATTATATTCGCATTTCGTTGTAGTGTCAATACCTACAACTTGTTTTTTTGCAAATCCTATGCTATAATTTAAAAAGTAAAATAGAGGGGAGAAACTTTATGCGAATTAGCATTAAATGTTCATCAGCCGTCCATATATTATTAATGATCGCTGAATTATCACCAACAACAAAAGTAACAAGTGAACTACTAGCTAGTAGTATTGGAAGTAATCCTGTCGAAATTCGAAAATTACTTGGTAATTTAAAAAATGCAGGAATCGTTACCATTGTAAGAGGCACAGGTGGTGCAACATTAACAAAAGATCCTAAACAGATTTCTTTATTCGATATTTATTCTGCTGTTGATTCTAATTCCTTAGACTCATTAATAGGTGTGCATATGCATCCTTCTAAACAATGTCCCTTTGGAAAGAATATATTTCAATTGCTAGAAGAACCTTATACTCAAATAGGAAATGCAGTCAAAGATACAATGATTTCTATTACACTTGATCAATTAATTGCTCGTCTTTATGAAATAGAACCTTCATTTAAGCATTCACTACCCTAGTTCATTGCACCATATCAAATATTGATTAAAAAAGATGAAGATTGATTACTAGCTTCATCTTTTAATTACTTTAATCAAGAGGTGGACGATAGAATCCTCCATAAAAATTAATCGTTTTAAACACATTAATAATCACTTTTGAATCTATATTTCTTATACAATTAACAACATCTTGCTCTTCATAACTAGAAATAACGGTATGTAAAACATACATTTTTTGACCACTATATCCACCGATCGCATCAACACATGAGATTCCATGCCGAAATGTTTTCACATATATATCTATTACTTCTTTCGCATGCTTTGTTGTAATCTGTAATGTTACTTGATCATAACGTTGATGAAAAGCAGAAATAATATTAGTACTACAATATTGAAAAATGATTGAATATCCTGCATAATCCCAACCAAAAATAAAACCAAAAATGACTAACAATACACAATTACCTATAAATACATAATTCCAAATTGATTTTCCTGTCTTATTTGAAACATATAAAGAAATAAAATCCATACCACCCGTTGATGCATTTCCTCTTAAGGCAAATAAAACAGCAACACCATTTAAAACTCCACCAAAAATAACATTTAGAAATAATTCATCAAACAAAGCGACATTATAATTAACGAATTGTAGTAAAAAACTCATCAATAAAACTTGTATTAATGAAAGTATTGTGAACTTAGAACTGATATGACGATAACTTAATAAAGCAACTGGGATATTTAAACAAACCAAAACAAAAGAAACAGATATGTTTAATCCAACTAAATCAGTAATTCTCTCTATCAAAATTGATAAACCAGTAAATCCACCAGAAAGCAATCCTGCTTGGCGAACAAATGTTTGAATAACAAAACTTTGTAATACTGCTGATATCACCACAAATAATAATGATTTTAGCAACTTTTTTATTTCAATATCATGATAACTCATACTATCGTCCCCTTTAAGCACGTTCATTATATACTACTACAAAATGAAATGCATTTTGTTTTATAAAATCTTTTCTACTATATTTTGTGCTCCTTCTGCATAAAGATTCAGCAATCGATCCCGATGTTCATAAAAATAGAATTTTCCTATGATACACAAATATTTTTCCCAATAGCTTCCACTAGTTCCCTCTGAAAGATTTATCTTTTGTTTCTCAACATCACTTTCATTATAATCTTTGGCTAGTCGTTTTATTGCTTTATCATAATACTCTTGATAACCATGTAAATCAATATCATAAATATTCTCTTGATAGGCTAATAAATGAGCTAAACCTTCATGAAAAATCAAGTGATTGATTTTTTCTTGATAACTGAATGTATCTTCTTCTGGATACATAACGAAAGCACAAGCATGAACGAATTCATGAGTCACTAGTTTAGTGATAACCGATTTTAATCTTTCTTTTAAATCATAGCAATGAAATCTAGCAATATCAAAACAGATATACTGTTTTTCTTGATATGTAAAGAAAACACAATCGTAAGGATCTTGAAAACCGATACTTAAAAGTACCGTTACATTCTGTAATATCTCTTTATAGTATGGAAATAATTGTTCAATGATCGATAAATTCCATGGCTTAAACTCTTTAAAAATTTCCATAAACGATTGATATACTTGCTTATATCCTTCTAAATTACGATTATCTACACCACTAAATAAATAACAATCTTCGATTTGATTAAATAACCAATGCCCACTAACATCTTTACCAGAAAGATAATCTAGAAATATTGAATCATCTACCCTCATCATATTTTTCTCCTATTTTCATTTCTTAAATTGATTTACTGATTTTTAATTCTTTTCTCCAAGATGGCGGTTCTCCATCCTGTGAAAATCAATTCTTTCCTATACTTACCTCTAATTTCCACTTAATTATACTATAAATCTATTCATTTTAAATCACCAAATGCATAAATTTGAATTATCTATAGATAAAAAGAAGATACTAATTCATGTATCTTCTTATCTCACTAAAAACAACTAGTACTTCTTCTATGGCATCATCATTTAAATATTTGACAATTGTATCTACAAACTGATCCATATATTCTTTATTTAAAGATTGTTTTTCTTTATGAGCTGAATAATCCAATAATACATCTTTCATTTCATCTATTTTATTTGATCTTGTATGGTCTAATAAATATTCATATAGATGATTATGTGTTGTTTCCATTATTTATCTCTCCTTTTATTTCTTGGATAATTTCCTTCATTCCTATAAAAAAATTGCTTGCTCTTTCTATTGAGTGATTTCCTTCTTTTATATATTCCCATGAATCAATAAATTGCTCTTTTTTAGATACCTTTTGCATTAAAGCAACAAAATCTTGTTGATGATTAATGTAAGAGTCAATAAACTGCATAGCCATTACATCTTTTTTCTCACTATCTACATTCAACTGATTATGTAAAACATGTTCTAAATGACAAGAAAAATAATAAATTTGATAGGGAATTCCCCACATAATTGATGTTGTGTGTAATCTATTTAGAATATCTTGTTTTCGTATATTTCGCTTAATTATATTATCTACCTTATTACTTAATAAATGATTATTATGGTACTTGTTTTTATAAGCTTCTTTACTATACATAATTTGATTGGGGTCCACGTAGACTCCATCCATATCGACTAAGTGAATGACTCTATGAATATCACTTTTTTTGATTCCTTTATGATCTTTTAAAAATAAATCGATAAACCGTTTTAATTTGGCTTCAATATTATAAGGTTTTGATTGAAATTCACTAGTAACATCCCCTTTAATAATATAAAACTCAACAACGTAAGGTTTAAATAATCTTGATAATAGTAATCCTAGAGAATCTTTATCACTTAATCCTTCTACAATACATAAAACAATTTTAATCTTGCTCATAATAGGCTTTCTTTAAATAATGTTTCATTTCATAAGGATTTCCATCTAGATATAGTTCTTCTTTTTGTTCTTTTAAAATAATATTTCTAAAATATTGTTCCCTTAAATTACTAGAAGAACGAACATTATGTAATCGGATAAACCGTTCTTTTGGATTAACAGTTGTAAAAATAATCGATTCCTTATGTAATCTCTCTAATGGTCTTAAATTGTGTGAAGTAAAAAACAAATATCCTTGATTTGATTCTTCTAGTATTCGAACAACTTCTCCTAATAAAAATTCAAATATTCCAGAATCTAACTCATCGATTGCTAACGTAACTAATGGATCATTAAACATGATTAACAATGCATGTAAAATAGATAATATTTTCTTAATCCCACTAGATTCCTGTGCTAGTGGTATTGTATGTCCTTCTTTAATTGATAAAATCTCAAAATCAATGGTATCGATAGACTCCATTTTACGGATCTCTAAATGCATGTATGGAATTATTGGTTTTAAAACATGATTAAGCTGGTTAATACTTTTTGTAATATCTTGAAATTCTTCTTTTGTAACTTGATTACTATCTAATAAATTTAATTGTCTGTATTCATTTTCTGTTCTAATTAATGGAATCTGTTTTAAACCAACATATAAATTCTGAAGGATTAGCAAACTATGTTTACCAAAATAATTAAGATATTCTAATATATCTCCAAGCAATTGATCTTTATATAAAGAGCTTATGATTTGGTATGTTTCTTGATAGAATAAGTAGCTACAAGATAGTTTATTTGCTAGTTCTTTATAAAGACTCATCTTAAAGTAGGATTCCTTTGATGACTTTTTAATCAATCGATTAATTTTTTTAGGTGCAAACAAATCATTTTCTCCAACTTCAAGTAAGTTAATGACTTTTTCCCATTGATCACTATATGTTTTCACTCTTATTTTTTCTTGCGTTACATTCCTTTTGTTTTTGTCTAATTGAAAAGAATAATTAGTGAAACATATCATTGTTTTACTTTCTATAAAGAAAGTAAAACGAAAAGAGGCTATTTCTTTATCTGTCGATATTCCTTGAAACACACTTTCTGGAATAGGTTCTCCAGATAATACTAATTTTAAAATAGCCAGTCCTTCAATAACGGCTGTTTTACCTGAACCATTTTGACCATAAATACCTAAGACATGATTTTCTTTACTGAAAGGATCTTGTTTCAATTTTTTTAAATCAAACGAATCAAGATAACCATATTCAATATTTTTAAAATTTTGAATATATATTTCTTTAATACTGATTTTTTTAAGATTCAATATATCACCTTCTTATAATCAATTATGGACAAAACTAAATTATTTTATTACACTTGCTATTATAAATCTAGTTATTTGTTTCATAATAATAAATAGGTGATTCTATGAAAAACAAAAGCTATTGGCAAAAACAAAATAAATACTTCTCTTTTCAAAATAAAAATAATAAAAATTGTGATGTTTTAATAATTGGTGGAGGAATGACAGGAATTATGTCTGCTTACGAATTATCTAAGCAAAGTAATCTATCTATTATTCTGACAACCTCTAACCATTTAGCAATGGATATTTCAGCAAAAACAACTGCTAAAATTACGCCAATGCATAATTTGATGTACCAAGATATTGATAAAATTCATGGTCATAGAAAAGCAAAACAATATTATCAAAGCCAAGTAGATGCGATGAATCATATAGTTTCTATTATTCATCAAGAAAAGATAGATTGTGATTTACAAGAAAGCAACAATTATATGTATGCACAAACAACGCAAGGTTACAAAAAATTGAAAAAGGAATACCAAACTTTAAAAAAACTAAAAATTGACGCTACATTGGTGAACCAAATACCTATTAATTTAGAAATCATAAAAGCGATAAAATATGATAGTAATTATTCTTTTCACCCTATCAAATATTTAAATCATATAATTAAAATACTTCAAACACTACCTAATGTCACTATACTAGAAGGTAATCATCTTTCATCATTTAAAAAAGAAAATAGGCAGTATATCGTTAACTATACGAACCATCGTACGATCAAAGCGAAACATATGATTGTCGCATCCCACTATCCTATTTTTGTACTACCAGGACTATATGCTAGTAAACTTTACCAAGAAAAAACATACTTGGCTGCCTTTAAAACGACAAAGCTGATTAACGATTTATATATTAATACAGATGAACCCGTTCATTCATTGCGTTGTGCAAATGATAAAGAAAAAAGCATTGCTATTTTTGCAGGTAATAGTCATATTGCTGGAAAAAAACATAAATATAGTCAAAATCCAAGTGCACAATTAATTCAAGAAATTAAAAAATTTGATGCAAATGCTACAATTATTGACACTTGGACAAATCAAGATGTCCTATCGATTGATTACTTACCTTATATTGGTCGTTATTCTAGGTTATATAAACATATTTATGTTGCTACTTCCTTTAGTACTTGGGGAATGACAAATAGTCATGTTGCTAGTTTATTATTAAAGGATATCATTCTAGGTAAGAAAAATAAATATCAAGAACTCTATAAAAGTCAACGTCTATCGCATATACTCTCTCCTATTGAGTCAATCAAACGAATTGCAAGAGCAATTGATGGTTTACTTATTAAACGCTTACGATTTCCAAAACAGATTAGAAAACTAGCAAATGGAGAAGGTGATATTGTTTCCTATCGAGGTATTCGTTATGCTTGTTATAATGATGGAAAACAATATTATTTACTTAAGCCTAGCTGTAGCCATACAAAATGTTTTTTACACTTCAACGCATTAGAAAAGACATGGGATTGTCCATGCCATGGTTCAAGATTTGATGTACAAGGAAATGTAATTAATGGTCCTGCAAATAAAGCACTATCAAAAAAAGTTTTTGCTAAACATTTCCCAGATTAATTAATTTTGATGCTTAATTTTTTTAACTATCCCGCATTAATTTTATTCAAATTGTGCTATGATATACAAAGAGGTGGGAGCATGAGCATTATATCAATTAGAAATGTATCCAAAACATATGGAGAGAATAAAGAAACAAAAGTCGAAGCTTTAAAATCTACTTCTTTCGATATAGAAAAAAATGAATTTGTTTGTGTTATTGGAACATCTGGTTCTGGAAAATCAACACTACTTCACTTACTTGCGGGGGTTGATAATGTTACTACAGGTGAAATACTAATCAATAATAAAGATATTACAAAGTTATCTAATGATGATTTAGCCTTGTTTCGTAGAAAAGAAATAGGAATAATTTATCAATTCTTTAATCTCGTTCCTGTACTTACTGCTAGAAAAAACATTGAATTACCTCTCCGCTTGGATCAAAAACCAGTTGATCAAGAGTATTTCAATGAATTAATCAGCTTATTAAAAATTGAAAATCGTATTGACTTTTTACCTAATAAACTTTCAGGCGGAGAACAACAGCGTGTCGCAATTGCAAGAGCATTAATTCATAAACCAAGTATTTTATTAGCCGATGAACCAACTGGTAACTTAAATTCTATGTTAGCCAAAGATATTATGAATTTCTTTTCTTTGGCTAGTAAACGATTTAATCAAACCATTCTAATGATTACACATGACTTACATTTGGCTAGCTATGCTGATCGTATTATTGAAATACAAGATGGACAAATAGTTAAAAGTTACAAAACAAGTGACTTTGATCAAATTGAAGAAAGTAGTTCTGAACCTTATGATAAAGAAGCAATTATCAAAAGAATAGAAGAAAGGATTCATTCAATTAATCAAACTTTTGAAAATAATCAAGTAGTTGATACTGATATTGAAGGTATTGATAATGTAACTGGTGATTATGTATTAAACCTTGAAAGAATGTATCAAATATTTACCACTTTCCACAATCTTGAGATGAAAGCTAGTTTTGTAAAAGAAACTGTCGAGTTAACAGAAGAAGTGTTAGCTTATTTTGAACACTTTAAAAAAGCAATCCAAGTTTATCCTGATCATATGATTGTATTAAAGAATTTTAGGAAAAATAAAATAAAAAAACGATTTAAAAATAAAAAAAGTTTTTTGACTTTTATTGATGGTTTTGATATGACAGGTTATCTTTCCATTGAATATAAAAAGCAACTATTAAAAGAATTAGAACAATAACAAAGAGTAAAATACTGATATATTACATTGATAATACCAGTATTTTTTAATATCGCAATAATCATAATATTAATTAAAAAAAATCATACTTCCCAGTTTTTCTTGTAAAATACTCTGAAGAACAAATCAAAAACTCTAAATACTATTCTATAAATAAAAATCAAGTAACTCAGTTATTAGAAAGTATTAAAGCAATGTTATATGATTAATCAACATAAGCATATACAAAAGAAAAGATGTTGTAATTTAGAATAGTTTTCATTTCTCAAACTACTTACATCTTTTTTTATTATGATTATTCAACCTTAGAATTTAAAATAAGATTAAATATTTCTTCTTTAATAGTTAATTTATCATAATCTCCGACATTGTTATCTCCATGATATCTGATTCCATCACTTTCTTTATTTCTTCAGCAATTCTACTAATCACACTAACCACCACACTATTTCCTGCTTGTTTATATAACCTAGTATTTGCAATATCTGGTAAAATAAAATCTCTTGGAAATCCTTGCAAATTAAAACATTCTTTTGGTGTTAATTTTCTAATACCATATGTAGTCAATATAATTGGTACATTATTTCCACCAGTTCCCATGTTCGCAGTTAAAGTAGGGCACAATCCTTTTTTATTCTCCCTTGCATAATTTCTTCTCCATTGATAAATTGTGTACGGATTTATAATAAACTTTTCAAGTTTATTATAAAATTTACATCCATTTTCAGAATAAAAATATTTACTCTCTACCGCATCATCAAAACCTATAAAGTCTTTTAATTTAGTTATCAAAGTTATTGGTTCTGGGAACTTAAATTTTATTTGTTTACTTTCATCTTTAAATGCTACAATATAAATTCTTTCTCTATTTTGAGGAATATTCCCATGTGTACAACTATTAAGAATTTCATATTTCACATAATATCCAGCATCTTCTAATTTTGATAATATGATTCTAAAAGTATCACCATTGTTGAGATTTACTAAATTCTTAACATTTTCCAAAAATATAACTTTTGGTTGTTTCACTCTAAATATTCTTTCTAATTCAAAAAAAAGCATTCCTCTTCCTTCTTTGTCATCAAAACCACTCATATTCCCAGCAATACTGAAAGGTTGGCAAGGGAATCCCGCTAATAAAACATCAAAATCTGGTATCTCTTCAATTCTAACTTCCTTTATATCTCGAATATCCATATTTGCCTTAAAATTCAATTCAAACGTTCTAACTACATAAGGATCTATTTCATTGGAATATACTATATTAAACCCTTGGTTTTGAAATCCTAATTCTATACCTCCAGCTCCAGAGAAAAATCCTGCACATGTCAATTCTTTCATTTACAAAAACACCTCCTACTATATATACAAATAAATTCCGTATTTTTCTTTTAAAAAGTGAATTTTTTTATTTTTTTAATAGGTTAATATTTAGAAGGTGTTTGAATAAGAATTTTTAGATAAATTAGATTCATATCTTCACTTGATCGCTCACACACAATGCTTGATAAATGTTATCTGCTATTAGCTGAATTACTGGTACCACTACACTATTACCTGCTTGCTTATATAATTGAGCATCAGAAATATTTGGCAATTCAAAATCATCATCAAACCCCTGAACTCTAAAGCATTCACGTGGAGTAAGTTTTCTAATCTTTCCATTTTGAAAGACAATAGGAACGTTATGCCCTCCCATCCCCATATTAGCAGTAAGAGTTGGAAATACACCAGATTTATTTGTTCTTACATACTTTCTGCGCCATTGATAAGCCACATTTTCCTTATTAATTTGTTCTTTAAGATGAGTATATATCTTTGAACTGCTTTCTGTGTAATAATATCTATCAGCAACTTTTTTATCTAGTATACTCATTATATCTTTTTCAAGTATTACTGTGTTTATATCATCAAAATCAAAATTACGTGCATCTTCTACCTCACGAAAAGCTACTATGTAAATCCTTTCTCGATTTTGAGGAACATTTCCATAATCTTTGGCATTTAACACTGCTTTTTTTACTTTATATTCATTAGCCTCCAATGATTGTTTTATAACACGATAGGTGTTTCCATTATCATGAGCAACTAGATTCTTAACATTCTCTAAAAAAACAACTCTTGGTCTATGTGTTTCTACTACCCTTAAAATTTCAAAAAACAAATTTCCTCTTTCGTCTTTGAAGCCCTTACGATACCCTGCAACAGAGAAAGCCTGGCACGGGAATCCCCCAACAAAAATATCTGATGTTGGGATATCATCTTCTCCAACATCTTTTATATCTGAGACAACTAATTTATGTTGGAAATTTTCCATATATGTTTTTGTAGCAAAGCTGTCTATTTCATTTGCCCAAATTGCTTCAAATTTATTAGTTTTTTCAAAACCATATTCTATTCCTCCAACGCCTGCAAAAAAACTAACTATACTATATTTTTTTTCATTCATAAAAAACACTCCTTAGCTGCGGCGCGCCGCTATTTTCAATATAATAATAGCAAATTTTCTTAGATAAGTATATAAAAATATATTTTATTCTAATAACCAAAAATTAAAGGAATCGATTAATTATTTTATTCACCGATTCCTCTTTATTACAATATCATTTTATTAATAGTTACCCAATCTCATGTTCTGTTGAAAATTCATCATATGATCCAATTTCACAAAAATCAATAGTGTAATTAGCTTCATCAATCTTTGTTATAATCACTGAATCAACACCAATTTCAGCAAGTTTCTCATAAGTTAGCAATTGTTTTTCATCTAATTTCAAAACATCTCTTAAAATCCATTCCCCTAATGCCTTATTTGGATTAGACATAAGTGCTTTATCATTATCTTGGCATACTTTAACAGATAAAAGTTTACTATTTGGTAATTTCAAAGAAAAAGAGACATCTCTTTCCGGAAAGAAATTTGGGAATGCTTGGTGTATCTTTCTAGAAATTGGGATATAAGCCTCACTAATATTTCTTTTCCTTCCCCCAGCATTCCATTGGTTAAGTCCACTTTTTTCTGGAACAATTTTACCAGTGCTGTTACTAAAAGAGTATAACGGTAGAATAACATACTCTTTTTCAAGAGTCCTCTGTGTATTAACCTTAGAAGAATATCTTTCAATATTACTCAAAGCAATAAATGGGTCTTGGATGATGTCAACATTTATTGAGGCTACTAAATATCTATCATCACTAAATGGAAATCGTTTGAATAACGTACTTTTTGTAAGATTGAAATTGTATTCATTAATTTTATCATTAAAACTAATACTATTTTGTTTCGATACAATAGAATTAATATTTCTAATATCAATAAAATCCATAGGCGTTTCATAAAAATTGATAGTTCCATCATTTTTTCTTGTTATACAATGATAAATTAATTGCTTTACACCATAATTATTTAAAGCAAATTGTAAACGTTCATTCCGAAGTCTAGCAATATAGTAAACTTTCTCTTTATCTGATAGCTCTCGATAAGCTCCACTATTACGATTGAATTCTGCTATCTTTTGCAGTGTTCTTCCATTATTGTGAAGAAATGTTTTTATACCAACTCCATATCCACTTAAAATTGCATCAATTGCAGAATCATCTCTTCCTAAATTGGTGGCATGCAATGCTTCACAAAATATGTTTTCTGTCGCTCTTGAAACTAAATATGGTGCTGCACTTTCAGTTGTGAATAACCTTGAAAAAGAAGCAATGTTCTTTATACTATTTATATACATTAATTGATTTGCAGTTGGTTGTTTATTAAATAGTGTCATCTATCTCCCTCCTTATCTTTTTGATAAATATTCTTTTCTAAACATTAGAATGTCCAATGAAATATCAAAGTATTCTGCAATACGTTTTAATACATCTATTGGTATTTCTCTTGAATTAGTTTCATAATGTGCTAATGATGTACGAGTAACATTCACATCAATTGCAAATTCTTCCTGTGTTGATTCAGCAATTTCTTTTCTAAAATATCTAATATTAGCCCCAACATTACCAGATTTTAAATTCCTATTCATTGTCTCAAAAGATAAACCACTAGCTCTTTTTATGGCTATTTCTCTTTTTTCTTCTCTACTTAAAGTCATCTTTATCACCTCTGTACACGTACAACTATAGTATATATTAAAAACAATTGAATTAGTCATAATGTTCCATATTGTCACATTTTTAGGTGTGCGGTTTATGCTTCTTTTTAGCTGTTAATTAAATAAAAAGCATCCCTAATAAGGGATATCGTGCCTCTAAAAGACCCGTATGACAATATACAAAAGAAAAGATGCTGTAATTTACATTAGTTTTCATTTCTCAAACGACTTACATCTTTTTTTATTATGATTATTCAACCTTAGAATTTAAAATAAGATTAAATATTTCTTCTTTAGTTGTTAATTTATCATAATCTCCCACATTGTTATCTCCGTGATATCTGATTCCTTGTCTTTCATTTTCTTCTAGACAATCTAATATTTTTTCTTCTCCATATACCCCTATAAACTCACAAAAAACACTAACTCTTTTCTTATGCAAAATACTGTCTTGACATGGAAATTCTACACATTCATAACAAGAATCATATCCTTTATTTATACAACATTGATAATTTTTGCATTTATCTTTCCCTAAGTAACACCCTTTTTTACATCCAATACAATCTGTATTTCCACTACATAATGCACAAACCAATCCACAATAACCAACACCTAATTCACGTTTCATATTATATCTAGCCTCCCTTAATTAGTTACACTTTAACGCAAGAATGGAGACAACTACCTGTCTCCATTCTTCAACATAAATGCATTACATTTGTTAATTAACTCTTCTTTCAATTCTTTATTACTTCAATTTGTTCTCCAAAAGAAATAAGTGTTCCTTTCCATAACGTTTCATCTTTTGGTAATCTTAGTTCCAAAAGATAATCACCATTTTCTTCCACTGATAAAATTCTACCATTTAAGTATCAATTGCTTTTATTTTACATTCTTTTTTACACAATATTTTAATTGCATAATATTCTCTATCATCTCTTTGTTCAAGAATGTTAATTAATTCATCAATATTTATATCATCATGTATTGTAAATCCACTTTCTTTTCTTATTCTCTCCATTCTAATTAATTTATAATAACGAAACTCAAGTTTTTCTATATCAAATCCAATTAGATACCAAGAATACCATTGATAAATAATTGCTTTTGGTTTTACTTTTTTAATGGAGTGATGTTCTTCATTATTTGTATATTCAAAAGAAATAATTGATTTATTTAAAATGAATTCTTCTAATTGATTTAAATGAGTATTTACTATCTCTTTTTCCTATAAAACACTAAAATCTAATATCATATATTGTTGATTTGTATTATGTAAAGATTCTACTTTCTCCAATGTTTTATCAACTTGTTCATTTGAAAACGCAGATGCTAGTCCTTTTAATGCTGCTACAATCATTTGATAATCATTTCTATCAGCAATTTGAATTTATCTCCTCTTCAATTTCATATCCTCCATTAACTCCATAATAAGAGATAATAGGAATTCCTGCTAATGTCAATGTATCTATGTCTCTTTGAATAGTTTTTAAAGAAACATTGTATTTATCCGCTAGAAAATGGGAAGATACCCGCTGATGATTTAATAAATAGATAATAATTGATAACAATCTTTCTATTTTCAAGTCAAACAGCTCCTCTCTATTTTCTTTCTTTACCACCCCATACTTGATAATGAATATTATCTATTTTTATACTTTTACTGCTTACTTTATATTCTTTTGGATACCCTAATGCGATGATAGCTAATGGAATTGTTTTTGTCGGAATGTTGAATGCTTCTACAATCTTATTAGCCCATGTTTTATCAACACCAATCCAGACACTACCTAATCCTAAGCTATGTATCGTCAGTAACATATTTTGTACAGCTGCACCACACGCTGTGTATAAAAACTCCCTCGTTCCTTCAACATTTATATCGCCACAAATAATAATTGCCTTATTTGCAGTCTCTAAAGGTTTTGTATTGATAGTATCGTTATCCTTACCTCTTAGTATATTTGGATTATCTATTACTATAAAGTGAAATGGTTTTTTATTCTTAGCTGAAGGAGCACAAAAACCAGATTTTACTATCGTATCTATTTTTTGATTTTCTACTGTAATATTATTAAACTGACGAATACTTGTTCGTTGATATATACCTTCTAATATAAAATTGCTAGTATCTCTTTGATTAATGAACTTAATTTCTTCTTCGTTTTTCTGATTCTCTAAATATAATTTTACACTCACTTGTAAATTTTGATTGATAAAACCTAAATTCTGCTACATTTTCTTATCTACTATAATGATATATTGACCATTACCCTTAGATACTAATTTTGTGCGATATTCAATATTATTCATCATAGTTTTTACTTGCATTGTTCCTTTTGAAATTAAAAATTTTTTCTTTATATCGAAAGGAATATAAATCACTACATATCTACCTTCTTTTTGTAACGTTGCTGTAAAATCTGTCATGTTGCTTTCATTCCTTCCTTTATTTTATACTTTCAGCTTTAGAATCTATAGTGAACAAAGATATTAGATACTAAACTTTAATAATGTGCTGAAATCATCCTGAAAAAGTTGATATTTCCGAAGCATTTCCCCATTTCTTGTATTTCAATCTTACAAGGTATGATCGCTGGATTGTGAACTTCAATCACAAAAGTAGCAAATCCACATGGCTTTATGTAAATAAGTTCATCTAACGAAGATAAGAAATTACAGCAAGGCATATGAATTCCTAAATACTTAAATGAATTTCCTTCATATGCTTGATCCATTGCTTTTTGCCAAAACCCACCGTCCAATTCACAGCCACACCACGGACAAAATATATGTTCCAACCCTTCGCCACAGTCAATAAATTGTATGCTTTTATAATTGATAAAAGTAATCTCTTCTTCTTTTGAGGTTAACGTAAACATATTGACAGCACTTTTGATTTGTTCATCTGTATATTTTGGATAATAATATCTGGGAAAGATTTTTATTATTGAATCTGACATTTTGACCCTCCTATTTTATATTCGTTGTTTTATTGCCACTATTACATGATTGAAATATGTAAACAATTTATAATCCACATAAAGCAAAAGAATAATTATTTTTTTGTAATTTTTTTTATTTTATCATATATGTCATCTGATACATTATGTATAATAATTTGCATTGGTAGACAAGTTATGAAGATATTGCTTTAAAAAGCTTTTAATATAGAAATTTTTATAATGCCCTCATAATTTACCGTTCTTATTAATTTGCCTTTTTTATACATTTCCAACTTCGATTCATAAAAAACAAAATCAAATTTTGGTGGATAAAGAATATTCATTCCATTTGTACCTCTACTTGTAAATCTTAATAATTCTTTCATCAATTACAGCTCCAATCCTTTCAATAATTATTATGTAATTTCACAAAATTCAAGTTCAATAGCTAAATTACCCTTCAATTCATCCAAATAATGCAAATTAATAGTTTTCTCATGTTTGCTAGCTATTCATGTGCTTCTTGAATTGTTTACGTATCATATATTAAGTATACTACTTATTTCCACACATGAAAAACAAAGTTTAAAAAACCTTGATAAATCAAAGGTTTAGAGTAAACTAGTATCATTATTTACCACTGGTTTACCACCAAATATAGAGAACGTGTTAAAAGTATTGGTTATGTCTATATATTTGGATATTAGTTATATTTATTTTCCATTCAAAAATCATTCCCACATATGAAAATACGGGAAAACAATTAGTTATTTTAGAACACAGTATGGATTGTTATATTGATATGATACTGTGCTTTTTATTTATACTTCACATTGTATATAAATAATGGGACAAAATCGCTTCACTGGTATGGCGAATGATGTGGGTTTTACAAGGAGATATGCACACCCTTTACCAACAAAATTAAAAATAGATTTTAGAATATTGGTATGCTATAATGTGAACAAGACAAGGTGATTTTAAGAGTACGTGGTAAAGGAGATTGATTATCATGATAATGTATAATGAACCACCCAATGATTTTATTTCTATTTTTATACTCGTATTTTTCATTATTCTGGGAATCTTTGTATATCAAATAGCAAGCAGTTTTATGGCTTGGAAAAAAGATGATGATTCACCTAGAATTACGACACATGCAAAAGTTGTTTCTAAAAGGATTGATGTACGTCATTACCATCATAATAATGGAGGTAGTTCTAGTACAAAATATTTTGTAACTTTTGAAAGCAATGATAATAAAAGAATAGAAGTGCATCTTAAGGGGAAAGAGTACGGCATTTTAGTAGAGGGAGATATTGGTTCTTTAACCTATCAAGGAACAAGGTACATTACATTTGAGAGAAATAAATAATATTAGAAAATCACTTGTAAAAAGGGTGCTGGATAGTATAAGAATCATCCCCTTATCTAACCATCAAAAAAGATCATCCATAATTAGTTTTAACTATGAATGATCTTTTGCTTTAATTAATTAACAAACTAATTCTCTTCTTTTATTGGTAATTCTATCTCTATCTTAAAACCATCTTCTACATTCTTAGCTTTAATCCTTCCTTGATGCTTTTCAATAAATAACTTGCAGATTGATAATCCTAAACCAGATAATTGCCGGCTTTTATCCGAAGTATAGAATGGTTCAAATAAATTTTCTAAATCACTATCATCGACCTTATTTCCATTATTAATAAAATCAAAATGGACAAAATTATCATCTCGATGTACATTAATCATAATCATTAAGCCATCAATCTGATTATGTCTTAATGCATTACCAATAATATTCATAAATACTCTACGTATTTTAAATATATCAACAGCTAACATAATTTCTTCTTTTACTTGATTCTCAATTGTAAATCCAACATTCTTATCATTCAAATACTCTTTGTATTCATCTTCAATCATTTGACATAAATATGGTATAGACACATTTTTTAATTCCAGATTGCTATCAATTGACTGTTCTAATAATTCATCAAAATCCAAAACAATTTTATGAATGTTATCCGATTGCAGATGAATTGCTTTCAAATATGCTTCTTTTTTATTTTCATCTAACGAAGAAGACAACAACCGTTCACTAAATCCCATAATCACCGTCAAAGGTGTTTTTATATCATGAGAGATAGAAGCAATCATTCTTGATTGTATTTCTTTCTCTTTATTTAAAGATATCGCCATTTCTAAAAAGCTATGTTCTAACTCTCCTATTTCATCTTTCTTCTTTGGTGTATTAAAACTTAATTTTCCTTGTTTAAAATCATCAACATTTTCTTTAATTTCAATCAAAGGTTTTACAATAATCATATTAAATACATATCGTTGTAAAATAAAGATAATACATAAGATAAAACATTCAAAAAGAAGCAATGAACTGACCATCTCACTGACAGTTACTCGACTACCACTTTTTAAAGTAGCACGTTGATCATTGATAATTAACACATAGTTTTCTCCATCAATTTCCACCATTAGATTATCAAAGAATCCAAAACCATTTTGGGTAGGTGGCAACCAAGTATTATTCATGGAAGAGCTAGGTAACTTCTCCAATAAAACTTTTCTTTTAGAATCCTCCGATTCAAATTCATCAATAATAACAAGTGCTTCCTTATAACTTTTGCCATCCACCATTTCAGCTAATTGCTTGGTTTCTTCCATAAAGTTTTCTCTGCTTTCTAGCATCGTCATTTCTAAATTTCCACCATAGTTATAGATAAAGAATAGCCAAAGTAATAATATATTTAAACAAAACGAACCTATAAACAAGATTGTTGTTTTCCATTTAATACTCATAAGTATCGCTTCCCTAAAGGATTCACCATTTTATATCCCATTCCCCAGACTGTTTTAATCATGCGGTTATCGGGATCCAATTTATCTCTTAAATTCTTAATCGTAACTGTGACAGCACCAATATCTGAATAATCAATGCCCCAGACACTATCAAAAATTTGTTCTCTAGTTAACACTCGATTAGAATTCTCAATTAAATAGAGTAATAGAGAGAATTCTCTAGAACTTAGTTCAATCAATTCTTGAACAATGAACACTTCCATACTATCAGGATAGACTTTTAAATCACCAAAATTAATTTCTTGTCGGCTTTCTTTATTATTTCTTTTTTCTCTTCGTAAATGTGCTTTTACTCTCGCAATTAATTCTTCAATGACAAATGGTTTTGTTATATAATCATCCGCACCTAACTCTAATCCTAATAATGTATCCAAGGTTCTAGCTTTCGCTGTAACAAATAGTATAGGAGATTGAACGATATCACGAACTTGCTTCACAACACTATATCCATCTATTTCAGGCATCATAATATCTAATATGATTAAATCATAGCTTTCTTTATGAAGAACATTAATTGCTTCTTTTCCATTATAGACAACATCCACCTCATAGCCTTCATCTTTAAGGGCATCTGAAATTAGTGAAACTATCATTTTTTCATCATCACAAACTAAAATCCTAGCCAATTCTCTCACCTCTTCTCTATCATATCATAACATATTTTTTCGTACTTTTATGATTTTTGTAAAGCATAAATCTCATCAGCACGTTGACCAACTTCTTTTGAATGCGTTACAATAATAACACATTTGTTTTCCTTATGAGCTAAATTTTCAAAAATATTCAAAATACTATCTTCTGTTTCTCCATCCAAGTTTCCAGTTGGTTCATCAGCTAAGATAACACTAGGATTATAAGCCAATGTTCTTGCTATAGCAACACGTTGTTGCTCTCCTCCTGAAAGTTTTAAAATTCTTCTCTTCGCTATATCCTGATCTAAGCCAACACTTTTTAATAGATTTAAGGCTTGTGTTTGCTTATCATCAATTTTTTTATTAGAAATATCCATTGACAACATAACATTTTCAATTGCTGTTAAATTTGGTAATAAGTTAAAACTTTGAAAGATTACTCCGATGTATTCACTACGATATTTATATTGATCAATTTGACTAATATCAATATCTTTATAAATAATTTTTCCATTTGTTGGTTTTGCTAAAGAAGACAATAATGATAACAGTGTTGTCTTTCCTGCTCCAGATTTACCCATGACTGCATATACTTTACCTTCATTAAATTCATAATTCATATTTTTAATAACTGCTCTACTTTTTGTAGAGTAAGAATAACTGACACTTTCTAATTTTAGTACCATTACTTTCGACCTCCTAAGAACGATTACTTAATATCTTTAATGGATCATAACGCAATATAAATACAACAGCTGTCATACTTGAAAATAATGTTAATAACAATCCAATCAGTATCACTTGCATAAATACTTCTGTACTAATGCCCGTCGATATAGAATCAATATAATTTGTTGTGTTATTTGTTGGTAAATTAGCACTCAGCGTTGTCTGATAATCAGTATCCGTCACATCTTTAAAGCTTCCACCCTGGAATCCTCCGCCAAAGCTATCCATCATACTTTGATTAGAGTTTTGAACAGACGATACTTGATTTTCTAATAAAGTATTTGCTATTGGTTGACTTGCATAACTTCCAATTCCAACCCCTAAAATAACGGCTATGGCAGTCACTAATAATGCTTCACTTACAAATTGTAAAGCTACCTTTTTCTTATTCATTCCAATCGCTGCTAATACACCAATCTCATATTTTCTTTCACGAATAGCAAAGATATTAAAGACAACTAAGATAATCGCACCAATAGCTATTACTACAAATAAGAAATATAACGCATAGTTGCTTAAATTTTCTAATGGTAGTAAACTATTTTCATAAGCTGTTAAATCATTAGAAGAAACAGTATATGCTTCTGTATCTAACCCTTTTGCTTCTACTTCATCAACAAAAGAGTAATAATTATCCACATTTGTAAATACATAAGTCCCAGCTGTTTGCCCCATTAATGCTGTTGAAGTATCACTATCACTACTTTCATCTGTGTTAGTGGAAGCTTCAACAATTGTATTTAAAGCATTGTAGTTTGTATATATTTGATTGGCTGAATCAGCTGCTGTATTAAAGTTTGCCATAAAGCTATCACTACTTGAAGATGCTGTTGTTGTATAAATACCACAAACAACAAATTCTACCACTTCTTCTTCATTATTAGGATTTACTAAAGAAATGCTATCTCCTACACTTTTACTATTATAGGTTGCTAATTCTTGATTGATAATACATTGATAATCAGTGCTCGTTTCATCAAAAACAGTCCCTTCGCTAATACTACTTACTCCACTTGTAAAATCAGTCATCGAATTATGAGAACTATATCCCGTTACACTGAAATCTCCTTGTACTCCCATTCTTCCACGATTCCCTGACATATCCATTCCTTCTGGTAAAAAGGAAGAGCTATCACTTGTGCTATTACTATTTGTTGATGAGCTATTAACCGCTTGGAAATCGTCTGTTCCATTAAATGAAACAGTCATTGTATAATAGAAATCTTTAATATAAGTAGAATCTGCATACACTAATAACTCCTCTAAATCCAATCCAGTTGCTCCTAAAAGGCTTTCTTGCATTGCTTCTCGATCAAATGGTTCTGTTGATTGATTACCTTGCATAAATGACATTCTGTTAACAGAAATTTCAGCTGTTACTTCTAATTCTTCTAGCGAGCTAGCTTTTGCATCATCTGCACTTTGACGTATACATAATGCTATACATGTTGAGATTGTTATTACTAATGTAATTACTAAAATTAATACATTACGTCCTTTTGAACGCATAATGTTTCGAAACGCGTTTTTAATTATATACATACTATTTTTCCTTTCTATCTTATTTTCTCTTATATGATAACAAAATAAAATTATTAAGTTAGTGGAAAAAAATTATTAAAAATTATGGTATCAATTTTTTGATTTCCTAGTTAGATTTAATTTAATATGTACTCCATGCTATAATTAATAGTAATAATTAGTATAGAAAGGAAATGATCCTATGATTATTAAAAAATATAACGTCAATAAATTTAATCGACTCTATATTAACCCTACACAACGGCTGCTTGAAATATATAATATATGCACTTATTATTCATTCTTTTTTAGTACTATCATTGTCAGTGTACTTCTACTTTTTACTTTTTTTTCATCTTTTGAATTATCTGTTGATGGTAATATCTTCTTAGTCATAATATGGCTTGCTCCATTATCTTTAAAAGCGATAGCTACTTTTATAGATCGAAAATTAAAACAATATAAGGAAGAGTTATCAAATGGTATATATTTAGAATTAACCAATAATGGAACATTAATCTATAAAGCAAGCAATAACACACAAATTCTTAATTCTGTTAGAGGATATGGTTTTGTTAATGATCGAAGTTTTGTTGTTAATGGAGAGAATTCAAAGCCTGTTGTTATTCCTAAATCAATTGATAGTTTCCCCCAATTCCTGAATACCTTAAAAATAGTAATAGATAAAAATGCTATATATCATAAGCTTTATAATGATGCGTTAATACTATACAGAAATGATTTACACAAGTTCTTTTATACTATATGTAACCTACAATACTTGATGATTTATAATACTTTACCCCTGCATTGTGAATCTGTAAATGCTTTTATTGATCCATTAACGCAAGAAGCAATAGAACTAGAAATAGTTGAACAAGATAATTGTAAATATTTATGCATTTATTCATCTACTGGTGAAATAGAAACTGATGCATTCAATTTTATAAAAGCTTCCCATTTCAATTATGTATTTAATTTAATAAGCTATCAGTATGCAGAAAGTGTGATTTTTTCACAGCAAAGCGATCAGACCCTAGGCATCTTAATAAATAAGAACACTGATAAAGTCTATATAACCCCATTAAAGTAAATTAACAACAATGAGTTAAAATAGAAACTATATTGGCATAATTCTTGATGAAATTTACAAAAGAGCGATATCTTCCATAAGTTGAATTATGGTATACATTATATAAATTAGTAATTCTATTAGTATATAAAAATAATTATTTATTAACTCTCTATTTATATGTTATAATATTGAATTAACAAGGGATTGGGAGTGACTAAGATGGTGATTGAAAAATACGATGTAAGTTTATATAATCAAAATTATAAACGAATAAAAAAGATTGTAGAGTATTTTCAGACTATGACACAGTATCTTTTAGGTATTCTGCTTATAATTTTCATTTGTTGTATGGTAATTGAGCTAATAGAGGAAGATTCTCCTTATGTGGATGACATAGTGATTCCAGTATTCGCAATACTCTTTTTAATTACCATCCCCTTTGTGATATGCTTCGTAGTTTATTCTATACAATTAAAACGCTTTAAACATTTAGCTCCTTATCCTTTTCGTTTAGAGTTGTCCTACGATGGTATCTTAACCTTTAAAACCAAAAGAGATACAAAAGACTTATCAGATATAATCAACTACTATAATGAAGATGATAATTATCTAGTTATTCAAGGTACTTATTTTAAACGATTTATTATTCCAACCTTTATAGAAAATTATGAGCATTTTTGCAATCTGCTAGATATTATAATCAATAACAAGGAATTAATCAACAAGGCTAAAGTACTATCAAAGCATATAGACAATCACATTGATTATATCAATCAACTTTCTAGTCTAGACTATATTATTGTCTATGATGAGGTTAGCCCAATTGATACAGCAAAAATATTCGTTGATTCCTTTACTAAAAAAGAAATGCTGCTAGAAACAGTAGAAAAAGACGGTATGTATTATATATGTGCCTATTCTAATATAGAGGAAATTAAGAATATTGGTTATCCCTTTATAAAAAGAACCAATTTTAAATCCCTATATGAATATGCCACATCTTCCGAATTAAAAAGTCAACTATTTCATTATGTGATTCAAACATATGGAATTTTAATAAATAGAAATAGTGATAAAATATACATTAAACCAATAAGGAGTGATAATGATGACAATACTTGGAATTGATTTAGGAACAACAAATAGTCTTGCTGTTGCTTATGTAAATGGAGAGGTCCAAATGATACCTAACCAATTTAATGAATATTTGACGCCTAGTGTTGTCAGTATTGATCAAAACAATCAAGTAATCATTGGCAAGATTGCAAAAGAGCGATTAATTACTCATCCAAAAACAACCGCTAATTTATTCAAACGTGATATGGGTACCTCTAAAAAATATTCCTTAGCAAAATCTAGCTATTCTCCAGAAGAATTATCTGCCTTTGTTATAAAGCAGTTAGTCGAAGATGCAAAGAACTATTTACACGAGGAAATAGATGAACTAGTGATTAGTGTTCCAGCTTATTTTAATGCGAAACAAAGAAGAGCTACAAAAAGAGCAGGAGAATTATTAGGCATTAAAGTAGAACGATTAATCAATGAACCTTCTGCAGCAGCTATTAGCTGTCGTAGCTCAGTTGAATTTGAAACATTTATAGTTTTCGATTTTGGTGGTGGTACATTGGATGTATCAGTCGTCGATTGTTTTGAGAATGTTGTAAGTATATGCTCTATTGCAGGTAACAATAACCTAGGAGGCAGTGATTTTGATATTGCCATCTTTGATTATTTCTGTAAAGAAAATCATATAATCTCATCTACTTTAGAAGAATCTAAAAAGCGTAGCTTACTATTGCAAGCTGAAAGAATAAAACTAGAACTTCAAGATCAAGATAGTGCCTTAATGAGTGGATTAATAAATGATCATAAATATGAAACTTTATTTACAGAAACAATACTTAAGAACATTACTGTTTCTATCTTTAATGAGATAAAAAGAGTGATTGCAAGAGCAGTAAAAGATGATATGATGACCTCCTAGTAGACAGTGTAAATAATTAAAACACTTCAACTAGGAGGTTTTTAATACGGGAAGAAAACCAAAATATACAAAAGAAATGAAAATAAATATCGTTCAACAGTATTTAAAAGGTGAAGCCTCAGTCATAATGCTGGGGAAGGAAACAGGAGTCCATCCAAGACTCATTTACAGATGGATTAAGAAATATCTACAGGATGGAGAAAGTACTTTTGATATCAAAAGTAAGAATGCATCCTATACAAAGGAATTTAAAGAAAAAGTAGTGACAGAGTATTTAGATGGAAAGGGCTCCTATGATGATTTAAGTGTGATTTATAACCTATCAGATT
>Ga0153996_1000096_pt1 | contig 52527 bp, 48 predicted proteins | sample TSNC080MetaG_FD_104728 | JGI IMG/M metagenome (GOLD analysis project Ga0153996, IMG submission 104728) | Attine ant fungus gardens microbial communities from North Carolina, USA - TSNC080 MetaG | ecosystem: Host-associated > Fungi > Mycelium > Unclassified | place: USA: North Carolina, Lumber... | reverse complement strand
GGCGATTATTGATTTAATTCGTCCGGCAAGGTCTTTTAGATCGCCGATATTTGTGCTATACTTGGCTTTGTCAAACTCCATCTGATGTCACTCTCTCTTTGTGTTTTGTGGTGATTACACTTTACGTCGGTGTCCCATGTAATGCCGAACTGCATATACAGTCTTCCAGGCATTCTTTGAGATAAGCAAGCTGCACCGGCGTTATGTCCGGCATGTAAAGCTGGACAAAGATTTCAAAGGTTTTGAAATGGAGCGCCATTGCGCCCATGCCCTTGCCCTCATCCTTATACAGCCGCTTGTCCGGTTCCTCGTCCTCGTCCTGCGGCACAGGCCGGATTTGCAGGGGATTAAAGCGGATGCCGCCGCCCCCGGCATTCAGCCAATCGCCGTTCAGCTTTTTGGTCATATCCTTGTATTCCCGCTCTGGATCGACAAAAATCAGCTTTGTCCCCGCCATGTATTCACTAAGCAGCATATGCTTGACAGCGGTTGACTTACCCACACCGGCCACACCCATAATCACCCAATTGGTATTGGTGCGGTCGTTTCCTCTAAGCCAAGGGTCAATAATCACCAGACCGCCCAGCGCGTCCTTTGCAAAGTAACAGCCCCCAAGATCGGAATACCCGGAACTGGCAAAGGGAAAACCGCCCATGTAGGTGGAGAGGGCAATGTTGCGCCGCGCGATCAGTTCAATGTCTTTGTTGGATGTGTGGTAAGGCGCAAGGGCTTTGTACGCGGGTATGCCTGTCAACAGCGTCTGCACATGGGCGCTCTATTCGCTTGTGGCCGAAAATATTTGCAATACCGGCGTGAATGTAATTGCTACGCGCAATATTATAAGCGGTGAAAGGAGAGTACCAAATGAGCAAATACCTGTTATCGCTGGATCAGGGCACAACAAGCTCCCGCGCCATTTTATTTGATGACCAGCAAAATATTGTGGCCCTGGCTCAAAAGGAAGTGACACAGCATTATCCTGCCGAGGGATGGGTGGAGCATGATCCAATGGAGATTTACTCGTCCCAATACGCGGTTATGATGGAGGTTCTGGCGAAAAGCGATATCCCTATCGAGGGATTGGCGGGCATTGGAGTCACCAACCAACGCGAAACAACCATACTCTGGGACAAACACACAGGCCGCCCCGTTTATAACGCAATTGTATGGCAGTGCAGGAGAACCGCGTCCATTATTGATGATTTGAAGGAAAGAGGGTTTGAATCCCACATCAAAAAGACCACGGGATTAATTCCCGACGCTTATTTTTCAGGCACTAAAATCAAGTGGATTCTGGATCATGTAGACGGCGCAAGGGAAAAAGCCGAAAAGGGGAACATTCTGTTCGGCACCGTTGACAGCTGGCTCATCTGGAAGCTGACAGGCGGCTCTGTTCATGTTACCGATTACACCAACGCATCCAGAACCATGCTCTATGATATCCATAAGCTGGATTGGGACGACACCCTGTTAAATGCGCTGGAAATACCAAAGGCGTGCCTTCCAAAGGTTTGCGGATGCAGCGAGGTATATGGATACACCAGCGTGCAGGGAATCGATATCCCGATAGCGGGTATCGCGGGGGATCAACAGGCCGCCCTGTTCGGACAGTGCTGCTTTAATCCCGGCGACAGCAAGAATACATATGGAACCGGATGCTTTTTGCTGATGAATACCGGCAAAAAGCCCTGCCAGAGCGAAAATGGCCTGTTGACGACAATCGGTATCGGTATCAACGGAGATATACAATACGCACTGGAGGGCAGCATCTTTTTAGGCGGCGCCGTAATACAGTGGATTCGGGATGAACTGCGGTTTATTACGGAGAGCAGGGACGCGGAATACTACGCTCAAAAAGTAGAGGATACCGGCGGCGTTTATCTTGTTCCCGCCTTTACAGGTCTGGGCGCTCCCCATTGGGACATGTATGCCCGCGGCGGCATCTTGGGATTAACCAGGGGAACCAAGCGGGAGCATATTATCCGGGCCGCCCAGGAAAGCATCGCTTATCAAAGCTGGGATTTGGTGAAGGCCATGGAAAATGATACCGGTATCAAGCTGCGGCAGCTCAAGGTAGACGGCGGCGCGAGCCGGGACGCTTTTTTGATGCAGTTCCAGGCGGATATTCTTGGCAAAACCGTCATTCGGCCCATGATCCGGGAGTCTACCGCGTTAGGCGTGGCATATTTGACGGGCTTGGCAACGGGCGTTTGGAAAGATCAGGATGAAATCACCGCATTATGGAGGCAGGATATTATCTTTGAGCCAAAAATGGAAGCTGCAAAGCGGGAAAAACTGCTTAACGGCTGGCACAAGGCCGTAGGCCGTTGCCTTAGCTGGGAGGATCCGTCTTAGAATGGCGGCGCCGGGGCCAAGAGGGTACGTCGTTGCGGGATAGTTCGCAAATGAGGATTCACCGGATTTGTAATGTTCCCTTCATGTCCGGCAGCACAGATACCCGCCATATATGCAGGCCGGTAAATGATCCGGTCTGCATATTTTTAATTTTTACTGTCAATCTCCAAATCCTTCCGGTAGATTGGCACTGAATGTATCCGAGCGCCAAAATGGAAATGATTTCCTTTGTGGTGCATTATGGTTTTTATAGGCGGGCAAGAAAAAATGACCTCTCAAGGGGGCTAAAAAGCCATAAAATATGAATAAAGTTTTAAATTATTGAATTTTCGTGTTTGCCTATTGATTTTTGCGAAAAATTGGATAAAATAAGATTAGCACTCAAATACACGGAGTGCCAATTCTATCTAACTCGTTTTTAAAAAACATCAATAGGAAACAGGAGGAATTGTAATGACAATCAAACCACTTGCAGACCGTGTAGTCATCAAGATGATTGAGGCGGAAGAAACCACCAAGAGTGGTATCATTCTTGCCGGATCCGCCAAGGAAAAGCCCCAGGTTGCGGAAGTAATCGCAGTGGGCCCCGGCGGTGTGGTAGACGGCAAGGATGTTGAAATGTATCTGGAGCCCGGCGACCGGGTGCTCACCAGCAAATATGCCGGCACGGAAGTGAAGGTTGACGGCGAGGAGTACACAATTGTCCGCCAGAGCGATATACTGGCAATTGTAGAATAAATTATTTGGGAGGAATTTGACAATGGCTAAGGATATTAATTATGGCGAAGACGCCAGAAAAGCACTTCAGGCAGGCATCGACAAGCTTGCTGATACCGTAAAGATTACACTGGGCCCCAAGGGACGCAATGTGGTGCTGGATAAGAAGTTCGGCGCTCCCCTCATCACCAACGACGGCGTAACCATCGCCAAGGAAATCGAGCTGGAGGACGCCTTTGAGAATATGGGCGCACAGCTGGTGAAAGAGGTTGCCACCAAAACCAACGACGCGGCCGGCGACGGTACCACCACCGCTACCCTGCTGGCACAGGCTCTTGTTCGGGAGGGCATGAAGAACGTAGCCGCCGGCGCCAACCCCATGGATGTGAAAAGAGGTATCCAGCGGGCTGTTGACGTTGCTGTGGAGGCCATCAAAAAGAACTCCAAGAAGGTTTCCGGTTCTGATGATATTGCCCGTGTAGCCACGGTTTCCGCCGGAGACGAGTTTATCGGCAAGCTTATTGCCGAGGCGATGGAGAAGGTTACATCCGACGGCGTTATCACCATCGAGGAGTCCAAGACCGCGGAGACCTACACCGATGTGGTGGAGGGCATGCAGTTTGACCGGGGTTATGTCACCCCCTACATGGTCACAGATACCGAGAAGATGGAAGCCGTTATCGACGACGCGCTCATTCTCATCACCGATAAGAAAATATCCTCTGTCCAGGAGATCCTGCCCCTGCTGGAGCAGATGGTGCAGTCGGGCAAAAAGCTGGTCATTATTGCCGAGGATATTGAGGGCGAGGCCCTGTCCACCTTGATCGTCAACAAGCTTCGCGGCACCTTTACCTGCGTTGCGGTGAAGGCTCCCGGCTTTGGCGACAGAAGGAAGGAAATGCTCAAGGATATCGCCATCCTCACCGGCGGCCAGGTCATCACCGAGGAGCTGGGCCTGGAGCTGAAGGACACCACCATGGAGGATCTGGGCCGCGCGCATCAGGTCAAGGTACAGAAGGAAAACACCATTATTGTTGACGGCGCGGGAGATAAGCAGGCCATTGCCGACCGTATCGCCCAGATCCGCAACGAGATTGAGCTCACCACCAGCGACTTCGACAAGGAGAAGCTCCAGGAGCGCCTTGCCAAGCTGTCCGGCGGCGTAGCGGTTATCAAGGTTGGCGCGGCCACCGAGATTGAGATGAAGGAAAAGAAGCTCCGCATTGAGGATGCTTTGTCCGCCACAAAGGCAGCGGTGGAAGAAGGCATCAACGCAGGCGGCGGCATCGCGTTCCTGAATGTGCTCCCCGCTGTCCAGACCGTCATCGACTCCACAGAGGGCGACATCAGAACCGGCGCGAGAATCGTTGCCAAGTCCCTGGAGGAGCCTCTTCGTCAGATTGCCGCCAATGCGGGCCTTGAGGGTTCCGTCATTATCGACAAGATTTTGACCAATGGAACTATTGGCTACGGCTTTGACGCACAGAACGAAAAGTATGACGACATGATCGCCCTTGGCATTGTGGATCCCGCCAAGGTGACGCGTTCCGCCCTGCAAAATGCGGCTTCGGTAGCCGGCATGGTTCTGACCACCGAATCCCTGGTAACCGACATCAAGGAAGAAACCCCCGCCATGCCTGCCGGAAATCCCGGTATGGGCGGCATGTACTAAGCCATAAAAGGACGATAGATAGGGCTCCGGGCGGACAGCATATTGCTGTCCGCCCGGTTTCGTGTAAAAACCACATAAGAAAAAGACTTTTTGAACACAAGTCCAAAAAGTCTTTTTCCTTGCTTAAATACAGGCTTTTGGGGCTCTGCATTTAAATCCGCTGTGATTTGGTACGCCCGACTGGATTCGAACCAGCGACCTTTTGAGTCGGAGTCAAACGCGCTATCCAACTGCGCCACGGGCGCTTATATGATAAGCTGCCGTCAAGCAGCTCATTACAAGCATAATAGTCATAGAAAAAAAATCAGACCGGATGTCATACACCGCAAAAGGCACCGGCAGCCACATACATGGCCACCGGTATCAATGGTCATCCAGAACGAAGCCGACTATTATTATACTATTTATGAGTAAATAAGTCAAGCTTCAAATCGTCCCGATCACGTCAATCTAATTTGACAATTTGGCAGAGACTGTTAGCAAAAAACCACCCCGGCGCTCCGCGCCACCCCTCCAAGGAGGGGAATTTAAAGTCGCTTTTAGCTCTATTCCCCTCCTTGGAGGGGTGCCGTCCGCAGACGGCGGGGTGGTTCCGATGTAAATTAGATTGACGTGTCGTCCCGAATGAACTACCCCGCAGCAGAGACTGCGGGGTATCAATCCCCCTAATCTTAGCTACGCGTTCTGTTTTTTATAAGGAAGCGCAGCAGAACTGCGGGGAATTGAACCCTAAGAGATTAAAATTCAAAACAGCCCCTTGCGCACAGGCGTCATCTGTTTTTATTATTGAACAAGGCCATGATATCATAAAAGCCCTGGTCGTCATCATTGTCAAAACTGTCAGCCGCATCGCCTAATCCGGCAGGCATGGCAGACGTATTTCCCAGCTCCGCCGCGCTTCCGGGAAATGGCGTCGCGTTGCTCGCCACATCAAAGCCTGTGGCAATAACCGTGATAATCATCTCATCCTGAAGCTCGGGATCCAGTGCCGCGCCCCAGATGATATTCACGTCCGGATGCGCCTGCGCATGAATCATGGAAGCGGCCAAATCCACCTCGCCCAAGTCCACATCCTCCGAAGCTGTGATGTTGATAATCACGCCCCGCGCTCCTTTAATGGAGGTTTCCAGCAGAGGGGAGGAAATTGCCTGGCTCGCAGCAACCTCCGCCTTATCCTTGCCCTGCGCCCGTCCTACGCCCATATGGGCATACCCTGCGTCCTTCATCACCGAGGTGACATCCGCAAAGTCGAGATTGACAAGGCCGGGAATATTAATGAGGTCGGAAATGCTCTGCACACCTTGGCGCAGCACATCATCCGCCGCGGAAAACGCGTTTTTCAAGGTAATCTTCTGCTCTGAAATAAGCTTCAGCCGTTCGTTGGGGATAACCAGCAGCGCGTCCACGCTTTCCTTAAGCGCCGCGACGCCGCCCTCCGCCTGTTCCATACGGCGCTTGCCCTCAAAGGCAAAGGGCTTGGTGACGATACCCACCGTTAGGATGTCCATTTCATGCGCGATCTCCGCCACAATGGGAGCCGCGCCGGTTCCGGTGCCTCCGCCCATTCCTGCGGTGATAAACACCATATCCGCATCCTTCAGGGATGCAGCGATCTCCTCCCTGTTTTCCTCAGCCGCCTTCTGCCCTTTTTCCGGAAATCCGCCGGCCCCTTTTCCCTTGGTGAGCTTGTTCCCCAAATGAAGCTTAAACGACGCCTTGGAATGGTTAAGCGCCTGGCTGTCCGTATTCACGGAAATAAACTCAACACTCTCCATATTGGAATCAATCATTCTGTTGACAGCGTTTCCGCCGCCGCCGCCAACTCCGATCACCTTGATATTCACTACTCTTTCCGAATCGTTATCCATTCCAAAGGTCATAGGCATCCTTTGTTCCTCCCACTATATCAACATTCTTTCCAGATTTTATTCCCTATCCTTATTACTGTACCAAATATTGAATCAAAACGCAATATGAAATAAGTGATTTTTTCATATTCTTTCAGTTTTGTTAATAATTTCCCCCTTTAGACTTCCCCTTCCCCCTCCCCCTCCGATGAATCCACCGGTTTCGATCCGTCTTTCTCCTCCGCGGGATATTTGTCCCCTTTTTCTATAAGCAGGGCCTCCTCCAGGCTGATCTTTTTTCTAATCAGCCATTTTTTTGTCTGGGCGTTGCTTACATCAATGCGCCCCTCCTCCTGTGGCTCCATATCCGCCAGAGCTTTTTGAATAAAGATCAGCTTATGCTCCAGATCCGCCTCGGTGCCCAGCTTGAGGAGCAGCCGGTTTTCATAAATAATCCGCATATTCCTCGGGTCGGAAACATCCACGTTGGTGACCCCGGAAAATCCGCTGTCCTTTACGGCGTCGCTCTCCAATGCGCTCAGCAGGTAATTCACCATCACCAGCCCGTCCTTGGCCTCCTCACCCAACACCCCGCCGGGAGGTACTGATTTCGTCGCAATACCCTGTACCGCCAGTACCTGGGGGGGGATAAACAGCTGTCCCCGCTCCAGAACCTTCCCCCCCCGGGTCAGCATCACCACCTCGTCTCCCTCCACCGCCGCTATGGCCGGGACAGATTGGGTGATGCGGATTTCAATGGCAGGGGGAAGCTTCCGGCGGATATCCACCGACTCGATATAAGGATACTTCTCCAGCAGGCGTTCTTCCACCTGGGGTTTGGACACGCGCAGCAGGTTTTCCTCCAATTGGATACCGCTGGCTATCGCCACCTCCTCCGGGGGATATTTGTCGGTTCCCACCACCGTGACAGCCTCTATTTTGAAAAATGTTGTTAGCGAAAGCACCGCGCCAATGGTTAAAACAAACACCACCAGCAGTATATAATGTATGGTGTGATTGCGAACGCGTTTCTTTTTGCGCCGCCTGCTGTTGGCGGCCTGCTCCGCCGCCCGGGGCCTTTCCGGATTCCGCCGCCTGCCCTTTGCCACTTTAAACCTCCTCACAGCAATTACGCCGCCATCCCGCTGCCGGCCTGGGGGAAAACCGGGCGCGCCGCCTATTGCTTTTTGATAACCGCTCCCAGCGCCGCCAGGTTCTTATCCAAATCCTGATATCCCCGCTCAATATGATGGATCTGTGTAACCTCGCTAATTCCTTCCGCCGCCAGCGCTGCGGTGCAAAGGGCCGCGCCTCCGCGCAGATCGGTGCAAACCACAGTGGCTCCATGAATCCGCTTTACGCCCTCCACCACTGCCACCCTGCCCTCCACCTTGATCTTCGCGCCCATCCGCGCCAGCTCGTCTGCGTGCTTATAGCGGCTCTCAAAGATGTTTTCCACATAGACAGAGGTGCCGTCCGCCACACAGGAAAGCGCCATCAGCGGGGATTGCGCGTCGGTGGGAAATCCCGGGTAGGGCATGGTGCGCACCATGCGAACCGGCTTGGGGCGGGGTGCGGAGGTGAGGCAGATGGCGGATTCCTCCAGGCGGATGGTGCAGCCCGCCTCCTCCAGCACGGGGTAAACGGCGGTCAAATGCGAGGGGATTACATCCCGGAGCAAAATATCGCCGCCGGTAATGGCGGCACAGCACAAATAGGTGGCCGCGGCAATCCGGTCGGGAATCACCCGGTACTCCACGCTATGCAGCTTTTCCACGCCGGTAATGTAGATGGTGCCATTTTCCTTGATGGTTATATCCGCCCCGGCCTCGCACAGAAAATTCGCCAAATCTTCAATCTCCGGCTCTCTGGCCGCGTTGTAGATAACGGTTTCACCCACAGCCAAACAAGCGGCCAGCATAATATTCTCGGTAGCGCCCACGCTGGGGAAGGGCAGCGAAATACTGGCCCCCCGGAGCTGTCCCGGAACACTGCAATCCAGATATCCATGATCCTCGCTGATCTCCACGCCCATCTTTTTTAAAGACGATAAATGGATATCAATGGGGCGGGGGCCCAGCTCGCATCCCCCCGGCAGCGATACCCTGGCCTTGCCGCACCGCGCGATAACCGCCCCTAAAAATACCACCGAGGAACGCATCTCCCGCATGAGGTCATCGGGGATATCGCAGCAGCTGAGGCCGTCCGAGGTGATGACGACGCTGTCGCCCTCCCGATGGGCGTCGCAGCCCAGATATCCCAGAATATTACATGCCGCCGTGACGTCCGACAGGGCCGGGCAGTTATGTAATACACTTTTGCTTGTCAACAGTGTCCCGGCCAAAATGGGCAGCACAGCATTTTTGGCGCCGTGAACCGCCAGCTCGCCGCTCAGCCTTCTGCCGCCTTCAATTGTAAATTTGGCCATTCCTTTCACCCTTTCATAGCGTTGCGCAGGCCTGTTCTCCCCCATCCGCCGAAAAACCGGCACACAGGCGGGCAGCTTTACCCTGCAAGTCATATTATGCAAAACGCTATTAAGTGGTGATAATGCCTGTAAAGGACTGAAAAAAATCCGGGTTATACCCGCTTTTCCTCCACCAGGGAGTAAATTTCCCGGCAAATGCGCCGGTTGGCGTCCACAATGGCCAGGGAAGCGGCATTTCGGCCAATATTGGAAAGCTCCTGGGGATCCTCCGCCAGCTGCTGAACCACCCTGCAAAGCTGTTGTCCGGTGAGATCCCTCTCCTCAATGACCACCGCCGCATTTTTGCTTGCCAGCACCATGGCGTTGTAGTATTGATGGTTTTCCGCCACATTGGGCGAAGGAATCAGAATAGACGCCCTGCCGGCGGCCTCCAGCTCGCTGAGGGACAACGCCCCCGCGCGGCAGATTACCAGGTCGGCGGCAGCCAGGCACCTGGGCATATCGTCGATATACTCCCGGATGTCAATGTGGGGATTTCCCAGGAAATCTACGCCCTTTTCATCCAGCAGCCGGGGGAACAGCTCCACCCCATACTGCCCGGTGGCATGGATATGGTGCAGGAGGCCGCCTTCCGCAAAATGGGCCACCACATCCGCCACCGCCTCATTGATGCGCCGCGCCCCGAGGCTCCCCCCAAAGCTTAGCAGGCAGACGCGCCCTCCGATGCCCAGCGCCGCCCTGGCCTCTGTCCGTCCGGCAAACAGAATCTCCTCCCGGATGGGGTTGCCCGTAACCACATATTCCGTTCCCCCCGGAAGGTGGGCCTGGGCCTCCCCCACCGCCAGAAGCACCTTGTCCACATATTTGGTGAGCAGCTTGGTGGTGACGCCGGGGAAGGCGTTCTGTTCATGGGTCAAGGTTCTTACCCCCATCATGGCGGCGGTGCGGAGCACAGGGCCGCTGACGTACCCCCCGGTTCCCATCACCACATCCGGCTGAAAATCGGTTATAATTTTTTTCGCGTGTCCCGACGCCCCCATCAAATACACCACCGATTTGCAGTTGTATTTGATATTGCGCCAATTGATCTGTCGCTGAAAGCCCTGAATCTTAATGGGTACAAAGGGGAATCCCGCTTTGGGTACCAGCCGGGCCTCCATGCCGTCGGGATTGCCCGCAAATAAAATCCGGGTATCCGGGCGTTCCTTTTTTATGTTAGCGGCCACCGCCAGCGCGGGATTGATATGCCCCGCCGTACCGCCACAGGCAAATAAAATTTTCATTGGCATCACCCCTTTTTGGTATTTCAAATCAACTGGCTATATTACAGCTTTTCCAGGGTAGTCTGCCGGGAAATGGCCAGCACGACGCCCATCTGGCAGAGCAGCATGACGAGGGAGGTGCCGCCATAGCTAAAGAAGGGCAGGGAAATGCCGGTGTTGGGGATGGTGTTGGTCACCACCATAATATTGAGCACCGCCTGAAAGCCCACCTGGGTGGTGAGCCCTACGGCCACCAGCGCGCCAAAGCGATCCTTGCAGCGCATCCCGATGACAAATCCCCTCCAGACCAGCAGGGCAAACAGGATAACGATAAACGTCGCGCCTACAAAGCCAAGCTCCTCGCAGACAATGGAAAAAATAAAGTCGTTCTGGGGTTCGGGGAGATAAAGGTATTTCTGCCGCGACTTGCCGATGCCCAGGCCCATAAGCCCGCCGGAGCCGATGGCATACAGGGACTGGATCGTTTGGAAGCCCTTGCCCTGCGGGTCTGAAAAGGGGTCGATCCAGTACTCGATGCGGTGCATGGCGTATTCGATAACGCCGGGAATCATGATGATAACGCCCAGCATCACAACACCGACCACCGCCGCGAGGGCAAACCATTTCAGGTTGGCGCCTCCGACAATCATCATCACCGCGCCGATGGCCAGCATGAGGATTGTCCCGGAAAGGTGGGGCTCCAGCATCATGAGGACGACAATAACCGCCAGCACCGCCATAAAGGGAATGATGCCATAGCGGAGGGTTTTCATCCGCTCGCCCTGGACGCAGATCATGTGGGCAAATAAAATGACAATCGCAAACTTGGCAATCTCCGACGGCTGAATGGTCGTGAAGCCCAGGTCAATCCACCTTCTGGCTCCGTCATGGGGAAAGAACAGCACCACCACCAGCAGTATCCAGGTGGCGAACATAATGGGCCAGGCCATGGGGTAGAAGATTTTATAGTCGATGGTGGAAATCATCATCATCAGAATCGTGCCGAGAACCGCGAACATGATCTGGTTGGAAATAAAGGTAAAGGAATTGCCCCGGTTGAAGTACGCATACGCGTAGCTGGCCGAAAACAGCATGACCAGTCCAATGGTCAGAAGCAGCAGTACCAAGATCAAAAACGTAAGATCCACACTGCCGGTCTTGGTATTAAATAGTGAGAAGCCGCGTTTTGCCTGCTGCTCATCCTCCCGCACCCTCGCTGCCCTTTCCAAATTGTTTTGCCCCTCTCTGTGATTATACTAACCTTCTATCAAAGCGCCGAAACGCTTTAATAGCGCGAAGCGCGCAGAAGATTGTATGAGACGTAGCCGCATAGCGGCGCGGCGCGTCAGCGACGCATATTCAATGAAAATCGCTTGCCGATTTTTGAATTGAGTATTAGTATTAAATCCGCAAAACCGCTATAATTCCTATTATGCAGCACAAAAGCTGCGCCATAGAAAAAATAACCACAATCTTGCTTTCGCTCCAGCCACTCATCTCAAAATGATGGTGAATGGGGCTCATTTTAAACAAACGCCTGGCCGTGCCGGTTGTCATGCGGGTGAATTTGAAATACCCCACCTGGACAACAACCGATAAGCCCTCCAGTATATATATTATTCCCATAAACACCAAATATACAGGAATTCCCAATCCAAATGCCAGCGCCACCACCATGCCCCCCAAAAACAGGGAACCGGTATCCCCCATAAACACCCGGGCCGGATAAAAATTCCAGACCAGAAAGCCGATGCAGCCACCGGCCAGCGCCCCCGCCATAACGCTCATCCCCTCCATCCGCAGGGTAGCCGCCATCACAAGGAAGCCCAACGCCGTCACAAAGGTAACCGAGGAGCAAAGACCGTCGATGCCGTCGGTGAGGTTGACCACATTCACCATGTAGACAATACCCACCGCCGCCAGGGGAAAATAAAAAATCCCGAAATTCCATTGGCCTATGAAGGGCAGAAGCGCTATGGTGGAGCGATCCCCCGCCACATACAGCCCCCCGAGGTACAGGGTGGCGATGATGAATTGCATCATCATCTTCTGCCGGGCGGAAAGCCCCATATTCTGCTTTTTCACCACCTTGATGTAATCGTCCAGAAAGCCCACCATGCCATAGCACAGGGCCATCAGGAGGCCCAGGATAATGCGCATATGATCCAGCGTCTGGTGGGTGAACATCGCGCCGCCGCTGCCGGAAACCAGCATCCAATAGCCCGCCAAAACCCCGGGCACAATGCCCGCGATAAACAGGAGCCCCCCCATGGTGGGCGTCCCCTGCTTGCCCTTGTGCCATTTGGGGCCGATATCCAGGATGGTCTGGCCATACTTGATCCGCCGCAGGAAGGGTATGAGCCACACCCCAAGCAGAGCGGTGATGCCAAAGGAAATCACAATTGCCGAAAGGACGGGCGTATTACTCATAGTATAGGATACTCCTTATATACTTTTTGTATCAGATCCTCCAGATGCATCCCCCGGCTGGCCTTAAACCAAACCACATCCCCCGGAGCCAGAATTTCCTTTAGGTATTGCCACAGCTCCTCCTGATCCGGGAAGTAGCGCGCGTTCCCCATGCCCCCGGCCTGTGCGCCCTCGGCATACCTGCGGGACAACGGCCCGGCGCAAAGAAGCCGGTCTATTCCCAGCCCGGCTATCAAGGTTCCCACATCCAGGTGGGCCTGTTCCTCCAACACCCCCAGCTCCAGCATATCGGATAAAACGGCAATCCGCTTGCCCCGGCAGTCCAGAGCGCCCAGGGTGTTCATGGCGGCGCGCATGGAGTCGGGGCTTGCGTTGTAGCAGTCCTCCACCACCGTCAGCTCCCCGTGGGTCACCACCCGCTGGCGCATACCCGCGGGCTCATAGCTCCCCAGGGCGGCAATGGCCGGCTCCGGCGGAACGCCCAAAAGGGTTCCCGCCAAAAACGCCGCCAGTGCGTTACCCACATTGTGGCGGCCCATACAGGGGATCCGCGCTTCAAAACGCTTATCATTATACAAGATCTCAAAGGTGGTATATGTCGAATATTCCTTGATACGCTCGGCTCTGACCTCCGCGTCCAACCCAGCCGTGCCATAGCGCTTTACCCGGCAGGTTATCCCCCTCCGGGCGGACAGCAGGCTGTCGTCCCCGTTGAGCAGCAGAACGCCCCCCTCCCGGAGCCCCTCCGCGATGCTTAGCTTTTCCTCCAGAATGGCCTCCCGGCTGCCCATCTTTTGCAGGTGGGAAACCCCGATATTGGTGACTATGGCAATATCCGGGGCCGCGCACCGGGAAAGAGGCGCGATCTGGCCCGGCCCATCCATGCCCAGCTCCAGCACCGCCACCCGGTGCTCCTCCGTCAGCTGCAAAATTGTCTGGGAAAGCCCGATTTCATTATTTAAGTTTTGCTGTGTCTTTAATGTGGGAAATGCCGCCTCCATTACGCAGGCCACCATCTCCTTTGTGGTGGTTTTCCCCACGCTTCCCGTGATGGCAACCACCTTTACGTCCAGGCTGGAGCGGTACAGCCCCGCAATCTCCAATAGCGCGGCCCGCGTGTCCTTCACCGGCAGCACCCGCTCCCGGGGGCACCCCTCCGGCAGACGCTCCGCCACCGCCCATGCGGCTCCCTGCTTTAGGGCCTCCCCCACATAGTCGTTTCCGTCAAATTTATCCCCGGACAGCGCGACAAACAGACACCCCCGGGGCAGAGCCCGGGTGTCTGTGGATATGGCGGTGACCGCCGCCTCCGGGTCGCCGGTGTAAGCCGCGCCGATTCTTTCGCAAATGTCCTGTAACAGCATTGGTTTCATGGCTCCGCCCACACCCTTCCTCCGTTATTCCGGACTTTCCTTCCCCAGAAGCTTTAAGACTATCTCTTTTTCGTCAAAATAGATGGTTCCGTAATCCAGAACCTGATAGTCCTCGTGACCCTTTCCGGCCAGCACCAGGATATCGTCGTCCCGGGCATTTTTCAGCGCCCAGCTGATGGCCTCGTACCGGTTCACAATCACCTTGTAGGGCGTTTTGTGCTTTTTGAGCCCGGGAAGCGCGTCCTCGGTGATGCGCACCGGGGATTCGTCCCGGGGATTATCCGAGGTGAGGATTACAAAGTCGGACAGTTGGGCCACAATATCCGCCATAAGCGGCCGTTTGCTCCGATCCCGGTTCCCGGCGCAGCCGAAAAGCGTTACCACCCGGGCGGGAGCGAACCCCCGCACAGTCTCCAGCACGTTTTTCAGTCCGTCGGGCGAATGGGCATAGTCGCGGATCACCGTGTAGGGCGTGCCGGTGGGCAAAACCTCAATCCTCCCCACCACGCCGGTACATTGGGACAGTCCCTGCACCACCGTTTCCAGCGGAATTCCCGCCGCCAGGCAGCTCACTGCCGCAGCCAACGCGTTGGATACGGAGAACATTCCCGGCATGCAAAAATCCACCCGTACAAGCTGCTCTCCGGCTAAAAGGGCAAACCTGCTGCCCTTGGCGCTGAACCGGGTGTCGTGGGCGATATAATCGGCGGAATCGTTTTTGCAGGAATAGGTCAGCTTCCGGCAGCCTGTTTCCTCCAGAAGGCGCTGCCCGTAGGCGTCGTCGTAATTGATAACCGCCGCGTCACACATGCCGAAAAGCCTTGATTTCGCTTTAAAATAGCTTTCCATGTCGGGGTGGTAATCCAAGTGATCCTGGGTGAGGTTGGTAAACGCCGCCGTCACAAAGTGACAGCCCGCCACCCGGTGCTGATCCAGCGCGTGGGAGGATACCTCCATCACGGCGTATTCGCACCCCGCCTCCACCATCCGGGCAAACATGGCGTGGAGCTGCATGGGATCGGGGGTGGTATGCTTGGCAGGCAAGGCCATATCCGCGATTTCGTTGTGGATGGTTCCGATCAGGCCCACCCGTTTTCCGGCACACTCCAAAATCTGCTTCATCAGGTAGGTGATTGTGGTTTTGCCATTGGTTCCGGTAACTCCCAGCAGCTTAAGCTTTCGGGAGGGGTTGCCGAAAAAGTTGCCGCAGATGACGCCGTAAGCCTCCCGGGCATGGGATACCAGCACCTGCCGGGGCAGGGACAAATCCCGCTCCACCACCACGGCTGCCGCCCCCCTGTCCAGGGCATCCCGGGCATGGTCATGCCCGTCAATTTTCAGGCCGGGAATGGCAACAAACACGCTCCCCTCCTCCACCTGCCGGGAGTCGCTGGTGAGCCCTGTTATTTCGCAGTCCTGTATTTGATTGTGGCAGATCACTCCTTCAAGAAGCCGGGTCAATGTCATGCTGGTTCCTCCCTTATGCTAAGCTGTCATCCCTTCCAGGAAATTATTCCCGCCTCTTGGATGAAACGGATACCGGGTAATCCTAAGGCTGCGGGATCGTATCCGAAACGGCCGCGCCCACGGGCGCCGGTTCCGCCGGTTTTTCGGTGAGGGTGACGACGATTACCTCGCCGGTTTGCGCCTGGGCGCCGGGCAGGGGCCACTGCTCCGATACCACGGTAGGCACGCCGTCCTGAACCTTGCCGCGGAGCTCGATGTTAAGCCCCAGGTTAACAATGGTCTTGTTTGCCTCCTGGGCGGTGAGGCCCACCACGTCCGGCACTATAATATCCGTTTTGATATTCTCCTCGTCGGTATAAAGTATAACCGTCCCCCCCTTGGCAATCTTCTGCCAGGGCTGGGGAATCTGGCGGATTACCCCCCCGCCGCTGCCCAGGATGCGGGTTTTCAGTCCCAGGGCGGTAAGCTCCGCCTGGGCGTCGTGGGGCTTCATGCCCAACAGGTCGGGAATCTCCACCTCCCGGTCGGCCAGCTCCTTCTCGGAGTATTGGGGATCAATGTTGAGGTAGGGCAGGGTTTCCTGCAGCACAGCGCCCACCACAGGAGCCGCGATAACCGAACCAAACACATTGGAGAGCCTTGGCTCATCCAGCATGACTAATACGGCAATTTGAGGATCCTCCGCCGGAGCAAAGCCCACAAAGGACAGTACATGCTCATCCCGGGGCTGGAGATCCAGCTTCTGGGAGGTTCCCGTTTTGCCCCCGATGCGGTAACCGGGTATGGCGGCCTTCGAGCCGGAGCCCTCCTTAACAACCGCCTCGGTGAGCATCTTCATCAGGTCGGAGGTCTCCGCCGAGATGACCTGGCGCTTTACCACCGGCTGGGTGGTGGAGAGGACATTTCCCTGGGAGTCCACAACCTGCTTCACCACATAGGGCTGCATCAGCTGCCCGCCGTTTACGGCGGCGCTGGTGGCGGTAATCAGCTGAATAGGGGTAACCTTAAAGGTTTGGCCAAAGGAGGTGCTGGCCAGCTCCACCATGCCGGGCTTGTTGAGGGTATCAAAGCTTTGCAGGATGCTGTCGGCTTCGCCGGGCAGGTCGATCCCGGTGATTTCACCCAGGCCAAAGGCGTCCATATAGTCATAAAAGAGCCGCGCGCCAACCCGCTGCCCCACCATGATAAACACGGGGTTGCAGGAGTTCTGCATCCCTTGTATAAAGTCCTGCCCGCCATGGCCCACCGCCTTCCAGCAGCCTATCGTCCGGTCGGATACCTTAAAGCTGCCGTTGCAGGTAAAATGGTCGTGGATGCTGATGCTTTTGGTATCCAGCGCTGCGGACGCCGTGATAATCTTAAATACCGAGCCCGGCTCGTAGGGGTCGGAGATGGCCTTGTTCCGCCACTGGTCATACTGGGCCTGCCGCAGCCGTTTCTGATATGCTTCGGTTCCCTCCTCTAAAAGCTCCAGCTCTGCGATGTCTCTGGGGTTCACTATGGTGTAGGGGTCGTTGGGGTCAAAATCCGGTTTTGTAGCCATGGCTAAGATCGCGCCGGTCTTGACATCCATCACGATCCCCGCCGCCCGGTTGCCGATGGAATGCTCCACTATGGCGGTTTCCAGGTTCTTCTCCAGATAGTGCTGGATGGCCTCGTCAATGGTAAGCACCACGCTGTTGCCGTCCTGCGCCGGATACTTTTGCTGGTATTTAAAGGGCATATCGCTTCCCCAGGCGTTTTTGGAGGACACCACCATGCCGGGAGTACCTGCCAGGATCTTCTCGTAGTAGGATTCCAGGCCATAGGCGCCCTGGTTGTCGTAATTGGTAAAGCCCAGCACTGTGGATGCAAGGCTGCCATATTTGTAGTAGCGCTTGGTGTCCTCCTCAAAGAACACGCCGTCCACCTTATTTTCCGTGGTATATGCCAGCACCGCGTCCGCTATGGTACGGTCCACCCGCCGCTTGATGCATTTGTAATAAAACTTCCGGTCGCCGGCCTCCTTCAGGATATACTCCTTATCCACTCCCAGAATTTCCGACAGATTTCCCGCCACCCCGTCCAGTGTCTCCACATTCATCTGGGCGGGGGAAATGCAGACATTCCATACGGTGGCGGATTTGGCCAGGGTGTTGCCGTTTCGGTCGTAGATCGTGCCCCGGCGCGCGCCCAGGGAAACCGAGCGGGTCTGCTGCTCCATTGCGCTTTGCTGGTATTCCTCCCCGTGGACAATCTGAATCTTGAAAAGCTGTGCTATAATAACCAAAAAGCCGAACAGCATGAATAAAATAAGTATCATGCGCATCCGTCCGCGCATTTTGCTTGATGCGGATTTTTGCATTCGGTTCCACCTCCAAATTAAGGTTTTGAAATGAAACAAGAGCTAAGAGGCTTACCGTCTTAACTCTCGCAGTGCTTTTGTCGTGAGGCAAACCGGCCGCGCAACTGTCCTGTTTCGATACAAGTCCTTAACATTTCCAGCCTCCCGTCAGGCTGCTATACTATGTCTATTTCGGGGTCAGCGGATATATTCCAGAACACTGTCCACAATTCCCTGAATTTTTGACACTTCCCCATCCGGCGCCGTCTTTGACGGCTCCTCCGCCAGGATGATCTTGTCATCCTCGTAAAGATACACATATTTTGTCTGATACTTGTCCAGCCGATCCAGGCCCAGCTCATCCCTGGCCCTTTCGGATACCACCCGCAGGGACACCATGGACTCCAGCTCGCTGGAGATTTTTACATATTCGCTTTCCAGCTCGGTAATGCCTGCCTGCATTTCATTGATCTCACCGGCAACCTCGTTGAGGCACACATGATTGTATATCATAAGAAACAGCAAGGTGACCACAATAGTGAAGCTTCCGAGGCATTGGGGTGTAAACACAGCCGCCAGCGTGCGCTTATCACTCCGCTTGGATACCACTTCCAGTTTCGGCTGCCTCTTGGGCGCGGCCCCGGCCTCATATGCAGGCAGTTTATACGCCGAACTGGTGTTGTAAGCTGACATTTAATAAATCCCCTCGCTCTCTATTTTTTCTCCAGCACCCTGAGCTTTGCGCTTCTGCTGCGGTTGTTTTCTCCCAGCTCCCCTTCTCCGGGCAGGATGGGCTTCCGGTTTACAAGCCTTGCCCCCGGCTGCTTCCCGCAGACACACACCGGAAAGTCCGGCGGGCAGGTACATCCTTTGCAATATCCCGCGAAGGACTGTTTGACCATCCTGTCCTCCAGGGAATGAAACGTAATAATCGCCAGCCTGCCTCCCGGCTTCAACAGCTCCAGGGCCTCGCTTAAAAAGCGCCCCAGGCTGTCCAGCTCGCCATTCACCTCAATGCGGATGGCCTGGAAAATCCGTTTGGCCGGGTGGCCCTCCCGCCTTGCCGCGGCGGGTATGGACATCTTAATAACCTCCACCAGCTGCCCGGTGGTTACAATGGGCTCCCTCTGTCTGACCCGCTCTATGCCCCGGGCAATGCTTCCGGCGTATTTCTCCTCGCCATACCGGGAAAATATCCGTGTCAGCTGGGGCACCGTGTAGGTTTCCACCACGTCCCGGGCACTTCTTCCGCTGCCGCTCATCCGCATATCCAGCGGCGCGTCGCTGTGATAGGAAAATCCCCGTTCCGGCGTATCCAGCTGATGGGAGGATACCCCTAAATCCAGCAAAATCCCATTGACACGCCGGATGCCCAGCTCCGCCAGAATGGCCGGCATGTCGCCAAAGTCCCCCTCCACCGCCTGAAAGCCGGGATACCCCGCCAGCCTGGCCGTGGCCGCCGCTAGGGCGCTGGGATCCTTGTCGATTCCCACCAGGCGGCCGGTGGTCAGTTCCCGGGCAATCCGGGAGGCATGCCCGCCGCCGCCCAGCGTGCCGTCCACATAAACACCGCTTCCCTGTATATGCAGCGCCTCAATGCACTCCTCCGGCAGAACGGAAAGATGATGAAACTCCATGCGTCCCCCTTTGCGGTTCCGCTAAAGACACGGAGATCGCCGCCTAAAATTCCAGTTCGTCCATGGCTTCCGCCACCATATCCGCGGTGAGCTCGTTGCAGCTGTCTTCCCACCGCTGCTTGTCCCATATTTCCGCGCGCACCAGCGTGCCCACAATCATAACGTCCCTGTCCAGCCCCGCATATTCCCGCAGACTGGGGGGAATGAGAACCCTGCCCTGCTTGTCCGGCTCCAACTCGGCGGCTCCGGCAAAGAAGAAGCGTTGCAGCTTGCGGCCCTTGGACATGGGCAGCTGCCGGATCTTTTCCTCAAGCACCTTCCATTCCTCTTCGGGATAAACAAACAAACAGCCGTCCAGGCCCTTGGTGATAAAGAAATGTGCACCTAACCCCTCCCGGAGCTTGGCGGGAAAATTGACACGGCCCTTGGCGTCCAGGCTATGGGCATATTCACCGATCAGCACGTGCTCCCCACCTCTCCCCACTACCAGGGATTATTCTCCACAATTCACCACTTCCCCTATTATAGTCGGTGGAATGGGAAAAAGCAAGCATAAAAACATAGAAAAATCCGGCCCCCTCGGGGGCCGGATCTGGATAATTCCCATATTTTGTGCCTATATATTGTAAGTCTACTACTTCTTGCGGTTCTGGATTTTTTTTCCAATCCAATCGGTAAACAAAACAACGCCAAAAATAACTCCCATTACTAGTAGAAAATAACCAATGGATTTCGCTATCCCAATCAAATACATAGCCCGCCCGGCTTCTGAAGCCGTTTCTCCCTCCGCTCCGGCCATGAATGTCATAATCCATACGGAGACTGCCCCCGCCAGTAAGCTCACCCTGTTTTTCATTCTGTCCCTCCTCCGTCGGCCTGATAGGTATCCTCTTTCCACGCGGCGTTATCTGCGCAAAAACCGCGGCTTAAACCAGTTGATGTACATTTTGGTGTATCCCCCCACCGAATAATCATAAAGCCAGAACACAATATTGCCCAAGCCCAGCAGGATCAGGGACGAATATTTCCCCAAATCCCCCATGTCCGATATAACCTCCGCCATGCCGAACACATGTATCACCGCCAGGTAAGCAAGCACAATGGCGGCATTAAAGAGAAGCCCCTTCCCCAACAGCCGGAGAATTCTGGAGCGGAGCCCGTCCAGCGCCGGCTTTGTAATGGGATAGTACCCAAAAAACGCGATAAACAGCATTGCCGCCTCCCGATCCGGCACAATGAACACCGACAGCACCGACACTGTAATATAGACCAGAAACGCGGTCTGCCGCCCGTTTTCCTCCATTACCGGAATCAGCATAAACCCTGCCAGCGCCGGAATTGCATAAGTGGAAAAGGGAATCATCCCCGTCATAAACATCAGCACCAGGCATAACGCGGAAAACATTCCTCCCAGTGCAATCTGTGTGCTTTTTCTGCTCATGCTGCCTCCCCTGCTTCCGACTTGCGGGTGCATTACCACCGCGCTTCCATACCGCCACCCCGGCCGTTCATATAAACCTGCATCAAAAAAGAAGGTGTGGCTCAAGCCATTCCTTCTTTTTGTATGCAGCCGGCTCATTAGCAGCAGCGGATAAAATCGCCGCCCATGCACTCACAGCAACAGTCCGCGCAGTACAGCGTGGTACAGATATCGCACATGCTACAGCCGCCGAGACAACCCGGATTCATACCCTGACCCATATTTACCCCCTGTCCCGGGCGGGGCCGCCCGGTTTGGCGCTGCCATTGCAGCTGGTTAAGGGCCGCCCGGTATTCCGCGTTATTGGGATTCATGGAGCAAGCCCTGGAGATATTTTCAAAGGCGTCATCCAGCCATCCGCGGGTATGCTGGATCGTACCCTTGAGAAAATACCACTCCGCGTCCCGGCTTTGGGGGGGCACGCCGTCCAAAAGCTCCTCCGCCTGGGTAACGCGGTTCATATTAATGAGCCGGCGGATATCCGAAAACTGGGAACCGCCTCCGAAGGGCGCTTCCGCCGCTCCGGCGCCGCCCCGGCGCATAGCCATCACCTGGTCGTAAGCCTCATTAATCTCCTTCATTTTTTCCGCCGCAAGGTCGGACAGGGGATTCCCGGCATAGCTGTCCGGGTGGTACTTCCGCGCCAACTCCCGATATGCCTTTTTCACTTCCGCATCGCTGGCGTCCGGGGACACGCCCAGCGCCTTATAAGGATCGGTCATTGGGGACTCTCCTTTCCGGATAATATTTCATCTACGCTTGCGCGCATTCCCAAAAGCAATACGTTGGAGGCGATGGGGGCAAACGCCGTGACCTCCAGCAGCTGGTATGCCTTTGCCGCCTCGGCAATGCTGTCGTACAGCGACTCCCTGGCGAGACTGTGCACCCTTTTCCGCTCCTCGCCGGTGCTGTGCGGGGTCAGCTCATACCGCAGCGCGTAGGGGTTGTACCCTTTGGCGGCAATGTCGTCCTCCAAATCGTCCAGTGCGTCGCACAGGTAAATAAACCGGCCCATACAGTACCCCAGGCGTTCCAATACGCGCTGCTGCTCCCCTTCCCGGGAGAGGAGGCGGCAAATTCCGGCCATCACCCGGGCGGTGGGCTCGCAGGCAGCGTCCACGCTCGCGGTACGGGCCTGCTCCAGCGCGCCCTGCTGCTCCATATAGGAAGCGATGAGCGCGGCGCACTCCGGCTGGCGCGCGGCCGCCTTCTGGAAAGCGCCATGCACAACCGGCCGCAGCGCTGACCAGCTCAGCCGCCTAATTCCCTTTTCATCCTGCATATTATCCAGTAACTTATAGTATATCATAATAGCGGCGGTATCCGCGCCGAAGGAAAGCACGGGATCCGCCTCCACACCGGTTATCTTTTTCAGCGGATTCATATAGCATCGACCTTTGGAAAACGACGGCCTCTGCCCGGATACCCCGTAATGCAAAATACAAAGGAAGGTAAAATCATAACTGAGGGTTACGCGGGCCATCGCCCCAAAGGATTTTCCCAGCTGTCCGCAAAGGCCGCAGTAGACGCCCTTATACATTTCGTATTCGCACATACGCATCTGGGGCTTAAAGGGTTTGATGTAGCCAAACAAATTTTTGCTGCCTCACTTTTTGTTCAATGATATATAGTGTACAATAAAACATGCTGGACTTCTTTAATAAAATGTAAATAACTTTCCAAGCTCCCGGTTTCCGGAATACAGTTGTATGCCCTCAATCCCAGGATTATTTGACCTTTGCCCGTAATATGATATATAATGGAGTAATTCCAAAGGAAGTCTTTTCCTATTATGACGATAGAATCTGGTGAATGATTTTGAGCGGGTATCTGATTGTTCTTCTGGCGTTTGGCCTTGCTATGGACGCCTTTGCGGTTTCGATCACAAACGGTATGTGTTACCGCATCCCTCTGGCAAAAAACGCTCTTTCCTCCGGCCTTGCCTTTGGCGTCGCCCAGGGGCTGATGCCCCTGATTGGCTACTATGCCGGGCTATCCTTCAGCGAGCTTATCGCCCGGGTTGACCACTGGCTGGCCCTGGGGCTCCTCACCTTTATCGGCGGCAGGATGCTTTACGGCGCTTATACCGACCGCAAAAAGCCCCGGGAAGAAGTGGTTGTTAAGCAATTCTCCCTGCGGCTGCTGTTTATGCAGGCGCTGGCCACCAGCATCGACGCGCTGGCGGTGGGCGTGGGGCTGGGCGTGATGCAGGTGAATATACTTGCCGCGGTGGGTATTATTGGCCTTGTCACCTTTCTGTGCAGCTTTTCCGGCGTACTGATAGGCAGGAGGTTCGGGCGGCTCCTCCAGGACAAGGCGGAGATACTGGGCGGCGCAATCCTCATTTGCATAGGAGTCCGCATTTTTTTAGAGCATATGACGCAGGATTACCACTGGCTTTAGGAAGGAGAATCCCTTTATGCAGCTGCGTACAGGAGTGGATATGCTGGAAATCTCCCGCATGGCCCGCAGTATCCAAAACCCCCGGTTTCTGCGCCACTGCTTCAGCGAGGAGGAGCAGCGGGAGTTTTTGCGCCGGGGCGGCCCTCCCAATTTCCTGGCCGGCTGCTTCTGCGTGAAGGAAGCCTTTTCCAAGGCCCTGGGCACCGGCGTGCGCGGCTTCGCCCTCCCCGAGGTGTCCGTTCTGCGGGACAAGCTGGGCAAGCCCACCCTCACCTTCACCGGCAACGCGGAGCGGCTGGTTCTGGAAAGCGGTTTTTCGTTTGATGCGAGCATCACCCACACAAGGGAATATGTCCTGGGGTTTGTGGTGGCATATAGGGAATAACGGGTATGGGGTGATTAGGTGAAGTGAGAGGAGAATAATGCTGATAAATTTCATTAAGCCGGAAGAACGCTATATCAAATCGTATTGGGAAGCATTTGATACAATTACCAAAGAAAACATTTACCTTGCATCTACGGAAGCATTTCCCTTAGAAGGTACGATTGAATTTGTAAGATCGTCAATAGAGAAAAACATTCCCCAATTATTCGTTATCGATACAGAAACAGACCGTTGCGTTGGCTGGTGTGATGCGTTACCGAAAACCGAAACAGTAGGATATTTGGGAACAGGCTTATTGTTTAAATATCGTGAACAAGGGATTGGTAAACGGTTGATACAGAAGGTAATTGATTTATCAAAAGAGTATGGGTATTACTGTATTGAGCTTGATGTCCGCAGCTCTAATAAAAGGGCAATTCATGTTTATAAGCACCTTGGCTTTATTATAACAGATATAGTAAAAGACGGTTTCACATTCATGGACAATGTTGTCACAGAAGATGTTGTCCAGATGAAGCTTGATTTAATTACACAATAGTCTCCAAATCCGCGCCAACGCCAAAAACATCAGCGCAGGGCCGCCGCTTTCAGCGGCCTCCCGCATCAACAAGAAAAGGAGTTGCAGATTGCATGCGGGTACTCACCGGCGCACAAATGAAGCAAATAGTTGACAACAGTAAAATATTTTGGTAGCATAGCGATATACAAAAAGATTGGAGCTGGGAAGATGCGCAATATTTCTTGCTGATATTTGGGGTGCGACAAAATTTCGGAAGCGGGAAACGCCGCCTGTTTTGTTGTGCTCACGCAAGAAAGTTGCCGCTCTTTTCGCTCATAGGATATGGTCTTGCCTTGCCCTTTGGGTTTGGATTTTCTGCTATTATGGGCTGTAAGAATTAACTTTCTTGCAGCCTATAATTTTTGCGGGGAGGACAACACCATGTCACTTATAAGCATTGTAAATCTAACATTCGCCTATGACGGCAGCTATGATAATATTTTTGAAAATGTGAGCTTTCAAATAGACACCGATTGGAAATTGGGATTTACCGGCAGAAACGGAAGGGGCAAAACCACCTTTCTCAATCTTTTGCTGGGAAAGCATGAATACGCCGGCAACATTTCCTCTGCCGCCGGTTTTGAATACTTCCCCTATGAGGTGGCGGATAAACAAGCGGACACGATTGATGTGATAGAGGGCATCTACAGTGATTATCCCCATTGGGAGCTTATGCGCGAGCTCTCACTGCTCAAAGTATCGGAGGATGTTTTGTATCGTCCGTTTTGCACCTTGTCAAACGGCGAACAGACAAAGGTTTTGCTTGCCGCGCTTTTTCTGAAGGAAAACAACTTTTTACTCATAGATGAGCCGACAAATCATCTTGACATGGCGGCAAGGGGCATCGTCAGCGATTATCTGAAATCAAAACAAGGATTTATATTAGTTTCCCACGACAGAGCCTTTCTCGATAACTGTATCGACCATATCCTCTCAATCAATAAAACAAATATAGAAATACAACGGGGTAACTTCTCATCCTGGCTTGCCAACAAGGAACGTCAGGACAACTTTGAGATTGCGGAAAACGAAAAACTAAAAAGTGACATAAAGCGGCTTTCGGCATCCACAAAACGAACCTCGGATTGGTCGGATAATGTTGAAAAGACAAAATACAGTACAAAGAACTCGGGATTAAGGCCGGACAGGGGGTATATCGGGCATAAAGCGGCAAAAATGATGAAGCGCTCTAAAAATATTGAAGCAAGGCAACAAACGGCTATTGACGAGAAATCGAAGCTTCTTAAAAATATTGAAGGTGCGGACAACCTAAAAATATCACAGCTTTCCTATCACGCGAACCGCCTTGCCTCCCTTGAGGATGTTTCTGTTTTTTACGGTGAAAAGGCAGCTTGCCGAAACGTCAGCTTTACCATTGAGAGAGGCGACAGAATAGCGTTATGCGGCAAAAACGGCTCCGGAAAGTCGAGCATTATCAAGCTGATATGCGGCGCGGATGTGCGGCATACAGGTGATTTTCACAGGGGCAGCCGTTTGATGATCTCCTATGTTTCACAGGACACCTCATTTCTTAACGGCAATCTGGCCGATTATGCCTTGAAGTGCGGCATCGACGAGAGCCTGTTCAAGGCTATTCTCCGCAAGCTTGATTTTTCAAGAGGCCAGTTTGAAAAGGATATGGGTGATTTCAGCGGAGGACAGAAGAAAAAGGTTCTGATTGCAAAAAGCCTTTGCGAAAAGGTGCATCTGCACATATGGGATGAGCCGCTTAATTTTATCGATATCTATTCCCGCATGCAGATCGAGGAGCTGTTGTTGGAGTACACTCCCACGATTTTGTTTGTGGAACATGACAGTGTCTTCTGTAATAATGTCGCTACGAAAAAAATTGATTTATAGCAACCGGGAAATTTATTTTCCACTGTTCACCTATCGCATAACAACCACTACAATAAGAAAAGGAGTTGCAGATTGCATGCGGGTACTCACCGGCGCACAAATGAAGCAAGTGGAGGAAAATTCCCTTGCCTTTGACCTCACCTACCACCGCCTGATGGAGAACGCGGGGGGCGCGGCCGCGGCGTTTATCCGGCGCACCTTTGCGGTGACCGGGCTGAAGGCGCTGGTGTTCTGCGCCAGGGGGAACAACGGCGGGGACGGCATGGTGGTGGCGCGGAAGCTGGCGGAGGCCGGGGCGTTTGTGGCGGTGGTGCTGCTGGACGGCACACCCCAAAGCCCGGAGGCAGGCGCCATGTACAGCACCATCAGGATGATGGACGTGCCCATATACGACTTCACGGTTGACAACGCGCAGGTGATGGAGCTGGTGGAGGAAACGGACATCATCGTAGACGCTATCTGCGGCACCGGCTTCCACGGAGAGCTGCGGGATGCGCACCGGGGAGCCTGCGTGGCCATCAACACCGCAATTGCCGCGGTGATCTCCCTGGATATTCCCACGGGGGTGACCTGTGACACCGCCGAGGCGGATCCGGACGCGGTGCGGGCCGACTTTACGCTGGCCTTTGACAGCCGGAAGCCGGCGCATATCCTGCCTGCGGCGTTCCCCTTCTGCGGTCAGGTGGAGGTGCTGGATATCGGCATTCCTCCCGAGGCCCACAGGGGGGTGCTGCCCTTGTTCGGGATGATGGAAACCGCCCATGTATTTCAGGAGCTGCTCCCCCGTCCGGCGGACAGCAACAAAGGGGATTTCGGCAGGGTTCTGAATATCGCGGGCTGCGCAAGCTACCGGGGGGCGGCAGTGCTTTCCACATTGGCGGCGCTGCGCTGCGGGGCGGGACTGGTTACCCTGGCCTCCATAGAGGAGGTGTGTGCCGCGGTGGCCTGCCATGCACCCGAGGCCACGCTGTTGCCCCTGGCCCGGAGCGCGGTGGGAGGCATTGATTTCGAGGGCTCCACCGCGGCGCTCACCGGTGAGCTGGCCCGGGCGGACAGTGTGGTGCTGGGCTGCGGGCTGGGCAATTCCACCCACACGGCGCGGCTGCTGGAGCATGTGCTGGAAAATGCCGCCTGTCCGGTTATTGTGGACGCGGATGGCATAAATGCGCTGGCGGGGAATATACATGTATTACAGAAGGCATCCACAGCCGTTATCCTCACCCCGCATCCCGGGGAGATGGCGCGCTTGTGCGGTGTGACCACAAAGGAGATCGCACAGGACAGGCAGGGCTATGCCATGCGCTTCGCCAGGGAGCATAAGGTCACCCTGGTGCTCAAGGGCGCGGGGACTCTGACAGCCTCCCCGGAGGGCGGGCTGCTGCTGAACCAGACAGGCAACCCGGGGCTTGCCAAGGGAGGGAGCGGCGATGTGCTGGCCGGTATGATCGGTGCGCTGCTGGCCCAAGGGCTCTCCCCTTCCCGGGCCGCCGCCTGCGCGGTTCATCTCCATGGTCTGGCCGCCGACAAAACCGCCGCTCGCCGTTCCCAATACGCCATGCTTCCCAGCGAGCTGCTGGAGGAGCTATGCGGCGTATTCTTAGAGCAGGGTAGGTAATACATGCCGGATACACGCAACCGGGATGCCTCCTATTAATACTGTTGGAGGTCATTGCCCATGCGCCGCATTCTGCTGATTTTGTTGTGCGCGGTTATATTTATAAGCGCGGTTTTGCTCATCCTGACCCAATGTAACGAAAACGGAGGGATGCCGTCCCCCTCCGCAAGCAGCCAGATATTGAAAAAGCTGTCGGGGAATTTCAAGACTACGGCGCGGGTCACCTACCGCGGGCTTGCCGCCACCGCCGAAATCACCCAGGATTCGCCTGAATCCTGTACGGTGGCGTTTCTGGCTCCGGACACGCTGAACGGCATGTCCGTCCGTTTTTCCAGCGAAGACGTAGAGGTTTCCTACAAGGGGCTTGGCTTTTCCTTCAACCCCACCTCCCTGCCCGGCGCCTCGGTGGCCAAGACCGCGGTTTCCGCCATCAACACCGCCCTCCGGGATGAGGGCCTCAGGCTGGAACAGCTGGAAGGCACCCTGTCGGTGATGGGAACCTCGGACAGCGGAGAGTTTACCCTGCTCCTTGAGCCAGACAGCGGCAATCTTTTGAAACTTTCGGTTCCCCGGCAGGAATTGGAGATAGAGTTTGAAAACTTTACTTTTTTAGAGTAATCTAAGGTCAGGCCCCACACAAAGCTGTGGGGCCTTTTTCTGTTCCGGAGGTCAAATCAGACGGCAATACCGTATACTATTTTACGGGGAGCGCGGTATATCCTCGGCGTTAATGCGCGGGGACTCCTGCGCTTTTTTTAGCTACGCGAGGCCGGGATAATTAATAAAAAATACTTTTGACCTTCTGTTTATTCATCCAAACATTTGGTAACAATAGTAATGCAAATACGAAATGGGCGGAGCGTGACCTATGTGACTGTTAAAAGAGGAGACATTTATTATGCCGACCTGTCCCCCGTCGTCGGCTCGGAGCAAGGCGGGATACGGCCGGTATTGATTGTGCAAAATGATGTAGGCAATAAATTTAGTCCCACGGTAATTGCTGCTGCCATTACCAGCCAGAAAGAGAAATCCAAGCTGCCAACCCATATTGAGCTCCCATCCACCGGCTGCGGCCTTTCCAGGGACTCTGTGGTGCTGCTTGAGCAAATACGCACGATTGACAAAAAAAGGCTAAAGGAGAAAATGGGCAGGCTGGACGATTATGCTATGGGCGAAATCAACCGGGCGCTGTTTATCAGCTTCGGCCTGGGCATCGAGTAAGGGACAGGACGTTAGAGTATTTTTCACCTATCCTACATAGCGTGAAAGACGGATGTGAAAAAGCTACTCCAAAAGAGCGGTTCACCACTGGTGTCACCGCTCTTTTTCTGTACACATTTAACGCAAAGTGTTTATTTTCCCCGTAATTGGGCCAAAAGGATCGGCTGTTTGAAAGTTACGGCGCAGGGGACACGCACAATCCCCCCCGGGAATCATATACTACTTTTGTGAGGTGATTCTATGTATTCGTTGCTCGTTGCCGCCGCGCTGTGTAATCTGCTCTATTTTGCACTGCATGTCACATCCACCGGTTCTTTTCCCAAGCCCCTTTCCGCAAAAGAAGAACGGGAATGCCTGGAAAAAATACGGCAAGGAGACCTGGCCGCCAAGGATAAGCTCATTGAGCATAACCTTCGCCTGGTGGCCCACATCATAAAGGTTTACTACTACCAACGACAAGGCTGGAACTGTTGTATTCCCGTTCTAGAACCTCTCCGATAGCAAGATGTATCTGGAGTTTAACATGCAGCTTATCTCCCGTGTTGAAAACGATGATTTTATCCAGTATTGAAGTCACCAGCTCGCTATTCACGCCATTTTCCATAGAGAGCTCCCGTTCAAGCGCGCGGCGAATATCATTAATGTTGGACTGTGCTTCACCCGCTGTTCTCTTTTCTCTTTCAAGGTTTTCAAGATTTGACTCTAGCTCGGCAATCTTTTCGTTTAGGTCATCGTTTCTTCTTTTGAATTCCGAATTGCTAAGGGCTCCATCTATTGATAATTCCAGCAGCTTATCTTTTTTGAGGTTAAGTGCGGCGATTTCATTTTTCGTGCTTTCCATGATTTGCTCATAACTTTTTCTATCGGGTGAGCTCTTGATTAGCTTGATTATATCATCGATTATTTTGACTTTATCTTTTTGCATGTTGCGGAAAATATCAGCCATAATCTCGTCAAGCTCAGATGTGTAAATAAACGGAGCAGTACAGGCTTTAGCGCCTCTCTCCCGATAAGTCCTGCACAACCATACCTCTTTGCCGCTTTCCCGCAGCTGTCTAAAAAAAGATGTTCCATGTTCCGCACAAACAATCTTACCGCTGTATGCATATTTGTCGTGTGTCCACGCGCCGGTATCCTTGAAATTCTCACTTCTGGATTTAAATAACGCGTTCGCTTTATCCCACAGTTCTTCAGATACAATCGCGGGGATACTTTCATCCTTATACATTATCCATTCGCTTTCCGGCAGGAATATGCTCTTTTTTGTCCTGTAATCGATGCTCGTTGTGATATTGCCTCTGTAAAATCCTTTGTATTTGGGATTGTTGAGCATGTTTGACATCGTGCGGGTATTAAATAAGTTGCCTTTACTGCTTGTTATCCCTCTATCGTAAAGGATTTTAGCGATGGTACGAACGCCTAATTTCTGATTTGCATATAAATCGAAAATTAAGCGCACAACCTCCGCCTGTTCTTCATTAATGGTCAGCACACAGTTTTTCTTGTTGTAGCCGTATAACCTGTCATTGCCAAGCACCTTGCCTTGTTTGATGCATTGTTTATGCCCAAATTTTACACGCTCGGAAAGTCTGCGCAATTCGTCTTGCGCTAGGCTTGACATGATTGTCAGCCTTAACTCGCCATCGGTATCAAACGTATTGATATTATCGTTTTGAAATAATACGCCGACATTGTATTGCAACAACTGCTGCGTAAACTGGATACTGTCAACCGTATTACGAGAAAAGCGCGATATCTCCTTCGTGATGATAAAGTCAAACCGGCCGTATTTGCCGTCCTTTATCATTCGATTGAAGCTACCGCGCTTTTTAGTGCTTGCGCCGCTGATGCCTTCATCAACATATCCATCCACAAATGTCCACATCGGATTGCTTTTTATGTAGTTGGTATAGTATGCAATTTGATTTTCCAGAGATGACGCCTGTTCCTCGCGGTCGGTGGATACTCTCGCGTAGTATGTAACTCTTAGCGGTATTTGCTGGATTGTTATTCCGCTTCGCATGAGGTCACGGATTTTATAAACATCCATCTGTTTCCGCCCCCCTTTCGACTACATCATACCCTAATCTTTGGCCATAGTCTAGTGTTTTGGGGAGATTATCCAGAGAATGATTATAAATATCCTCGGAGATTAAATTCTGCTTATACAGGGTTTTCAGTAACACCGCCATTATCCGAATCCTTACATCTTCCGTTATGATAATCCCCCCTTTTCTTTTAGTCTATGTACGCTATGTTTTGTCCTATGATTACCGAATCCTGTCTCCCCATAAATCTACTAAATAATAAAGCAGTTGTTTGCCGTAGAACGCGAATGCTTCCTCATTGGCGGCAACATCGTTATAATGCTCAGGCAATTCATGATTGTTGTGCCGGCAATACCTTAAAATCTTAAGATAGATCATCATCATGTTGCGTTCCATACAAAGTTTCGCCATCATGAACACCATTAGAAATACATCTGTCCCATCTCCTTCAAAGAGATCCAGCAGATACTTTGCCGACTGTTGGGCGATAGCTTCAATGGTTTTCATGTTTTCCGGGAATGTGCCTATGTTTTTGACAACGATCATACTCTGTTTCATTCGATTATCTCCTTTTATTTTTTTGTATAAAAAAAGCACCGCTTGAAAATCAGCGATGCTTTTACTTTCTATTTCAATCTCTTAACAATAACACAAATAAGAATAAAGCCGTATTACGTCCCGTTCCTTAGGATATCTAAATATTCTTTATAAGAAAATGTCCTGTTTCTTTTTGCCTCCGATGTTTGTTCAAGAATCCCGACGTTGCACAACCGTTTTATCGCGCCGGATACTGTATTAAACGACATATCAAGCGCCGCCGCTGTTTTCTGAATTTCAATAATTGGATTTTCTTCAATATAAGCGAGAAGTTGCATTACGGTACTTGAAGATCGACCCATGTTTCCGACCATAGCTGCATTTTTGTCATGCAGAGCGATTAACTTATCTATTGCTTCAATCGCATCATCAGCCGACTCACATATCGCGCTAAGGAAAAACCGTATCCATTGCTCGTAGTTACCCTCTTCACGCACATAAGTCATGCGGTCATAATACTCGGCGCGACCCCGCTTTAACGAGTATGAAATATATAATACGGGCGCAGATAACACATTCTTTTCCATAAGATATAGTGTTACCAGAAGCCGTCCTATCCGGCCATTTCCATCTAGGAAAGGGTGTATCGTCTCAAATTGGTAATGAATAAGAGCAACGCGAATTAGCACATTTAGATCAGAGAAATATTCATCACGATTTATGAAAATTTCTAACGCGGAAAGCGCTTCGTTCATATCTTCCGGTGACGGCGGAATATATCTTGCGGTTATTAACGTACTGCCATATCCGCCAATCCAATTCTGGGAACGGCGAAATTCGCCCGGCGTTTTTTCCTGTCCGCGTACCCCCTCCATCAAGACAGCATGGATTTCTTTTATCAATCTGTTGCATAGGGGCAATTCTTTCAAGCGTTTAATCGCGAATTCCGTTGCTTTGATATAGTTTACCACATCAGCAACATTTCGATTGGTATTTTCATTCAGCAATGGGTCAAGTATGTCCTCAAGGGTCGCCTGCGTTCCCTCGATTTGCGAGGACATCAGCGCTTCCTTTCTCACATACATGGATATAAACTGATTTACATTTGGTATCCTTGACGACAGCCCATCCAATAGAGCAAGACGCTTGTTTGCCAATATTAACAGGTCAAGCGTTTCGGCATCGAGAATTACTGGCGGGTTCGGCGGTAATGGTGTAGGCATAAATGACTGGTAGGCAGTATTGCCCGACAAATTGCTTTTCCATGCTCCAGACCGATTATTCATACGATGTTTTCTCCAATCAACTTGAAATAACAGGTTAATTATTGCACAATTATTTCAAGTTGTCAATTTAATGTGAAATAAAGCTTAGCTTATTTTTTGATTAATTTTAGAATTAGCCGATGATTACGCCTTTTCACAAAAAGTTTCGGTTTATTGCTATCACCGACGGTGTCGACACGATTAAACATTCTTTGATATAAATATCCCCCATCATCAAATAAGTTTACTTTTTTCTATTGAACGACAATATTACCTTTTACCTTGTTTGCGAAAAAATAACGCATATTTTTTGTTGTTCTCTCACTCACCGCATAACCGCGGCTCTCAACTTATCCGGCTCCGCAGCAAAGGCGTAATCATCAGATTCTTCTTTTTGCATTTCCGCGATTTCGTGCACGATGCTGTAATGCGGATTTTCTCCGTACAGCATTGTCCGACGCAAACCGCCGTTCGTCTTTTTGTTGTAAACAGCGAGTATCGCTTCCGCGAAACCGAGCGAACCCTCCCGTTTTTCCTTTGCGTCGCGGGTAATTCCCCGTGCCGACACTTTGCCGAGACGGTCGCAAAACAAATCGTCTTTCATCAAATCGCCGTAACTGACGACAAGCCGCGCCACGCCCCTTAGCATATTGGCGGACAGCGACAACGGATCGCCCTCCCATGTTCCAACTATGAGTCTGAGCGTTCGGTCGAGGACATGGAATCGGTATTTCATGTAAATTTGTTCCAGACTCGTAATCGCGCATATTGTAGAGGCGGCCCTTGTAGACGATAAGGTAAGGTCGTAGGACTCTACGAGATCTTTTATCAGCAGTTGGTCATCGTTGCCAGCTTCGATGTTCGCGGCGAAAATTTCGAACGCGGACAGCCCTTTTACCCACTTTTGCTGATTCGCGAAAATTCTGGCTTCCTGCTCATAAGTAAGACCGTGATAAACCATACACCAGACCGGCGTTTCGCGTGAACCGGATGCCGCCGCCACAGTTTCAATCGTGTGTTGTCCGTTGATTACGCGATTCAGCCCGTCACGGCGGCTTACCTTAACGAAGTTAATTTGATAAACATCAAAATCGGCTACTATTCTCCGAATATGTACCAATGATAAATTTCGCTGGTACTCTTGATTCGATACAAGGTTTTTTATGGGGATCAATTCCGCTTGGAAGTTGGGAATATATTCGGAAAAATCAATCATTACAGTGCCTCCGTTATCAATTCTATCAGCGCTTCGACGGTGATTTTGAGATTTGCGAGCTCATTACCCAGTTTCTTTCGCGCCGGCTTTGATGCTTCGTGTAAATTCCCGCTTGCATGTAAGCGGTCTATCGCTTTTACCCACGACGGGATCGTGTAGGTGAGTGCGGCAACTTGCGCGTCCGGGTCGTACCGAGGAGCGTCCTTAACCGACTTAGGAGAGCTTTTTGTGCTTCTCCCGTCGGCAAATCTCCGAGGATATGATGTCGGTCGCTTAATTTGCTCCTCAATTATCCTGCGGATAGGCGTACTCTCCGCTTCTACACGCCTCGTTATCGCGGCTATATCTTCCGGCGGCAGTTTCGCGAGAATTATCGCGGTTTTCAAACCAAGTCTTGTTTTGCCCGCCAGTATGTCCGAAGCTAATTCGGGCAACGCTTTTTGCACCCGGTCAATAGAATTTGCGTAGCACATATACCGCTTCATGGTTTCTACGGAATTGCCACTGCTTTCCGCTATCTGTTCCCGTGTGATCCGGTCGTTCAGCTCGTCCGAATGAAACCGCTTTTTATTCGAGAGCCAACATGTCAGCCCTATAAGATACCACTTAAATTCTTTTGATATGGTTTCTTCAACCCGTGTGTAATCATCATGCGACAGCGGCGGGCATGAATTTGCAAGGGTAATAGCTTCATCAAAAAAGTCATGTATCATACGCGCCCCTTTCCGCAGTCTTGCTCCAACAGAAGCTCCATTATCAAGTCCGTTGCGTCTTTAAGCGAGGACAGTTCTTTTATCAGTTTCTTACGCGCGGGCCTTGATACCGCATTGATATTATCGCCCATAAACACGCGGTCAATCGCGCCCACCCATGACGGGATTGTGTAGGTGAGTCCCGTAATCTGCGCATCCGGGTCATACTTCGGCGTATCCTTGACCGTAGCTCTTGCGGGATTCCTCCGCCGCCTGTCAAGCAGTTCATTTTTAGGTTTTACGGCTCTTTCGGGAAAAATCTCATAGAGCCGTTCTTCCCCCGACTTAACGCGCTCGACGATTTTCCGTATTTCCGCGTGCGGCCTGTTGGCGAGATTCCTCACGTTTTCGACCGACATTCTAAGTTTTCCGGAAAGTATATCTGAAACGACATCGGGAACTTCTGTCTGCAAATAATCAATTGCTTTGAAATAACTTACAAATCGCCGTATTGTCGGTTCGGAGCACCCGATATCTTGTCCGAGACGTGCGAAAAGCTCCTGTACGGATTCGTTATTTTTACGGTTATACTTTTCCATTTCGCAGTATTTTCCGATTATATACCAACGGCATTCTTTTGTTAGTGTGTCCTTGTCTTCAACAAATTCAACTACTGTAAGCGGCATGTCTCGGAACCACTTCGCGAAATTAAGCGACTTTTCGACGAAGCTTGTTCTCATTGCGTCACCTCCGGCGCGGACATGACATTTTCTGTTTGCGTGAACATATCCGCCCTATCAAAACCATTCGCAGACTTCATCGCATTATCCTGAGTCTCAACAGGAATCATGGTATCGTCGGCGAACTTTGTCACAAGCGGATTTGCGAGATAATCTTCGAAGGTAGCGCCGAAACTGCCACTCAGTTGTAAAACATATCCGCTCGGCTTTTGTATTGCGATTTCTCCCTTATCAGGCAACTCGAAGCGTTCGGCTGAAGTAAGGTCGAACACAAGAAGCGTTTCGCCGTTACTATTTATAAGATTTCCGATTACCTTGTATCTGTAATTCTTATCCCACCGCATATACTCGAAAAAACGGCAGTTAAACTCTCCCGCGAGAATACGCCTCGGTTTCGTGTTGGTCTCGCTCAATGTGCGGAGCCGCACCGCGCCGCGTTCCCGTTTATCGCAATGACGCAGAATCAGCTTTCTTGCCTCGCGGTCGATAAGGAATTGCACATACACCATTTCCGGCGCACATTTAAGAAGCTTCGCATTGACATAGATGTATAGACGATTGAACGTAATAGCCGGCTTATTAGCCGACATGGGGCTTTCTACCTTCGCAACCTCGCAATTTTCGAGCGGATACGCTACTTCGGCTATCTCCATGTTGCTTTGGCTAAACAACGCCGTTATCTGAGTGCTCATTTTTCCCCTCCGCATCTCTGAATTTTGTAAGGATTCTATTTATATTATCAGCAAGCGCTTCTCTCGCTGTCGGGTGTATGTCCGGCTCGGTATTGTGTTCAAGGGATGTTCCTGTTCCCGCTCGGTCGATTTGGGTATTTTGAGCGGTTTGACGATAATACGGAATACCGAAGCTATTCAGCCATGCGGCAGGAATCGCGGTGACACGATATTTTGAGTGTGATGATATATAAAGGTCGTCCGCGCCGCAGCTCGCGAGGTACTCGGCCTCCGCCAAAATTGTCGGGACAACTTTGCGGGGAATGAGCATCTCCGTTTCCCGCGCGTCGAAAAACGCGACGGGCTCGCCGCCAATATTTCGCACAGCGCCGCGAAGCCTATACCCCCAAGCAAGGTTCCAACCAAGAATATCAAACAGCGTGCCGAGGTATGCCGTGCCGCCGAACTGACGTGTATATGCTTTATCACCTACAAATTTTGCCCACCGGATCGCGCCCCTGTGCTCCGGTGAACACTCGCGCACGGCTAACAGTTTCTCTGTCGGATGTACAAGCAGCTCAATGTATTCCGCGCCGTCAAGATTGCGGATACACTCGCCGCTGAACCTCGCGTTGCGGCTATAAAACGACCCGCTCGTAATATTCGCGCTGCTGAAAAACTGTGTTCGTGCGATTTCATATCCCCGCAGATCAATTTCGCCGCGCCGCGTACCCCACAGCAACTCAGTTCGCGCTCCCTCTCCGACGCTTCTCGATGCAAAAATGTAATCGTCTTTTTTGAACGAACCCCACCGGGGGTTAACGGAAACAAAGCCGTGGAGCGCGCCGCCGCTGTTCACGCGCAATTCCGGCATAAAGCTTCTGCCGCCGTACTTCGCGTTTGCCATAATCTTTTGAACCGCTATGTAATCATCTCTAGTAATAATTGAGGCATGATGGTCGCGTATATAGTGTTGATCACGGTCATAATCACCGTTTTCGTCAGGTCTGTTTTTGATTGATTTATGGTCAAGGTAATTTGGCGTCCATGTCTTCCACGCGAGTATATCTCCACAATGCCGCTCGTTTTGCAATACGCCACGCACGGTGGATGCCGACCATTTCGAATTTCCAAGCTTTGTCTTCCTGCCAAGTGATTCGAGTTTTTTCGCAATGGTGCAGCAGGAATGCCCATACAGGTACATTGAGAATATAACCCTTACTGTTTCGGCTTCGTCCTCGTTAATAACAAGATTGCCGTCTTCGTCATTATCGTAGCCGAGCAGCCGCGGCGTCAGGAAAATCTCAAGCCAAAACCTCTGTGTAATCGACGAAATCATGCTTGTGCTCTTTGCGTGCGATTCCTCCTGCGCGAATCCCGCAAGCATTGTGAGCGTGAGTTCTTTCGACCTGTCAAGAGTGAAAATCCCCTCGTTTTCAAAGTAAACGCCTATAGGTGGTCTGTGGTAGGTAAGCTTATTGATGCAAGCGAGGAAATCCTCGGCGCAGCGCGCGAAGCGGCTCACCGATTTGACCACGATTAGATCAAGTTTACCCTCGTCACAGTCTTTCAACATGCGTACAAACTCGTCGCGATGCCTTAGCGACGTACCGGAAATACCTTCATCAGCATAAATTTCGATTAGCGTCCAGCCGGGACGCCGTCTTACATATTCGGCGTAATATTTCTGCTGCATGATATAGGATGAAAGCTGTTCCGTGTTCCCTGTTGAAACCCGGCAATAAACGCCGACACGCATTTTCATTTCTTCGTCGAAGACGCTTTTCTCTTTTCTCGCGTGCCTAACCTCATGATCGCCGCCTTTACCTGCGCCGCCGTATTTGCGTCGGATCTTATTGCGCTTTTCTTCATCGCCGCGCTGATAATTATTCTGATTCATTTTTGCCCCCGTGCTGATTATTGTTAAGTACAATTCCTCCAGCGGACTTCATGTAGTACGGACGCCGCCCGCCTTTCTGTTCAGATTCTTTGACTGCCATTTTTGCGACCATATTAAGGCAACTAAAATGCGAGCTGTTCAACGAATATACCGATTCATTCTCAAAGTATACTCCGACAGGCAGAGAAAGCTCCGCAAGCTCTTTGAGGGCGCTCAAACCTTTAACGATATCACGCATGAATCTGCTTATACTTTTTGTGATAATCAGGTCGATTTTCCCTGCGCGGCAATCGGCGAGCATACGCTCAAACTCCGGGCGATACGCGTTTGCGGGAGCGGAGTCAAAGTAGAAGCCCGCACATTCCCAACGCGGATGCATGGATATCATATCCGAGTAATACCGTTTGGGCAGTTCATAATCGGAATCATGCAAAGGCGGCGACGCAAAGCGCGCGTAAACAGCAACGCGTTTCTCGCTGTTATCGTCAAAGATGTATGGGGATATGCGCGTCGGATATTTATCCGCGCCGGCTTCTTTGTACCTACGGCAAATTCGTTCCCGCAGTTCATCAGTATGGCTCATTTTTGCCTCCCTGGTAGTTTGTCGTAAGCCGCATTATACGACATTCTTAGAACTATTAACACCAACCGGCAGGAGGGGTTCTTGCATTTTTCGACGGAATATCTAAAATTCGTACTTGGGCTCCGATACTATGCTACGCTTCTTATGGCGATTTCCCGCCAAATTACAGTATCGGAGGAATTTTTATGTCGGCAAATCTCTCATTAATCGGTTCTCGTGTCAGGAAATTCAGACGAAAGGCACATTTCACGCAGGAGAACCTCGCAGAACACACGAACCTAAGCGTGAAGTACATCGGCAGCTTAGAAAATGGCAGAAAAGGAGTAAGCATCAACACGCTCATCGAGATCGCGGACGCTCTGGGCGCGACGGCTGACCTCTTACTGCTTGGCAACCTCGACAGTGAAATCGCCGTGCACGTCTGCGAGTTCGCGGAGATTATCATCGACCGCGACATCGACGAACGCGACGCGATCCTCGATGCCGCGATTGCGATGGCGAAAGCGTTGCAGAGCAAGGAGTAATGCAGATACGAATAAGCGGCACAGGCATAAATTCATCTGCCTGTGCCGCACTGCAGTTTTTTGAAAAATTTGTGCTAAAATCGAAAGCCGTGCTTGTCCGCTATGCAACTATAACTTCATATTCATAAACCGCCCTCTTTGTCATCGTGTAGGTAGGACATTTAGAAATCCGCATAATCTCATAGTCGTTAGTAGTACGATATAAAGCGCTACTACGCCAACATCAAGGATCAGGAGGATCTAATCTCCATTGGAACCATTGGCCTCATCAAAGCCGCCTCCACCTTTGACTATGAAAAGGGCACCCGCTTTGCGACTTATGCTAGCAGATGTATTGAAAATGCTATTCTGTTCTATGTGACACAAATCACTCCTTTCGTGCGTCCTTCCAAAAAAACTATCGCTGTCCGTGCCTTTCAAAAAGATATGGACCTTCGCATCCTTGACTATGACGCATTCCAAAATCCTGCGCAATAATTGGAGCTTGCCCTCATAATCGACCAGCTTTATCAGTCGGGGGAAATCCGTTATTGTCTGCCTTGCTTTTTCAATACCCGCTATCTGGCTATCCTGCGTTTGCAAGTCTGCATAGATGGCGTCGATTCTGCTTTTCTTTTCCTCTTGCTCTTTGTTCAGTTCTTCAATATCAGCGTAGATAGCCTGCTTGACACCATCGGGAGCCGTTCTCAGATTTGATATTTGACTTTGTATGTCAGTTTCAATTCGGGAAAGGCGTTTTCTGAGAGCGTTAAGTTCTTTTTCAGTTTCACGCGATTTTATCATCAGGATATTTTTTGTGTTCATAAGCTCGCTATAAAAAGCATTTTCGCCTGTACTCATGCTGCATATCTGCTCAATCACGAAGTTGTCAAGTTCAAAGCCTTTTACATTAGGGGAGTTTTGGCAATCGCCCTTTTTACGGTACTTGACATCGCACACATACCGAAAGCGCAGTGTTCCGTCAGGATTGGCACGTCCACTTTCAGCCCGAACAAACATCCTGCTTCCACAGTCGGCGCAGCGGACAAGGCCGGACAGCAATGACTTGGAGGATTCTTTGGGGCGGGCAGATTGATTGTATGATATTTCTGACATAATATCTTGTACTCTAATCCAGCTCGCACCGCTGATAATGCCTTTATGCTTACCAACGGCAATAACCCAATCCGTTATATCACGGCGAGTAGTTTTTTGAACATACTTCGGATCAAGCGCCCTTGAATCCTGGTCTATTTCCTTTATCTGCTCGGTCTTATTGTATGCCATGATACCGCGAACGCCATCAAAATCCTTATCATCCGCCCATATGGGAACATCAAATGACTTAAAATAGCTTTGTGTGTCTTGGTCTGCAATCGCATAAACAGGATTTTGTAGTATATTTTTAACTGCAATCAGGGTGAAATCCTTTCCCTTTTTTGTCCTGAACTTCTCTTTGTTTAGAGTGGTGGCTGTTCCTGTGAAGGATGCGGTCTGTAAAAACAAATCAAAAAGTCTTTTTACGACCCGCTGTTCTTCCTCAATAGGCTCTAAATGATTCACCGTGGTTTTCTTCCCGTTGGCCGTTAATCTTTCCTTTTTTGAATAATAACCGATAGGACATTCACCGCCAAGCCAACGCCCTTCTTTCGCAAGCTCGTACATATTGTCGGTGATGCGTTCAGCGATAATGTCTCGCTCAAACTCCGCTATAGCCGCAAGCAGCGAGATCATGATTTTCCCTGTGCGGGTGCTGGTATCTAAATCGTGGTCGCTTACTGAAATGAATGCGATCCCCTTTTGATCCATTTGCTGCACCAGATTTAAGAGGTCGATTGTCCTCCGGGAAATACGATCTATCTTGTAGCATATGACGGCTTTGATTTTGTTTTGTTCAATATCGCCAAGCATCTTACGGAAGCCGGGTCTGTCGGCATAGAAGCCGCTCTTGCCCTCGTCCTCATAAATCAGAATTTCATCAGCAGAGACATCGTACTGAGCCTGGGCCAGAGATATACATTTTTCTCTTTGTATCTCTATACTCTTGCCGCTCTCTGTAACCTTTGATTTTCTCGTATAGACAGCTATTTTTCTATTATCTGTCTCAGGTTTTACTTTAGTCCTTGCCATTTTATCACCGCCATTCGGTCTTATAATATATGGAGCCGGTCGTGTCAGACGCCACTTCATCAATTACCGGGGAGTAGTTGTCACTGTTACCAAGGCCATCGACAGCAGGTTCATGACTTATCTCTCCTTGGTAAGTTTCTCTGTATCAATATCTTATCACACTTCTATGAAGATTTCCATTGTAGTTTAACGGTGATCCAATAGGGAACGTGCCGGAGCGCATCCCCTCGCTACTGTTTGAGCAGTTCATATAACTATGTAGACTTTGGAGTTTCTTCACACCATAAGGGAGTATCACCTGACGCCCCCTTATTCAACACTAACGATTAAAACATAGCCGCAAATCAACATTCTTTTATTTCTTCATAATCTGATTCCTTCAATATGGCTTGACTAAGAGGGAAATTTGAATAGAGATTGACGGTACAATCTTCTAGCAACAGTCTTGCCCTACCTACCGCCTGTATCAGCTCTGATTCAATCATCCAGAATTGTATGTTACGTAACGCTCTATTTTCATTATCAAAAGTCATGAACTTAAACTGGAATCTTTTATGTCGGGCAGTTCTATATGATAGTGTGGACTTCTCATCAAATTCAATCCTCATCGTGTAAGCAAACAGCTTATAGAGCCACTCAGGTTGATGCGGGGTTCCAATAACATTGAGGTTCTTGCCTCTCAAAGAATCAATCCCAGTTGTCTTTCCGAAATAGAGCTTTCCAATTCCATATTTCAGAAAGGTAATTACATCCTCAAAGCCGGTGGATTTTATAATCTTTTCGACTATCCCGGGATTCTTTTCTATGTCTGACCGACTCATGGTATTTTTGGTATATTGATTGAGCGTCCCTGTGTTCTTAGCCTTTTTACATTCATAGAACTGTACCCTGTTCGCTCCGAAATAGTAGTTACAGATTTTTTCGTCAACCGTCGCTGACAGCATGATATACTTAATGTTACGATTCAAGCTAAGTGGCTTTAGGAAAACAATGCTGTCCTCTGAATGGTTACTCTCCAACAGATTGTTTTCGTCAGATTTCTTCTTGAAATAGAACTTCTCCGCACTACAGAACGAGGATATATCAATGCCGGTTGGTATATCCTCATATACTTTCTCATATTGAATCCTGGGCAGAGTAAAGAATGGTTTTGTCTTGGCAGCTTCGACTGCCATCTTTATTTTTTTCGCCAGTTCACTATTGGGATCAATATAATCCAGTACGCGTATTAACTTTGAAAACAGGATGTCAATTTGGTTGATTATCATACAATTCAGGAGTATATCCTCATCTATAATTACGGCATCGTACCGTTTCAAAGTCCAATAATCAAGTGTCAACAACCGGCTGTGGGTGATAAAGGCGTGGCCGTCGGAGTTGTAAAAATCATTCAAACCTTTTAGATAGCATTTCAATATACCGGAACACGGTTTATTAACTTCCCCTTTAGCGATTACTATTGATATAATGAGTTACAGCAAAAGGTTTCCCGATCCGATAGAGGTATTCAATGTGTTTCCATACTTTCGTGGGCAGCTTATCTTTAGATTCAATTAGAGACGGGCTTTTTACCGCCTTGATACCTCTGGCTATCGCTTTTTCATATGATTCATTCTTCAGATCATTGTCTGGGAGAGAAATTAATATTCTCAGATCATTCTTTTCCATGAGATCGCGGATTACGGTGCTCTTTCCGATAGCAATGGGAGCGTTTATAGCATGAATCCTTTCATCATCCGCTTTGATTGCAATATCCAGCTTCTCTTTGAAGTCTTTTCTTGCCTCACCTATATGGTAGAGTGGTTCCTTATAGTTGGCGAGAATTTGTGTCGTATGATGTTTTGGTTTGGCGGTAGATAGAATATCCCTTGCATGATGACAATGATCGCAATAAGGACAGTACCAATCACATGAAGATGCTTCGGAATTCATTTTCTTCATGTAGTGAAGATGAAAGTCCCAATCCGAGTATTTCTTGGGTTTATCGTTGAAGTAAGCATGTGTCCTGAAAATCTCCATGAACCTCGATGATCCTGATTCTACTTGGATCAGATTACCCGCTACCCCTGATAATTCATCCTTATTTAATCTCCGAGCACCATCTTCAAACTCCCTGTAGAGTTGACAGGATGATCGAATCTCTCTTAGATCAGAGGAGCTATATGGCAGATGAATCTTAGGTTCCTTCTTCTCCGATGATGAATGATTGATGATCTTTTGATTATCTGCATTCGTCTCGTTTTTTACCCTGATTCGATAAGATACCTTCGATCTCTTTGAGGAATTACCACCATCTTCTATTATATATAAGAGAGATATTGGTGATAAAGTTTCATCTCTCTTATGATCTTCATTCTCCAGTACCTCTCTGACCGAAACATCGAACATCTTACTCTCATTAAGTGCAAGACCAGTAAGATCAGAGAACCCATAGATTTTTCTTCTATAGTTCTTTTCTCCATATCGATACTTCAGATAGAGACACATATTCCGAATCAACAGATCAATGTTGATTGTTGGAACAGCTTCATCAAAATGAAGCACCTTTTTACCGCCAAGGAATATACTCGTTAAATCTCTACTCAATGGATCAGCTTCTGGAAAGATCGTCAGTAGCGCCTCAATCATAATCTCCGCTACCTTCGCATACTTAATTGAGGCATCATTCAGGAATCCAATTCTATATTCGCCATTGTATACTTCATATGCGAATAGAACGGGCAGATCGTATTGCTCGGCTCTTTCTTTAGCTGTTTCGTATGAGATTCCACTATTGAAAGCCAACACAAATAACTGCATTTGACAAAAGTTATTCTTATTGATCCCCACATTATAAAATGAAGTCTTAAATGTAGCCGGGCAAAAGGCACGGCCTTCGTTTCCCACCAACTTAACAAACGACTTTACATTGTCCTGCTTAACGGTATGGATACGGTTAGCGATTCGATCTCTTATCTCGAATTGAGTAGCTCTACTTGGATTCGATGTATTGCGGAGATTGTCAAGGCTGATTTTGAATTCGTTCATAATCTCAACTCCTAAAAAAGATTTTTAATATGGAGTTGAGTAAAAATATAAAGTTAAAAAGCTAAGGGTGACCAACCAACGCCACCCTTAGCTTTTCTGTGTTCATTTTAGTACGGAAGGCATCCCGCTAAACATCTACCGGGACAGACTCAAATTCAACGTAAGCGACCGCCATTACTTATCCAAGCTAATCAGATTGTTGGGGGAGTCATAGGCATTAATATATTAGGATTGTCTCCCTCGGTTTCTTCGGGTTGGTAGAATAGCATTAACTTAGGATTTATAATAAAATCGTTGATCGGACGTTTTGTCCATGCTTTACCCTAAGACTTCTGATTACAATTACAACAAAAAACGAACCCCACGAAAGGAGTTCGTTTATAGATATTATATGGATGCATATGTCAGCGGCGTTGGACACGGTTTATTCTGTGCCGCCGTATTCAATGGATTAATTGACGTTCAAAAAATCAAGATTCTTTATAGTTGTACTTTCAGTGTAGTGAACCAAGCAAAAAATATTATGATATGCATGCGCACGCAGAGCGATTGAGCACTGCTCACGGCAGCGACGAACCAACGTCATGGTGCATAATGAGCAGGAATAATCTGGATTTTGAGCTATTTCCCTTGTATTCTTGCATCACTCCAATCCAGTTGAAAAAGTAACCGTTACTTTTTCAACCTGTTCTGGAATTTATTGTACAACTTTTTCACCCTGCTTGGACGGGTCATTTCACATTTTTTTGATGCTTTCAATTTTCTTGGACAAACAAAAGCCGGAGGTCACCTTGAACTTTAATCGGTGATGGCCTCCGGCTTGCTTATAGCCTTTATCCGGTTACTTTATATTTTTTTGCATTAGCGGCCCCTCACTGATGATAATATCCCCTGCAAGTTGGGTTTTAAACCGTAAATAACCATTTTTATCAATCCAATAATCAGCGGTTACTATACGCTTGTACGTATTGGTTGACTTATTATAGGAATAGAATATGAGATCATTGCGGTTCAGTTTGGATATATTCAGTTTGGTAGCAATTTGTATAGTCATGCCAAAGTCGCCGGGTTGTTCCATACGCAATATTTCCACGCTGTTTTTAAAATGTCGCTGGAATTGGTTTTGAATATTGGTTGTGTATGCCGTTTCATAGGAAGCCAAGAAGTAAATTCCATTTGTAGCTTTTTCGGGGCTGATAAATAGACGGTTTTTCACCACTAGATTATCCACTGTATCGGCATAGACGGTAATAGTAACGCCTGCGTCTTTTGCCATTTTCGCCAGTGATTGCAGAATTTCCAGTGAGATATAGCTTTTGTTTACAAAGCGTACAGTTACTGACTGCGGGTTGGCTTTTTTTGCTTCGGCAAGCGCCTTGGTAAAGGCTGTTTTTGCTTCGGACATGGTAAGCGGTTGAGGAGTGGCCGTTTTAACTGAATCTGCCGTGGAACCACTGCTTCCACTTCCGCCACCACTGCCACTACTTGAAGTGCCTGTTGGATCAGAGCTAATGCCAGATCCTCTGGTAAATTGTGTGGTTAATGTACGATTTCGTTCAGCATTAAAGCTATATGTAGCTGTATCGGAAACTCTAATACCATTTTCAAACCAGCCTTCAAAGCTGTAGCCGGAATTGGGGGTGGCTATTAAGGTAACGGCAGCATTTTCGCTATATGTACCGCCACCTGTAACAGTACCGCCTACACCTGCTATCGCCGTTATAGTATAGGTGGTTGAGGATGAAATAGGTACAAACCGTGCTTCTAATGTCCGGTCAGCTGTTGCCGTAAAGTTATAGTTAGCGGCAGCGCCATTCACTTTTGCGCTATTCTCATACCAACCATCAAAATCATATCCTAAATTCGGAGCTGCAATAAGCGTAACAGCTACATTTTCATTAAATATTCCCCCACCTGATACTGAACCTCCAATTCCGGCTGTGACTGTTATGGTGTAGGTGGTGGACGATGTTATTGGCACAAACCGTGCTTCCAACGTTCTATCTGCCATAGCTGTGAAGCTGTAAGTAGCGGATGCGCCAGTCACTTTTGTGTTGTTTTCGCACCAACCATCAAAAGCATAACCGGATTCAGGGGTTGCCACGAGTGTAACAGCAGCATTTTCGTTGAATATACCTCCGCCTGAGACAGAACCACCGATACCCGCTGTTGCCGTAATATTATAGGTGTTTGAGGATGAAATAGGAACAAAACGTGCTTCTAATGTCCGATCAACTGTTGCAGTAAAGTTGTAAGTTGCCGAGGCTCCACTTATTTTTGCGTCATTTTCATACCAACCGTCAAAGGCATAACCGGAATCAGGGGTTGCCACAAGTGTGACAGCAGCGTTTTCGTTGAATATACCTCCACCTGAGACAGAGCCACCAGTACCCGCCGTTACCGTGATGGTGTAAGCTTGATATTTCCACCACCTACATCATCTGGGTCGGGTGATTTATCTTGGACATAAAAAGCTTCTGTCAAATCATCGTCCACGACTGCTACTGCTTCGTTTGGCCGCGCAAACCATACTTTTGTTGCCGAATCGTCATTATCATCAACAACTATTATTTCCACTCCGGAAATAGCGGCGCTTGTTAACACGTGCGCGGTGGTGTGAGATGTTATAGGAACATTTAGAAAGGACCTCGAATTTTGTCCGTCGTTAGTGTCAAACTCCAGTTCTAAGTCCATAGTTCCTGTGCCTGTACCGGTTATCACAATATCATAGGTGTTTCCATAATCGACAACCACCGTGATTTGTCGCTCGCCGTTAGCATTATCGACAAGCATGGTACCCCAGTTAGTCAAAAATTCTCCGCTTGCACTATTTAGTATCGCTCCTTCAAAAGAAATTGATACGTCAATAGGACATTTATATGTCATCGTGATTTTACCGCTGGGTAACGTATCAATCTTACTATAATCCGGTCGAACGTATTTCACGACTCCCGCTACATTCCCACTAGCACTATATTTCACTTGAGAACACCCGGCCTCTCCAAACCACAATTGCTCGTTTTTGTGGCCTATTCCACATACCGTTGATGTGCTTGGAGAGTTTCCCCAATTGCCATGGACTACTTTTATCCATTTCATTTGTGGGTCAACATCGAATACGACTCCAACATGTCTATTGCCAGCCTTGTCAATATTGAACTCACTGGGAACCTTTGTGCTCCAATCGAAGAAAATGACATCGCCTTTTTCCGGAACAGAAACTTCTGTACCAAGAATACCGTTTTTCATAACTTTGACATCGTTTGTCTTAGGTATTATGAGATTGTTTCCTAAATAATCTCCCGCAGTGTTAGCAACAAACCGAGCACACCAACTTAGATTACCTAGGTCTTTATAACCGCTTTTATCAATGACTCCTTTCTTTGTCAGGCCACTAAAAGTGTTCATGAAATCTGTGTATCCGTTGATAATGTCTCCCGCTGATTCGTTACCATCGCCAGCGTTACCGTCATCTCTAAACACTCTTAAAAACGGGTATCCATCATTATAACGCGGCCCGTACATATAGGTGTCTATGGCCCAAATAGCATAAAAATCAAAACCCACGAATGAACTTTTCTGTTTCATCTGTGTGGCCGTGAGCGGTGTAGTAATATCTGTACCAGTACCTACGCCGCTTTTATTTACGACCGAAGCGCCGTTCACATTTTGCTCACGGTCACTATTCCAGTAACAATTGCTGAGAGAACCAGCGGGGCTATCGTTTCCGCAAATCCCTCCTGCATAGGCATAAAAGTAACGATAAGTATTATCGTAAGAAAAAGAAGCAGATATATCACTTATACTATAACAGTTATTTATAGTAGCACCGCCGCCAAAGATAGCATAGCCACTAATGCCCCCTGCATAGGCATAGGAAGAAGATGATGAAAGAGTAGTAGAAGATGAAGAAAAAGAAGCGGATATATCACCCCTGTTGTAACAATTACTGACGGAATCGCTTTGGTTAAAACCGCTGATACCACCTGCATAGGCATAGGATGGTGTAGTGGCAGAAGAATGAGAAAAGGCGGTCACATTGCCTGTGTTATAGCAAATACTAATGGGAGTGCTATTATCCCCGCTACCACAAATTCCTCCTGCATAAGAATAAATATGAGACATAGAATAAGAAGTATCAGAGGAGGATGAAGAAGCAGATACATCACCCTTGTTATAACAATTACTGATAGATGAGGCCCAAGCTTTGCCGCCAATCCCTCCTGCATAAACGGAATACGAATAGGTGGAGGATGAAGCAGCAGATACATTTCCTGTATTATAACAATTACTGATAATAGAGTCGGTGCCTGATCCAAAAATCCCTCCTACATAGGCTTCGGAAGTACTAGTTGTAATATTTATATCTACTCCTTCAAGGCCCACGTTTTTAATTGTTGCGCCATTAATGTCACCAAACAACCCATTATATGTACGATTTTCTGTAATTTTAAGATTGCGTATAATATACCCCTGCCCATCCAATACACCTGTGAAGCGATTATAGGAAGAGCCAGTCCAAAGCCCACTACCAATCGGAACCCAGCCTGCGTCAGACAAATCAATATCATTCATCAGCTTGTAATGTGCCGATAAATTATTCCGCACCGCATCCAACTGCTCCGGCGTGGAAATCTGATATGGGTCTTGCTCCGTGCCGCTTCCAAGCATAGGCGTTAAAGCAAATGTACCGATTGAAAGCCCAAGCGTTGAAACGCCTAGGGTGCTGTCTGCTGATGTTGCCCCATCTTCGGCCAGCGCCCCGAATGGTGCTGCCTGTAACATAAGTACAACTGCCAAAATTGCCGCGATTATCCTGGATTTTCCTCTCATACCATTTACACCTTATTTGCTAAATTTTTAACTCTTACAGGTTCAGTAACTTGTTGAAGTTTCCACACTTATTCTATCCAAGCTCCGTAAGTATAGCGAAAACAGGCGGAACATCACCGACTATTTCGGCACGCTGGTATCTGTCACCCTGTTGCTCGTATGTCGTCGCGAAAAAATAATGGCGGTTTCCAGTCCAGCTTTTGCCATGCACTTCCATCATCGGATCGAATATGTATACAACCTTATTTGCTTTAATCGTCACCCATGTATGCGGTGCGTACCCGCCACCCGCGCTCTTTATAAGCCCGCCGGTCATCGAATGAACCATTGTTGGCCTGTACCCCAAGTAGTACGCCATCTCTGCGAATAGATATGAAAAACCGACACAGTCAGCTTTTTTCACAATGAGAGTAGCTGTTGCGTTCGACCCCGCATAGCTACCCGCCATTCCAATTTCAAACCAGTCCTCCTCGTTGCTAAATTCATCTTGACCTGTTGAAGAATATTCTATGTTGTCATATATCCAATCGTAGCAGGCTTTGAGTTTTTCATAGTCGCTCATATCATCTGTCGTAACTGTATCGACAATCTTTTTGATCCTGTTATTGAGCGGCTCATACGCGAGTTCAGTTTGAGTAGGTTTGATTGTGGCAAAGTTTTCTTCCGCTTTAGAGGTTTCCGCATACACACTAATTGTAAAAGCGCCGATAAGTGTGAAAGCCACAATAAGTGCCATAATCTGGCGTAGTTTGTTTATACCGTTCATGCTTTGTATTCCAGCCTTTCTGTTTTGATTATAATCATGATCGCCAAATTTCTGGAAGCCAATGTGATTTTTCCGATCTTGTTGAAAAATCGCCTTTTACCTCCTCATCTAGTGTTCCAAAGATTACAAGTTATTTTACCAGTGTCAGGCGCAATTGTCAATGACTTTGATCTAGTCACAAATGTTTCTGGCACAATTCACTAACTAGGCAATATGTGTTTGACATATAGAGTTTTTTTCTGTATGCTGAATATATATTTTGAGAATTGAGGGGTTCTGGTGCAAAATTCCGAGCTATATAAATTCATCACATCACTTTGCAGGAAAAGGCGGATCAAAATTGATTACCTCATAAAGACATGTAATTTCAGCCGCTCTACCCTGTACCGCTATATGAAGGGCATTTCTGTTATGCCGGTCGAAGCGGAAAATAAATTGATTGCGGCATTGAAAATGGATGAAACAGAGCGCCAAGCCTTTCAGCATCTGACGGAACTGACCGCCATTGACGAATCCTTGCTCAAAGCGAGGCATACCCTGGATCGGTTCGTGTTTGACCTTCCCCAAACGGAACAATCGAAGCCGGTAAATCTGGTCTATTATGACCGGGAGAAATATTATCGCAGCCTGCACGAAATATGGAATGTTGTCTTGAGAAATGTGAAATGTCCGAATTTCTCCTGTGACATAAAAATCGTTAATTGCGTTGACCCTGTTATTCTGAAACAATTATCAAACTTTCTGGAACAATTATTTGCATCTTCCATCAGCTCTGATGTGGAGCATTTACTTACATTTGTCAACAAGGACTATGAACAGAACCTAAATGCATTTATTAGCATCATTACCATGCTGCCTCTTGCCGTATATAAAAACTACTCCGCATTTTATAATCACTCTAATTCTTCTGTAGCTCAAAGCAGCCTATTTCAAGATACCATTATTATCAAAACCGCCTACTTACAAGATGAAAACAACGTATTGCAGTATTATTGGCTGTCATTTCTGAACGGCGAATTATCCAATTGCGCTGCTTTTCAAGATGACTACCTCTATTCATTTCTGATGGATAATTACAATCATTTAAAAAAAGCTTACACCACACCTCTCTGCAATTCCAGCGGAATGGAGATGCATACCAAGGCACTGCTTACGATTGCCCAAGACACGGACGCCTACCTGCTCAAACCCAACAATTGCTATGATAAAATACCTATGGAATGCTGGTTCTCCATAAAGGACCGTATGTACAATGAAATGGGAGCGCTTCTTACAGGTCTGCGCGATGAAAGTGGTGATCCCGCGGAAGCGATTCAGTTTTATGCCGAGCATTTTCAGGAACGAATCAAGCTGACCTATCGGAACAAGCATACTGACGTTTATTGCAAAGACGGTCTGCTGGAGATGGTTCAGACAGGCAAAATTGCCGATCATATGGAGGGAATGCCTCCGTTCAGCCCGGAAGAGCTGCGGAGCATATTGGAATACATACGGGATCGGAATTTAGACCCTAATGATTCATACGAATTTTATCTTACGGAAAAAAACATTTTTGATAATGGTTTAGTTATCGTGATTTATAAAGGGAAAGGAATCATTGTCGAATATACGAAAGAGAATCGGCAAAAGACAGCGAATAATGTATTCATTGAAAGCTCGGAACTCAATCAAATTTTCATTGATTATATTGAGAACCATATTCCCAAATTTCATGCTTTGTCTAAAGAGGATGCAACGGAATTTATCAATAGCTTAATTAATAAATATACCACGTGATATTCCGTTCCTCTCCCTCTCAGCGAAACCGCTTCAAATCGCTATGAATGAGCTGACTACCATTCATTTGATGCAATTATCATTCGCAGCTCGCATTGCGCAAAGCGCCTGTCAAAAGCATAGCATCAAAGGTTCAATTGACAGAATATAATACTATGCAATAGATTTAGATTCAGCGAATACAGAAAGAAGAATGTAGAATAATAAGAAATATTCTCTTAGCCCCACCTACCCCTTATACCCACGGTTAGAGGTAAGAAGACTAGCCCCTCGAGGCTAGTCTTCTTACGTTTCTATAGAAGGTAGTCTTGGGCATACCTAGCTTCCGCATAGCCTGAGCTGCCGTGATCTCCCCGGCTTCCCATTTGGCAGTTACCTTATCAAAATCAGGATGGATGATTGTTTTCCGGCCAGTATACTTTCCCTTCTGCTTTGCAATGGCGATACCCTCCCGCTGGCGTTGCAGAATATATTCTCGCTCCAGTTCGGCCACGGCCCCGAAAATTGTGAGCATGAATTTCCCTGTCGGTGTTGTAGTGTCTATAGCTTCCTTCTTTGATATAAATTCCACATTTTTTCCTGTCAATCTTTCTACCAGTTCCAGCAAGTCCCGAGTGTTGCGAGCAAAGCGTGAGATTGATTCACATATAACTACATCCCCAGCACGAACATAGTCCAGCATCTTATTTAGTATCCATTCGCGTGGTCTAAACCCACCGCCTTTAGGCGGTATACGCTTTTAGCCATAAAAAAGAATGGGCATACTAAGGCAAGAGGTGAGAGTATGCCGGAAGAATATAACAAGG
>Ga0153996_1000095_pt1 | contig 53033 bp, 48 predicted proteins | sample TSNC080MetaG_FD_104728 | JGI IMG/M metagenome (GOLD analysis project Ga0153996, IMG submission 104728) | Attine ant fungus gardens microbial communities from North Carolina, USA - TSNC080 MetaG | ecosystem: Host-associated > Fungi > Mycelium > Unclassified | place: USA: North Carolina, Lumber... | reverse complement strand
CTTTACCCAATGCTGAAAGCTTTTTATTACAGCGTTTTTTCTCTATTCCTACCGATTTCTTCTTTTTAGGGCTTTGAATCCCAGAATTTTTGGGTATATTAATAAGAGGCGTATATGATATATTAATATCATATCTGCCAGCAAGGATTTCTTGGAAATGAAGGAAGTTAACCTGTTCGAACTCTGGCTGAGAGTGGATGGCAAGGATTTCTTCCTTTTTTTCTTGGGAAAGAGCATGAGATGGTTTTCTACCTGTATTTTTATGAATCAGAGATTCGGCGCCAGATTCTAAGACTCCTTTCTTTAGACGTGTGATCTGGCGTGTAGATAAACGAAGTAACTCAGCTGCTTGCAGTCTGGAAATAGAGTGATCAATAAAGCTATTAATAACCTTATAAGTTTTGAGCTGTTCTTGTGACAATGATATTTAACCTTCTTTCATAATTTAAGGATGCCCACAAATGTGACATTTTCATAAGTTAATCTTAAGGAGACATTATCACAAGTTAATAACAAAGTTTTTTATGCTTTGTTGACATTTTAAAGTATGTTTGCTATTATAATACTATAGTAGCAACTCACTTAAAATAGGTGCTGCCGATAGACGGTCAACCCAAGTCAAGATTATCAAATCAATTAATATAATTAATCAGAAAAGTAACCGTTTTCCTTGGTCGGGGCGGTTACTTTTTTGTATGATCTATGTATGCGATTATGATTGTTACAAGGATTCCAAGAATCATTAAAACAATAGAGAGCATTTCAAAGTCAGTCATAAAGTAAGCCCTCCTTTTCGTAAATTTCTCTTTGCAGAGATTTCTATTTAATCAGAGGGTTCAGTCCCTCTGTTGAAGGGCTGACCGCCTACCGTATCAGGCAACACTTGTGTTTATTTTAACAGAGACATTACTAAATAGCAATCTTATCTTACAGATTATCTATAATTACTGTAAAATCTTGTATTACGATTCAAAGACAAGAAAAGAGGCTGCCCATTTAATTTCTGGCAGCCTCTGTTCTATTGTATCTAATAATGCTATGCTTCTTCCCCATCATTTTCAATTATGGCAATCTCATATCTTTCTAAAATGAGATTTTGAATTCTGTCACGAGTTTCAGAATTAATGGGATGGGCAATATCCCTATATTCACCATCAGCAGCTTTGCGGCTTGGCATAGCAATGAAATATCCCTTTTCCCCTTCTATTACTTTAATATCATGAACAACAAATTCATTGTCCAGAGTAATTGAAACAACTGCCTTCATCTTGCCTTCTTTTGCGACTTTCCTTATTCTCACATCTGTAATCTGCATACTCTTGTCCCCCTTGGAATATTGATTAGATTATATAACGCTCAGTGCCTTCAATGACGATTTTAATGTCTCCTTCTTCATCCGCATCTCCTGTGCGGTTCATATAAGATGCATTGGCTTTAAGTGTATTACCGCTTTCAACAATGCAGTTTTCAACGACGGTATTATCACCTATATAGACATCATCTAATATGATAGAATTTTTTATGATGCAATTATTGCCAACAAATACTTTTTTATAGAGTATCGAATTCTCAACTTCTCCATTGATGATGCAGCCTCCTGATATCAGACTGTTTTTAATATTCGCGCCCGGATTAAATTTGGCAGGAGGCATATCAGAAACCTTGGAATAGATACTGGGATATGACTTAAAAAAATAATCTCTGACATCTTTATTCAAAAAATCCATATTCGTCTTATAATAAGATTCGACAGTTGCAATATTACTCCAGTAACCTTCATGCCTGAATCCATAAAAGCTTTTCTGCCCACAGTATCTGACAAGAATATCTTGTACAAAATCATAGCGGTTTTCTTTATTGCTCTTTTCCATTAATTCAATAAGATGTCTTCTCCTGATGACGTACACTCCGGTAGATACCAGGTTATTAACTGCCTCCAGCGGTTTTTCCTGAAATTCTGCAATTCTTCCATCCTCCAGTACCTTTAGCACGCCAAAACGAGTAATATCATCTTCTTCCGGATTCAGGTTTTTATATACAACCGTGATATCGGCCTTCTTTGCAATATGGGACTCAATCACTTTATTATAATCCATCTTATAAACACAATCGCCGGAACTAATCACGACATAGGGTTCATGGCTGCTTCTTAAGAAATCCAGATTCTGGTATATCGCATCAGCCGTTCCTCTGTACCAATAGCTATTCTCTGCTGTTATTGATGGTGTCAGTATATACAAGCCGCCTTGTTTTCTGCCAAAATCCCACCATTTTGAAGAATTAAGATGCTGGTTTAAGGATTCTGCACGATATTGAGTAAGTACCGCAACTTTTTTAATATGGGAGTTGGACATATTACTTAATGCAAAATCAATGCTCTTATAGCTTCCCGCCACCGGCATTGCCGAAACCGCCCTTTTGCGTGAAAGCTCTTCCATTCTACTGCTGTTTCCCCCAGCTAATACAATACCAATTGCCCTCATTGCTCATCACCTGCCTTAACTATTGACTGTCCGCTTACAAGTAAACCATCAGGATAATCTGATAATTCGGTCTTTCCTGCAATTGCTGTGTTCTTACCAACTTTAACACCGGCAGGAATCTTTGAATTCTCGGCAACGGTCACTAAATCAAATGCATATACTTTGGGATTCATGGCATTAGGGGCAAACTCACCCACGCCCAGGCAAACCCCATCTCCAATATCCACAGACTCTGCGACAATGGCTTTATCTATGACACAATTCTCGCCAATAGTACTGCCGCTCATAATAATCGAATCCTTTACAAGCGATCCTGATCCGATAGTGACGTCATATCCAATGATACTGCCCGTGACTTGACCGCTGATCTCCGATCCCTCTGCAACAATACACCTCTCTATTCTTGAGGTAGATGAAAAGTATTGAGGCGTAATTGTATCATTATTAGTATAAATTTTCCAATATTCTTCATAAAGGTTAAACTCCGGTACAATATCTATCAATTCCATATTGGCTTCCCAGTAAGAACCCAGGGTACCTACATCTTTCCAATATCCATTGAATTCATAAGCATAACAGCTTCCATCACGCTCATGGATATAAGGGATAACATGCATTCCAAAATCACAGCCCGGCTGATCCTTTAACCGGATTAATGCCTCTTTTAAAATCGGCCAGTCAAAAATATAGATGCCCATGGAAGCCAGGTTACTGCTCGGTTTTTCGGGCTTCTCTTCAAACTCTTTAATATGACCGTCCGTATCAGCAACGACAACGCCAAAGCGGCTGGCTTCTTCCCACGGGACAGGCATGCATGCGATTGTGACCCCGGCATTCCTGGCTTTATGGAAATCCAGCATAACTTCATAATCCATCTTATAGATATGATCTCCCCCTAATATCAATACATAGTCAGGATTATAATTCTCAATATATTCCATGTTCTGATAGATAGCATTAGCCGTGCCGGTATACCAGTCAGCATTCTCGTTCTTCTCATATGGCGGAAGCAGTGTAACACCACCGTGATTACGGTCTAAATCCCATGGAATCCCTATTCCTATATGGGTATTAAGTCTTAAATGCCGATATTGTGTCAAAACACCAACCGTATCTATTCCAGAATTTATACAGTTGCTTAAAGGAAAATCAATAATTCTATACTTTCCGCCAAAGGAAACCGCCGGCTTAGCAACATTAGCAGTTAAAACGCCCAGCCGGCTTCCTTGTCCTCCAGCCAAAAGCATGGCTATCATCTCTTTTTTTATCATGCTATCACCTCTTGCTGTTTTTATTATCATACATTATAACACTTTTTCTTCAAAATGTGAACACTTATAACCAAATAATTTACACTATTCCTATTGAAAATATGCAAACTTTCCACTAAAAAATAATTTAGTTTCTATTACATTAGACTTTTATACCAATTAGTTGACATACTTTTTGTATATCATGTCAATTATTCTCGCGAGACAATGAGCCAGATGCAAAAAAATGAAAAATAATAATTTCGCATAAATCCTTTGATTTTTTCACTAACTATGTTTATAATGTACAAGGAAAGCAAAATTAAAATCGAATAGGATGTGTAACTTATGTACAAAATTGACTTTAATCAACCTATAAAAATACATTTCATGGGCATCGGCGGCATCAGTATGAGTGGTCTTGCCGAAATTTTATTTGACCGGGGATTTACTATTATGGGATCCGATATCAAAGAAACACCGCTGACCAGGCGCTTAAGCAGCAAAGGCATTCATATCGACTATGGACAGCGTGCAACTAACATCACAGATGACATAGACCTTGTCGTATATACAGCCGCCATTCATCCTGATAACCCCGAATACCAGGAAGTTATCAGGAAGAAGCTTCACATAATGGATCGTGCAACCCTGCTTGGACAAATTATGGACAACTATGAAAATTCCATTGCAGTTTCCGGTACTCACGGAAAAACGACGACCACTTCTATGATTGCGCATATATTCCTCCAGGCAAAAGGTGATCCTACCATAACCGTCGGCGGTATACTACGCGCCATAGATGGCAACATCCGCATCGGCCAATCTCAGAATTTTATTACAGAGGCATGCGAATATACTAACAGCTTTTTAAAGTTCTACCCCAAAATCGCCATTATATTAAATATCGAAGAAGATCATATGGATTTCTTCAAAGATATAAATGATATCAGAAATTCTTTCAAAAACTTTGCATCTAACATCCTCAATGAGGGAACATTGATTATCAATAACGATATTGACCATATTGATGAGGTTATCCAGGGACTTAATTGCGGTATCATAACTTATGGTATCGACTCCGAGTCTGATTACTCGGCAAAAAAGGTACAATTTAATTCGCTGGCACAGGGTGATTATGATTTATATATAAAAGGCGAATACATTGATCATATCAATCTTAACGTTACCGGCATGCATAATGTATCCAACTCTCTGGCTTCTATTGCTGCTGCCATGGAAGCAGGCATTTCCCTTGAAGATATTAAGCAGGGACTTTTAAACTTTGACGGTACCGACCGTCGTTTCCAATACAAAGGTGAAATAGGCGGCATTACGGTTATTGATGATTATGCGCATCATCCAACTGAAATCGAGGCAACCCTTATGACCGCAAGAAGGTATCCTCACAAAAATCTGTGGTGCGTATTTCAACCCCATACCTATACACGTACAAAAGCTTTTTTGAATGATTTCGCCAGAGTCCTGTCTTTAGCCGATAAAGTTGTACTGGCAGACATTTATGCCGCCAGAGAAGCAAATCCCGGAGATATCCATGCGAAGGATATCCTTGATCTTCTCATTAAAGATGGCACGGAAGCATACTATTTTCCATCATTTAATGATATAGAAAATTTTTTATTAAAAAATTGTACCCACGGCGACCTGTTGATAACTATGGGTGCCGGAAATATCGTGAGCGTTGGCGAAAAACTTTTAGGCGAATAGTTATCCACAATATCCACAGTTTTATTAACAATTTAATGTTAGTTTAACTGTGGATAATTTCATTTACATAATTTTATATAGGGTTCTCCATGAAATTAAGAAAATCTAGTTTATGCCAGAAATCTTTCGACAAAAAACATTATTTTTAGACTGTTTATGTCTACTAGTTATCCACCACATCAACAGTTTCCACAATTTACATTTCGCCGGTATATGAACATATGTTCATATTCTCAAAGGTATTTTTCTATGCTATAATGTGAACACGGCAAGAGAATCCGTTTTATGATAATGAAAAAGGTGGAGGATTATGAATAAAATCAGTGTGCAGCGCCAAACCGACTTAAGGTCTACAATAATTCCGAATATTTTTTTCGATTGCTATATGCCCCAGGCAAACGGAGAATTTTTAAAAGTTTATCTGTATCTGTTTCGACAGAGCCAGGATCCACTAGCAGATATTTCATTATCATCGATAGCCGACACTTTTAACATGACCGAAAGCGATGTCAAACGTGCCCTGCGGTATTGGGAAAAAGAAAATCTGTTGGCAATTGAATACCTTACTTCCGGAGACATCGGCATCATTCATCTGAATGACTTTGAGCAACTAACCAGCCCCAAGCCAGCCGCCGGCATACCTGAGCAGGCAGATAAGACTGCCCAGTACCGTAAGCCCTCTTACTCTATGCAGCAAATTCAGTCATTTACCGATGATTATGACGGCAACCAATTATTCTTTGTTATTCAGCAATATCTTGGGAAACCTTTAAGCCAGACCGATATTAATACAATTGTGTTTTTTCATGAGCAATTGGGGCTATCTGTAGATTTGATTGAATATTTATTTGAATATTGTGTTTCAAATAACCACCGAAGTATGCATTACATAGAAAAAGTTGCTATATCATGGGCGGGGCAGAAGATTGATACAATTCAGAAAGCTAAAGACAATAGCACGTATTATAATAAAACTTATTATGCCGTCTTAAAGGCTTTTGGTATCAACAACCGCCAGCCAATTGCCGGTGAAATTGCTTTTATCAAAAAATGGCAGGAAGAATATTGTTTTAGCATATCGATGATTTTAGAAGCCTGCAGCCGGACAATGCAGGCTACACATTCTCCAAGTTTTGAGTATACAGATAGTATTCTAAAGAACTGGAGAACTAAAAATGTCAAAAACATGGAGGATGTCCATGAATTAGACAAACTTCGCTCAAAGAAAAAAACGGTACAGTCCAAGTCAACAAATAATAAATTTCACAATTTCACCCAGCGTTCATATGACTATGACGATCTGGAAAAAAAGCTTACCGAAAAAATGCAAACTGCAGTCACTAAAGGAAGTTGATGATTATGTCGCTTAAGAATGCTCAATATAATACCATTATCCGGCAATATGATTTAATTCAGCTTGATAATAACTATCGGCTTGGTAAACGTCTTGAGGAGGTTTATACAGCTATTCCCGAGTACCAGGCCCTTGATGTAGAAATCCCCCTGATATCCGCTGCCTATGCCAGAACTGCAGTTACTCAGGGAGCTTTCGATTCCGATAAATTACATCAGGAGCTTGCTGCCATAGCCAAAAAGAAGAACCAGCTGTTAATTGATGCGGGCTATCCAGATGATTATCTAATGCCTGTATACAACTGCAAGGACTGTAAAGATACCGGATATATCGTCATGGATGATTCAGCCATTGAAAAGTGCCATTGCTTTAAACAGGCTATTGTAGATTTGGTCTATTCACAATCAAATATTAAGGCCAGGCTTGACAAGGAGAATTTTAAACATTTTAATCTTACCTGGTATTCAGGGCAGAAGGATAAGAAACTTGGCATTAGCCCCAGAGAACAAATAGAAAGCGTATTAAAAACCTGTAAAACATTTATCCGTAACTTTGATAAAACACCTGCAAATTTATTATTATATGGCCATACCGGTGTGGGGAAAACATTTTTATCTTATTGTGTCGCAAAAGAATTGTTGGATACAGCTCACACAGTCATATATCTCACAGCATTTCAATTGATTGATATTCTTGAAGCAAATGCTTTCGGCAATGATGGCAAAGATGATTCAGTAGAAAATATGTTTGATTATATCTTTGACTGTGATTTAATTATTATTGATGATTTGGGAACAGAAATGAATAATTCCTTTGTTACATCCCAATTGTTCCTATGTATTAACGAGCGGATACTTCATGGAAAGTCTACAATTATCTCAACAAATTTATCTTTAGAAGATTTAAAAGAAAGATACAGTGAACGGATTTTTTCCAGAATTATAAGCGATTATCAGATTCTACCCATTATCGGCGAGGATATCCGAGTAAAAAAGGCGATTTCTTCATAAACTTAAACAAATAAAGCAATAAGGCTTTTGACATAGACAAATGATTATTTCAATATACAATGGAGGTATATAATGACTCAGTCAAGTGATTTTAAAGAGACCATTCCGGTGGGCGAATTAGGGATTATCCCTCTGGAAAGCTGCAGCAGCCTGGGAAAACGGGTAAATGATTATATCGTTTCCTGGAGAGGCGAAAGAGACAGTGATCATATGGGCTCTCTGCATTTTGAAGGTTACCGGAAAGACCACTATATCATTGATGCCGAATGCGCAAGATTTGGCACCGGAGAAGGCAAAGGAACGATTAAGGAATCTGTCCGGGGAAAAGATCTTTACCTTTTGGTTGATGTTACCAATTATGATATTCGATATAAGCTTTGCGGACATATGAACCGTATGTCTCCTGATGATCATTTCAGTGATTTAAAACGAATCATCGCTGCTGTTGCCGGTAAGGCAAGAAGAATTAATGTCATCATGCCTTTTCTTTATGAAAGCCGTCAGCACAGGCGTTCCAGGAGAGAATCATTGGACTGCGCCGTAGCCCTGGAAGAACTTCACGGCATGGGTGTAGAGAACATCATTACATTTGATGCCCATGATCCCCGTGTCCAGAATGCCATACCATTGAGCGGCTTTGATAATGTTCAGCCAACCTATCAATTCATTAAAGCGCTTTGCAGAAATATCCCTGACATCCAATTGGATAGTGAGCATTTAATGATTATCAGCCCTGATGAAGGGGCTATGGGGCGTGTCGTATACTATGCTAACGTTCTTGGCATAGATGTGGGTATGTTTTATAAACGCCGCGATTATACACAAATTGTCAATGGCAGAAATCCTATCGTTGCACATGAATTTTTAGGGCAGTCTGTGGAAGGTAAAGATGTATTTATCGTTGATGATATGATATCTTCCGGCGAAAGCATACTTGATGTAGCTAAAGAACTTAAAAACCGTAAAGCCAGGCGGATCTTCGTAGCAGCTACCTTTGGTTTATTTACCAATGGTTTAAAAGAGTTTGACCGATATTATGAAGAAGGTATTATTACAAAGCTTTTAACAACAAATGTATGCTATCAAACACCTGAACTCCTTGAAAAGCCTTATTACATCAGTGTTGATCTCAGTAAGTACGTTGCCTTGCTCATTGATTCTTTGAATCATGACCATTCTATCAGCGAACTGCTTGACCCATATGAGAAAATTGAAGGTCTTCTTGAAAGACATAGAAATGGTGAGAAAATATAGTTTTAAGTCGCTCCGGATATTCGCAATCCGCTTTCGCTCCTTGCGCGTGTGCCCGGTGGGCACACGATATAGCCTTATTGCCACTTCGTGGCATTTCGGCAGGAGCCCATACTCCTGCCGAAACAGGCTTAACCTTAAAAGTCTTTTTATCTACATATACCGTTTCTTCAAAATTCACTAATGACAAGGTATCGTTTACCAGAAATCATCTACACAAACCTTCTAAAAATGAATAGCTATAACTCAATATAATTATAATCCTCTCCCAAATTATCTAAAATATCGGCTTCCCTCTGGTGGCATGTAAAGATAATGTTCTGAGGACATTGCTGGTTAATTAGCCAGCCTAATATATTTTTTAACCGATTATCATCATAAAGAGAAAAAACATCATCAAGAATCATCGGCATCTCTTTCCCATCAAAAATGATATTTCCCAATAAAAATCTTAACGAAAAATATAATTGGTCAATTGTCCCTGTACTTAGCTGCTGATAGTTGACATACTTTTTAGTATTATCCATGGCTATGTTAAGCTTTTCATCAATATAAATCCGTTGGTATGGTTTACCTGTAATTTCTGAAAACACTCCTGTGATAGATTGACTCAGGCGGCTTCCGAAACTTTCATGTATATCTGAAGCCAGATCCTTAATGGTCTTGGCTGCGATATCTATCGCCTCTAGTTCCTTATTACCCTTATCCAGTTCTTCCTTATATAAATTGTATTGTTCATTAAGCGGCACAGTTCTTGCCAACTCTTCATTAAGCTGTTCTAACTCCCATTCCAGGCGATTCCTCCTAATAGTCAGAGCCTCCTTCCCAGCCAATAGCTCCCCTTGGCCTAAGCCGCCAGTTGGATTCCCGGGCTCACCGGCCTGCCTCTTTCGATAAAGAGCCAGGATTCCTAAAACAAAGGCGATCCCTGATGCACCTAACAAAAGAACCCATAGGATTTGATTGCCTTCTGTTAAAAAACACCCCCCTGCTGCCACCATAAACAATCCTGCAAAAATCACGAGACAGCTTTTCAACCTTTTCTGAAACCTGACCGCCTTCAGACGTTCCTGCCTGCTTTCTCTTTCATAAACACGCTGCTTATCTCCTAATAACATGATCTGATTTTCCAATGCTTTCTCTTCTTTATCTATCTGACAAAGCTTATAAATTAACTGATTCTTGTCCTTTTCCCGACCATTTAGCTTATAAATTTCTTCTGCCAGCTGCCGCATATCCTGTTGCAACGTTCTGGTATCATATTGTTTATGTTGTTTTTTAAGTTCGTTAAGGGCTTCTTCAATCTGGATGTCATCGCTTCCTGTCATGCTTAAATTAGCTATATAATTCTGCAGGGAAAGAGAGAACCGCTCATCCGGATGTATCTCCGGCCGCCGTATGCTTATTGTATTTTTATAGCCGGATTCCGTAAGACACCCTACCAGGCCGCCAATTCCTTCAGCCCCTAATGTGGCCTCTTTGCCCGTATCTTGATTAATTACCTGAAAGACCTCATCATCTTTATAAAAGCTTCTGTAAAGCCGGTAGGTTACACCTTCATGTTCAATTATCATAGCCCCTTCATAATTCTTCCCATCAATCCAGGGCTGGTATTTAGAATACATATCCCTGCCTGCCCCTCGTCCGCGCATTCGCTCTGTTCCAAAAAGCATACATTGGATAAAGGCATGAATCGTAGACTTTCCCGCCTCATTCTCCCCGTAAATTATATTCATGCCTGGACGTAAGTGAATCTGTTGATGGTCAAATTTACCAAAATGTTCCAATCTCAGTTCTTTAATAATCAAAAATATTACCTCCCAGCATTATATAAGGAATGAACACCATAATATAAGGCTTTCATCTTTACATCTTCATGTATGTCTATCTGCATAATCCGGTAAATATACTTTCCGATAATATTATCCTTATTGGCATAATAAAGCTTCTCAAAGTCATAATTATATACCGTTTCATCAATAACAGAAGCAATGTTGCCCAACCTAGAAATATCGTCAGTATTGAAGCTTATATCTTCATCCTTCATTCCGATAATATGAACTTTATATATATTATCCTCCCCATGATCTGAAATCTTTTTTCTTATCATGTCAACGGCATGTCCAAATGTCATCCCAGAATCAACTTCTATATTCAGCGTTATATATTCCCTTAAGGCATGGGGCACAAATTTGATGAACGTCTCTCCCAGGCTGCATTCTCCGATGATATAACCATGCATTCCTTCATCATTTTTATCAATAGGTTCTAACGCTCCTGCATATGCCACCTTACCACCCGGAAAAAGCTGTGGTTTATGAATATGACCCAAAGCCACATAATTAAAATCAGAAGCTTCCAGTCGTTTTATGTTCAGCGGGATATGCTTCTCATCGCCGCCATGAGCCAATAAAATATGGCGACAGCCCCCGTGCGTATCTCGATCAGGAGCTGCCTTATCATATTTAGGCTGGGGTACGCAGGAATGATCATAACTTAACCCATAAATACAAGTCTGAATATCTTCAAAGTACTTTACTCCTATTTCAGTTGTATCAAAAAAGAAGACATTATCACTCCAAGGAAAACCTTTATAAAAAGAATCAGGCTTCAGGTAATCATGATTACCGGCCATGATCGCTACTTTGATATTTCCAAGAGATTCAAATTTATAATTGAGTTCCTTGAGTTCTCTTTTTAGTGGCTGCCGATGGAATAAATCACCGGCAATTAAAATGAGGTCTACCCGCTCCTCCACGGCTATATCTAAAACACTATAAAATGTTTCAAAAATCTCATCTTTACGCCTTAGCCCCCAGGGCTTGCCCCGGTCCGGTTCCGCACCCAGGTGGACATCGGCAATATGTATGAATTTCATCAAACACCTCCGCAAACATTTGTTCTGATTATTATATCATGGTTTACCTGCTCATACAATCCCAGGCAGAATATTTTATGAAATAATCTAGCTGTATCTTTTTTAAGAGGCGAATTTTACACTCGTAAAAAATAAATCTCCTTCGGCTTATTATTTAGCCACAGCAGGGAGGAGAACCCATGTCAATCGTACTGCTATTCTTAGCAGGATCTTTCATGCAAAGATGTACGGAAGATGTTTTAAATGTAAGAGGCAGCGCAAGAATATTTGGTGTCTGGCCTACATATTTCTTCTTGGCATCTTCTAATACCTCCTCAAAGGTAGCTCTGGTTTTAAGCCCCATACCTCGCGCATAGCCTGGTTCCCTTGTCCCCACTAAGTACATAGCACTTGTATTCATTTCGGCAATATGTGCACAGGATATCATAGAAAAACCATGGAAGGGATGAAATGCATTACAATAACGATACTTCCGGATATATTCCTCATTTGTTGCAAAATATTCTCCATAACGATTCATATCAGGAAGAATGTTCATCTGCCCATGTTGGAACATTTCATACATTTCCCGAAGGTAGGGCCATAATTCATCATGGAAATATCCGTCACAAGTGGACGCACAAATAATCACACATTTATCACTTAAAATACGTTTAAATCGAATAACCTGAGCCGAAAGTGCCTGCATCAGCATAATAGGATTAGTTCCCATTCCGTCACCATAGTGAAAAAACTGGGGCATACCAAATACCAGTACATCATATTTTTTCTCGGCCCAGTGCACATAAGTACGTTTATCAGCAACCTTCCAGCTTTTCGGCATCATTTCCTCAGCATAGCCTGAGAAAACAGCAATCTGCCTGGAATATGTATCGGTCACAGCATCACAACAAAAAAACTTCTTACCCATACACTTTTCCATGTGCATTCCAATCTCATTAAATTTTGTACGCATAAGGCTGCTGCCGGAAACCGGGGTAAAATCTTTCCGATGCATAACCGATGGTACATGGTGACTTGCAATACTGCGCCAATGAGTAATTCCGGTGGCGCAGTGTTTATAGCCCCCTGAATAGCCTCCATAAGGATTTCCCTGTACATGACCAATCAAAATGGCAATATCGGCATCATAAACATATTTATTCATGATAACCGGGTCTCCCCGTTCTGTTATTCCTAAATCCACAAGATTATCATAATCCTCCGAATCGTGATTAATAATCTGATGGCTTGGCCAAAATTCACCAAAAAGTTCATCTCCTAAAACCCCACGGATCTCTTGCTCCGTATTTTTACGATGCAGACCATTAGAACAAATCAGTAATATATTCTTCTTTTCTACACCCACACTGTTGAGTTCCTTTAAAATCAGCTTGATGCTTACTTTTCGATGCGCGGTAGGCTGTTCACCTCCTTTAACCCGATCCGGAAATACAATGACAACTTTATCACCTTTTTTAGCTGTTTTGTGCAGCGGTTCCATGCCAATTGGATTTCTCAGACTTTTCAGTGTTTCAGCCTCCAATCTATCCTCAGGTATATAATCCGGATCCTTCACCGTAACCCCAGGGATAAAAACATCTGTAGTATCTGGTAATTCTGCCGCCATAGTACCTTGTCCATATTCAAACTCCAGTCTCATTATTTTTCCTCCTTGCTGAAAACAAACAATCATTTTACCGCTTCCATATACACTTTAATAATTTCCAGATATTCATCCGGATAATAACCGATTTCTCCTTCAAATCTTGTCAACGCAATCAGGCCTCCGTCAATTTCCCCAATAGAAGCTAGCATCCTGGCATTTTCCTGCTTTAATCCGCCACCATAAACTATCTTTATACCTCCGGTTTTTTCTTTTACAAACTGTGCAATTTTTGTAATATATGCTTTATCTGCAGGTACTTTTCCCGGGCCAATAGACCAGATGGGTTCATAAGCAATCACAACTTTAGAATTATCTACGCCCTTTAAACCAACATCCAATTGTCGTCCAAGAACCTCCTGCCAACTATCTTGCTCTTCACTCTTCTCTCCAATACAATAAAGTACTTTCATACCTCTGGCAACAGCACATTTGATTTCTTGATTGAGTATTCGGTTTACTGCATCTACATCTGTCACTCCGGCTTCTTCAAGGATTCCCAGCTTATCGTTTCGTTCTTCACAATGACCTATGATTGTCGTTTCACAATTAATTGCCCTCATCGCTGCTGCAGGTCGATTGGTTGTAAATGCTCCAAAATTTCCTGATACTTCAACATCTTTATAATAGACACCTTGACAGCCCAATTGGATGGGACTATCTACTGTCTTAGCTTCCATCGCTGATAATAAATGGGCTTCGGGAAAATACATAGAAAATTCCACTTCTTTAGCAGAGTATTTTTTTAATTTCTCCTGCGTATTTTTTATAATATAGGATGCCCAATTATCTATTTCTGCAATTTTGTTAACACCACCAAATTCCACAGGCACGTCAAATCTCTTTAAGTTTAAATATAGATGTTTCATCTGGTACTTTCCTCCCGTTTATACCACTCTGCCATTTGTTCTAAAGACATAATTTCAACCTGTGGTGCTTTTCCATAACTTCCGAATTGAATAATAAGTGCTCCCACAACTTCTTTGACACCCGCCTCTATGCACTTAATCACCTGCATAACATCATCATCGGGTATTTCCCCATACATCACCGTATCCATTATCGGTATCAGAAATAATCTTGGATCAAATACTTCTTTATTCTGCTCTAACAATTCATAGACCTTTCTTATGGAAATACTGTTCCTTAGAATCGGGTTTCTTTCAAACAATTCTCTCATATTTCTGGTCACGGCCAGGCGTATGTCCGTATCCACGTTAATTTTATTGATGCCGCAACGAGAAGCTTCTATCAATTGATTAATATCAATTCCAAAAGCATTCGTCAAACGCCCTCTCAACGCATTGATTTCATCTACAATATACTTTGGGACTGTCGACGAACCGTGACTCACCAGGTATCCTTTAATTCCTTCGATATTTAAGCATTCTTTAATTGCTATTGCAATCTCTTTTCTAATCACCGCATTTTTTCCCTTATTGGCTCCATGCATCGTTCCATAACTGATTGCCAATGCATCAACTTTTGTCTTTTTAAAAAATTCAATCGCTTTCAAAGGATTGGTATATGTACTTTTCTCACTAAATACATGATCCTCCATACCAGCCAGAACACCCAGTTCTCCTTCAACTGAAACGCCTCTTTGATGTGCAAACTTAACAACTTCCCTTGTTAATTCCATATTTTCTTCAAAAGAAAGTAGGCTTCCATCTATCATCACACTTGTATAGCCTCCTTCAATTGCCGCCACACAAGCATCAAAATCCTTCCCATGATCCAAGTGAAGGGCAATAGGAATTTGGCTGTTTTGCCCATACTTTTTTACTGCTGTCGCAATATTCTTTGCACCTAACTTTTTATCTTTAATATCCGCATTCATAAAATCTGTACGGCCCCCCATGAAGCCGTTTGCCAAATCAGCCCCCTGCAGTATTGCCGGACTTCTAAACATCTCATGCACCTTAATGACCGCTTTCACCTGAGCCACTGCGTTTACATTAAATGCACCTTGTGCATATCCTTTTTGATCTGCTGCTTCCAATATCGCTCTCATAGGTACTAACATCTTTAACCTCCATTTTTTACTTTTTAGTTAAAAAAAATCATTTTTGGCATACTTGCTCCGATTAACGGCCGACACCATTCAACAAATGCCGCAGTCACTCCATTCCCTTCTGAATTAATAAATTTATCAGGGATTGTCTTTTCACGCATCATAACCTCATCAATATTTACTAAGAATGCCTCTATCCTATAAGGTGCTGTTGAAACACGTCTAAATGCTACCATTTTACCGCTTTCTCCTGCTAAAACAGCCCTGCAGGCAAATTCTCCTGCCATTATGGCTTCTTCACGATCAATTGAACTGTCAAGCATGATAGATGCCCGTCCTAGCAAACCTGGTTTTTCTCCCCGGGCCTTATATCCCAGTTTTTTAACTACTAGGTTTGCTAAATGTGTGCTAACATCTCCAAAATATGTTGCCCGTTCAGTTTCAAAAATTGGTTTCACAATAGGATTGCCTTCTTCATTCTTCAAGCCTTCACTGACTACTGCCACTACCCCGGTTTTTTTCTTCAATAAGCCTCTAACATCCTTTAAAAATCGTTCTTCACTAAACGGACGTTCAGGCAGGTAAATCAAATCCGGACCAATATTGCCATCTCTTCCAGCCAATACACTTGCCGCCGTGATCCAACCGGCATTTCGCCCGGAGGTTTCTACTATTACTACATGTATCGGAAGCCCTTTTACATCGGCACACACCTCCTGTACACTGGCTGCTATGTATCTCGCTGCGCTTCCAAAACCGGGACTATGATCTGTTACCCCAATATCATTATCTATTGTCTTTGGAATACCCATCACTCGAATATCCAATTCTCTTTCCAGACACGTCTTATACAGCTTTCCGCATGTATCCATTGTTCCATTGCCACCGTTAAACAACACATATTTTATATTTTTACTAATCAGAATATCTGCAATCCGATTAAAATCCGGCTTTTCCAGTTCATCTCTGGAGGTTCCAATGGCACTTCCCGGCGTCTGAAGCAATAATTTCAATTCTTCTTCGGCAAACTTTTCCAGTTCAATCAATTCCTCTTTTAAAATACCACCGGTTCCATTTCTTGCTCCATAAATATGATTTATTTTTTCATGCTTCACAGCCTCCATAACTGCTCCGTATAAAGAAGCATTCAGAACTGCCGTAGGGCCGCCTCCATGTACAATAAGAATGTTAACCGACATCTTCTCTCCACCTATGCCTTTCCCTGAGAACCCGCAATTCTAATGACATCCTTTATATCTTTACTCAGGCACTTTTCAGTATATTGTGATAGTTTCCATGCATGCCCTTCATCTTTTCCTGCTGCTAAACCTTGCTTCAAATACTTAATATATTGACTGCGAATTTGGGTTCCAAAATTAATCTTTGCAACTCCGGCTTTAATTGCACGTCTTATCATATCTTCATCCATTCCGGTGCATCCATGAAGAACAAATGGTATTTCCGTGAATTTTCTGCACTCCTCCAGAATTTCCACATGAATATCCGCTATACTATTATAAAATCCATGAGCATTTCCAATTCCAATCGCCAAAGTGTCTGGTTCACATAAAGACAAATATTCTTTCACGCTCTCTGCATCTGCAATATTTGATGAGCCCTTTTTCTTTCCTTCATCATCAAGCCTTGCCAGTTCCCCAATCTCAGCTTCCAAAGGAACACCTAAAGAACGACACACTTTAGCGATTTCTTCGGTATTTCTGGCATTCACCTCTAAAGGATACGAAGACCCGTCATACATAATAGATGTAAAGCCCATTTTTAACATTTTCATGCACCGTTCAAAATTATCCCCATGATCCAGATGAATTGCAACCGGTACGCCCACCTGCTTCGCCATCCATTTGGCCGTTTCATAAAACCATTCATGACCCGAATATTCACCGGTACTTACATAATGCGCTAAAATCACCGGTGATTTTAGTTCTTCTGCCGATTTACAAATGGAACGTATAATGTCATACGTTCCGCCTTGCGTGTTAATAGCAGGAATTGCATATTTTCCTTTATAAGCCTTTTCTATCATTTCATAGCTAGTCGTTAACACTTTTTATTTTACTCCTTCTCTAGTCTAAATATCCACAATCACTTTTAAGTATCTTGCCGGATTTTTAATCATATCTTCAATTGTAGACTTAACCTCATTCATTCTGATATTCTTCGTAATCAATGCATCTATTGGTATTTTTCTCTCTTGAATAAGCTTAATCGCTTCCGGAAATTTCTGGTTTGAATTTCTTGACGGACAAATGTTAACTTCCTTTTGCATTAAACGCACAGTATTAATAGTCACTGGATGGTGCGGCCAGCCCACCAATGCAATTCGCCCTCCATAGCACACATACTTATGCATCTGTTCAAGAATAACAGACGCTCCCGTACAATCTATCATCGCCTCGGGCAGCTTTTGGTGCGTAACCTCGTTTAAATAATCAATGATATTTATTTCCTTAGAGTTAATCGCATGCAAAATGCCCATTCCATTTGCATCATTTAATCGCTCTTGAACAACATCAACAAGAATCGGCGTTGCACCATAATTAAGCGAAGCAAATGCCGCCATTAGGCCAATAATTCCTGCTCCGAATATAACAACATTTTCTCCTTTCAAAATACCTGCTCTTTCAACTGCGTGGAGCCCTATTGTAAATGGTTCTACAAGAACTGCATGGTTAAAAGACATCTCATCTGGAATTTTATATAGCTGCTGCACCGGCTGTAAAAAGTATTCCGACATCATCCCAGCCTTATGAACGCCGCAAACTCTAATGTCAGTACAGTTGTTATATCTCTTTTGCTTGCACATATAACACCGATTGCATGGTATATATGGTTCTAATGCCACACGGTCTCCAACCAAAATCCCCTGATCGTTTTCTGATATTTCATCGACAACTCCCACTCCTTCATGTCCCAGGCTCTTAATCGGGTATTTCATCGTAGGATTTACACCTTTATATGCCGTCACATCCGAGCCACAAATTCCACATTTTTCAATTCTGATTATAGCGTGACCGGGTATTAATTCGGGCTTTGCAATATCTCTGATCTCAATGTTTTTTGCTTCCGGCAAACTCAACACTTTCATTTCTCCAACCTCCAACTTACCTTTTTAAACATCATTCTCTTTGATATAGTCTAAAGCGTTTGGCATAATCCCCGTACTCCAACCGCCATCTGCAAATATCACCTGGCCAACGATATAATCAGATTCCTCAGATGCCAAAAAACAGGCCAAATTTGCAATTTCTCTAACTTCTCCAAACCGCCCAATCGGTGATACCGATAATATTTCCTTTTCATTGAGCATCCCTTTTTTGATTGGTTTATCTACCATTTCAGTTCGAATCCAGCCTGGTGCTATTGCATTAACCTTAATGTTGTATATGGCCCATTCGGCGCCTAATTGCTGCGTCAGCAAATTTACCGCACCTTTGGTTATTCCATAAGGAACTCTTCCAACATTAATCATTTTGGTATTACCCGATGAGATGTTAATTATACTTCCTCCACCATCTTGCCGCATATATTTGCCCACCGCCTGGCATGCAAAAAGAGGAGCCTTCATATTAATGTCTATAACTTCATCCAAAACATCTTCAGATAATTTTAATGTCGGAACAGGTCTTGCTACACCTGCACAATTGACCAAAATATCAATATGTTGAAACTTCTTATAAATTTCATCTGCCATATTAAATATAGCATCTCTGGAACGGAGATCTATTTGACAAAATATTGCATTTGCTCCGAGTTTCGCCTTCGCCGCCTGCCCTTCATCTGCTAAAACATCAGCAATGATAACATATGCACCTTCTTCAATATACTTCTGGGCAATACCAAACCCAATTCCTCTCGCTGCGCCTGTAACTAATGCTACTTTTCCTTGTAATCTATGACTCATTTTATTTACCACCACTTTATTTTTTCTGTAATATAATTTCGATACTCTATAAACCTGGGACTGGTAATATCTCTTGGCCTTGGTAAATCTATCATTACCTCTTCTTTAATTTTAGCCGGCTTGTTGGATAAAATCAGCACCTTCTCAGCTAAATAAACAGCCTCTTCAATATTGTGAGTAATAAAAACAACCGTACTGCCAAGCTCTTTCCACAAACGGATAACTTCATCCTCCAGATAAAAACGCATTTTAACATCCATCTGCCCATACGGTTCATCCATTAAAAGCAAATCTGGCTGCATTGCAAACGAACGCCCAATGATAATTCTCTGTTCAGCCGATACAGAAAGTTCCCCCGGATAGGATTTTCTAAATTCCTGCAGCCCCATTAAATCCAGAATTTGATTGACTCTTTGATTAATTTCTACTTTGGACAGTCGTTTAATTTTAAGGCCGTAAGCGATATTATCCTCTACGGTCAACCAAGGCAATGCACTTGGTTCTTGAAACACAAAAGAAATGTTGTGCTTACCTGGATCTGCCGGTATGCCATCAATATATAAATCTCCTTCACTCGGCATATGAATCCTTGTCAGGCAATTCAGAAATGTACTTTTCCCACAGCCGGTCGGACCTACAACGCAAACAAAATCTTCTTTATAGATATTAAATGACATATCATCCAACACCAATAAGTCTCCGAAGCGTTTAGTCAAGTTTCTCACTTCTACTTTTATATCTTTCTTTTCTTGTTTGAGCATAACAGCCTCCTTAGCTATATTGATAAATCCGTATTATCCGAAATGACCGTACGGAGCTCAAGAAATTCCTTACTAACCATATCTCTTGGCCTGGATATTTGAATCGGATAAACTTCTTTCACTTTAGCCGGACAATCGCTTAAAAGTATGATTCTATCGCCTAAATAACATGCTTCTTCAATATTATTAGTTACAAAAATGATTGTTCTTTTTTCTTTATCCCATATTTTCAGCAAATCTTCTTGCATTTGATATCGTGTTTGAGCATCTAACTTTCCAAATGGCTCATCCATGATTAATAGCCTGGGATCAGATACATACGCCCTTGCAATCCCTACACGCTGCTGCATACCACCTGACAATTGCTTGGGATAGTAATCCTCAAAACCTTCAAGTCCCACCAGTTTTATATAGTACCTGGCTTTTTCTCTTCTTTCCGTTTTACTGACACCTCGAAATTTCAAAGGTAGTTCTACGTTTTGAATAACTGTTTTAAATGGCATGAGCGCTAATTTTTGAAATACCATTCCTATCTCAGAATTAAGCCCTTTCCATACCTCTCCATTATAAAAAATTTTTCCTTCCGTTTGCTCTTCTATTCCTGACATTATATTTAGCAGCACTGTTTTTCCGCATCGCCCCGGTCCCAAAACAACAAGAAATTCTCCATCGTAAACATCAAAATCTACACTTTCGACAGCTGTAAAATAATCTTTTGCTCCAAAAAAGGTTTTTGATATATTATCAACCTTCATTCTAGTTTTTAGTTGTTCCATGGGCATACCACCTTTTCAAGTTTTTCTAAAATGACAGACAACAATGCCCCTATGATTGCAATTGTTATAACCGATACCAGCACTAAGGCCAAATCACTTCCCTGCCAGCCACGAGTTACTAAAGAACCCAGGCCTTGCTTGGCTCCTAACATTTCTGCTGCAAGTACAGTTGTCCAACCTGAACTGACAGATGTTCTCACACCCGCAAAAATAGAAGGCAACGCCGTGGGTATAACAATCTCTTTCAATATTTGCCTGTCGTTTCCCCCAAAAATTCTTCCTACCTGCAGATTTATCTTATCAACCATTTCTATTCCCACGGAAGTATTAATGACCAGTGGCACAAAGGTTCCAATGAAAACCAACAGAATTTTCGGAAACTCTCCTATACCAAACCACATAATAATAATCGGTATCCATGCAATGGGTGGAATCGGCCGAATGATTTCAAAAATACTGCCAAAAAAAGCTTTTGCTGTTTTACTCCAGCCAATTAATATCCCAAAACAAATTCCAAATCCCCACGCAATCAGCAAGGCCAATAACACCCTCCTCAAACTGGCCCAGGCATGCCCGAGAAGTGTTGTTTTTGCGATTGGCTTTGTGAATGTTAATAGAAATCTATCCCATACTGACTGTGGTTCCGGCATTAACTCCGGATGCTTCCCAGAAAAGGTAATCCAGCCAATGATGATTAAAGCAATTGCTAATATCGGAAGACCCCAATATAGAAAATGATGGAAACCTTTACTTTTTGTTGCGGATCGATTCATTTCCTTTCCTCCTAGCGATTTATTTTCCAACGAAGAAAATATTTCTCAGCACGTGTCAATACCATTGATAAAATAGCTCCTACTGCACCTATGACTACCATGCCGACAATGACAATATCTGGTCTGGCCACCGTACGTCCTATTTGTATCATATATCCTAGTCCGGCACTTGCTGCCAGCATTTCAGCCGCAACCAAGGTTGACCATGAATTTCCCAGTGCCACTCGTATACCTGCAAATACCATAGGCAGCGATGATGGTACTCCTACTTTGAAAAATATTTCTCGATTAGGCGCTCCAAATGTTTTTGAAACGTCTATTAAGGTCTGATTCGTCAACTTTATTCCTGTATATGAATTGATGACACAAGGTACAAAGGCCGTGAAGAAAATAATAAGTGCCTTTGCTTGTAAGCCTACTCCCATCCAGACTACGACTAACGGAATCCAGGCAATGGGAGGAATCGGCCGAATTAATTCAAAAATCGGTCTGATAAAACGATCCGCATAAATCCACCATCCCATGCACAGGCCTAATGGTACACCGATTATAATAGCTGTTAAAAATCCGGACAATGCCACCTGCAAAGACGCCAATATATTAACGCCTAACACATTTCCATCCGGCGGTTTATTGTTTATTTTATATATTAATGTTTCAAGGATTTTTGTCGGTGCAGGCAACATTTTCTCATCTATAAATCCCAGCATCACAGCTAACTGCCATATTATCAGAAACGAAAGTATACCTGCTATACTTAGCAGGATATACTTTATATTCTCTTTTTTTTGATTCCTTTGCCATGACTGCATCTTAACTTCTAAGTTTTGCTTATCCATCTTCCTGGCAGTCTCCTCTTCTAAATTTTCTATTTATTTTCATTGTACACTTCATTTAATAGTGTTCCATCAATACTTCCCGAAAAATTATCAAGATCTTCTTCCGTGTAATTTCCAACCGAAACAAAGAATTCTAAAACACTGGTTAAATTATTTTCCAAAATGGACATATCTGTTCCTTCGGCCTTGTCATTCAGCATGGTCACAGCCTCGTCTAAAGTAAAATAGTAATCTGCTTGAACATATTTTTCAGCTACCTCCCGCTCCAATGAACTGCCGTTTTCATCATTCATATCTACACAATAATCAACAGTTGCATCAGGATTTTCTTTCATCCAATCTAAGGTTTCAAAGTATATCTTTATGAAGATTTTCATCGCTTCATATTTTTCCGAATCTTCATAGCTATTGCTATTTGCAACAAAACTGCAGGTTAAACCTGAATCAACAAGCGAACCACTGGCTACGGCCGTATACTCGTCCTCTTTTTCTAACATCTTAAAGGTTCCGCCACTTCCGGTTAATACACAAACGTCTCCTTCACCGGCCAGAAATGCACTATATGCTGTCGCTGGATCCATTGCAATAAATGTGACGTCATCTTGAGTTAGTCCAAATCCTTCCAGCATCTTAATCAAGACATATTGCGTAACACTTCCCGTATTGCACAGTATTTCCTTTCCTTCCCATGTTTCTTTACTTCCGTATATTTTATCACTTAATGAATTATTTCCGGTTCCTGCTTTAACAATGTCCGAATCATTTCTTGCAAATATATATTGTGTACCATCGTCTGTATTACTTGAAACTAATACCTTGGCATCATATCCTGATGCGCCTGCAAACACTCCACCAACACCGGTACAGCCAATATCCCAGCCATCTGAAGATAGCGACTCCATCTGAACTGGTCCATTCGTAAATAAAGTTTCTTCAATCGTCAAACCCGCCTCTTTAAACCAGCCTTCTTGTTGAGCTATATAGACCGGCAGCCAGTTCAAGCTTCCGCCAATACCTGACACACTTAATTCATAACTTTTCTCTCCTGCGCCTTCATTGGCTGAAGTGCTGCCGGAGCTTTCCCCGCAACCCGCTATCGCCCCCGCTACTAAAATCATTGTCAACCCCAGCACTAACCTTTTCATCATTTTTTTTGCCTTCATCAATTCATTCCTCCATATTCTTAATATCTTCTCTGAATCTTCAGCCCTTATTCACGGGGCTTTTAAACTCTTTATTTAAAAAAGGCAATTTTATTGTCGCCTTTATTATTAAAAATTCACGTCAAATTTATTTACATCAAAATTTGCATAATCAACGCAAACGTTTTATAATATAGATGTAAATATTTAAAATATCTTCAACAGCAATATCTGTAAGGAGGAAATATATATGACACTTAAAGAAATCGCCGCCGAAGCCGGGGTTTCTATATCAACAGTTTCAAGGGTTATTAATCAAAAAAATACCAAAGCAGCAAGCAAGGATGTTCAAGATCGTATTTGGGAGATTGTCCGCAGGACAAACTATATACCTAATTCAATGGCCCGAAATCTTAAATTAGGTAAAGATGCCGCCTATGAAGATATAGAACCCAAATCAATTGCCTGTATTTTTGCCCGGACAGATAACGCTATATCTGATCCCTTTTTTTCTCAATTAGCTAAATCTATTGAACAAGAATCTTTTAGAAATAACTATTTCGTAAAGTATTCATTTTCAGCCATCGATATTAATAATCCAAGAACTTCGAAAAGCATTTCTGACATTCAGGTTGACGGTGTTGTCATTCTTGGAAGATATGACAAACAACTCCTAAAGTTTTTTACTAGTCATTATCAAAATGTCGTCTATACTGGTTTGAATCCAGGCGGAGATAAGTACGATCAAGTTGTTTGTGACGGTTACGAGGCTGCAATGACAGCGATAACCTATCTCACAAAACTGGGGCATAAAAATATAGGTTACATTGGTGAGCAAACAAATGAAATCCGCTTTTCAGCTTATAAAGACGCTCTAAGCAAGCAGGGACTTACCTTCAAACAGGCAAATGCAGCAAATGTAAAACTCTCTTCCGAAGGCGGCTATACCGGAGCCAATATCCTGCTCGACAGGAATACTGATATTACGGCTATTTTTTGTGCCAATGATAAAACTGCCATTGGCGCAATGCATGCGCTTAAAGAACGAAATTTACGCATTCCTTCCGATATATCAATTATCAGTATTGATGATATTGACACAGCACAGTATTTATCTCCAATGCTGACGACCGTACATATACCTGTTGAAGACTTAGGAAAAATGACGGCCAAAATCCTTATAGACCGTATTTGTGGAGGGCATAAACTCCCTATGAAAACTGTCTTACCATTTTATATTGTAAAACGAGAAAGCTGCGGAAAATTAAATTTATCAAGATAAACACTTTATGTACATACTAACATATTTATCATTTTATTGTTGCTAAATTTAAGCAAACGTTGTCTGTGTTTTTTCACTAGTTCTTTGCCTTTAAATTTATGCATTTTATACATTTGAGTAAGGCTCTAGCAAGCTTTTTTCATACAAATGGTGGTATTTTTTTGCTTTTATTCTCAAAGTATCTTTAAATGTTAAGCAAACGTTTTCTCATTTCAACTATAGATTAGGATAAAAAACAGGAGCAGTAAAGCTTAATGCTCTATTGCTCCTTCAAATACCTGTTTTTTATAATTTTCATTATAAAAAGTAGTAATAAAATCCTTCTCTGCTTCCTTCTGATGGAATCTTCCATAAATTAAGCTCCTGGATCTTCTTTCCGCTGAACATACCTCCAGGTGACGTAATCTCTAATCTATCATCATATATATCAACATGCACTTCCGTACCCGGCAGCAAATACGAGCGAAGCACCAGCGAATTCACCAATGCTTCGTGAATGGCCTCCTTATTATAGTCCGGCATATCAATACGGTCATGCGGCGTTTTTCTCCATCGAACCTTTGAACTGTTTTTTGTAAACTGTTTCGTATACTCTTACAGCGAAAAAATATTTCCTTCATACTCTTTATCATCGATCGTTTCATCAAATACTGACCCCATTGTTAACCCATTCCATCTCGTATAAAAAAATATCAGATTGTCAGCCTGTCAATTTCTTCTTTGACCAGTTTCATGCAATTATCTAAATAAAATTGCATTGTCTGCATCTCTCCTAAAGCAAGACGTATGTTATATTGGTTGGAGGGGAGTAAAATCTTTTTCGCTCTGGTATTACCGATGGCCTCAGCCATCCGCAAGGTGACTTCCCCAGAGAGGCCATATTGCATAATAATGCCAACAGGTCCTGTTATGATATCCGCACGACTGACATTGAAAGCGAAAGCATTCTCACCAGTTGCCCCTTCCTTAATACCGGAACGCAGCATATATGAAGAAGAAATCCCGATTAAGCTACCTTTAGCTCATCAGGATTTCTTTTATATATTTCCATGATTCTGTACTTGTCAGGAAGTGTATCAGATTAATCTGTCTCTCTGTTTACACTGTACTTTCCTCGTCCACATTCTTTATCAAGTATAATTAAATTAGCTCTTGCCATCTTTTTTAACAAATCACCAGCCGGATTTTTTGTTATTCCAATAATATTCATGATTTCTTTCCTGCCAAATACTGTTCCTTCTGAAAATGCGTCTAATAGCTTTCTGGCATTCTCTTTAGTTTTATTAGTACCGGACATACTTTCAAGCCGCTTTTCAAATACCTGTTTTTCTTCTCCATATACCTGTTTTTCTTCTCTAAATACCTGTTTTTCTTCTTCGAATACCTGTTTTTTATAGTTTTCATTATAAAAAGTAGTAATAAAATCCGTCTCTGTCGACACAAATTCCGGTTGTTTCTTTCCTTCATGAACTTCTAAAATCTTCTTAATTCCACTTCCACGGCATTCCATTAGTTTTAGCCGTTGAAATAAATCTGCAAGTATCGGATTTCTTCGTTCTGATGGAATCTTCCATAAATCAAGCTCCTGTATCTTCTTCCCGCTGAACATACCTCCTGGCGACGTAATCTCTAATCGATCATCATACATATCAACATGCACTTCCGTACCCGGGAGCAAATACGAGCGATGCACCAGCGAATTTACCAATGCTTCGTGAATGGCCTCCTCATTATAGTCCGGCATATCAATACGGCCATTCGGTGTCTTCCTCCATCGAACCTTTGAATTATTTTTTATAAATTGTTTCGTATTCTCTAACAGCGAAAAAATATTACCTTCATACTCTTTATCATCAATCGCATCATCAAATACAGACCCCATTCTTAACCCATTCCATCTAGTACAAAATACTCTTGACTGTATTAACGGACACTGATCTGAAATCAATACCCCGGTATATGTCAATTTCCCTTTCTCATTTAGCAATTTAAAAGAAAGGTAATCACTCTCTTCTACTTTCTTTCTTGTCCTTCCTCTATAAGCCGCTTCAAATATTGAGAAACTAAAATCTCTTTTATCATACTGGCTTTCCATTGCATCAAAGGACTGATTCTGTCTTTTTAATATTAGTTCATTCAATATGTGAGGCGGTGCCTGAACACTCTCTTCACCTAATCGGACATAAGCTATCTTATTTCCGTCTGATGAATAGTAATACGGCGTCATAGGTCCCGGCTTAATTTCTAAACGAAACACCTTGCGTCCTTCCTCAACTTCATACGGTGTCATGTTTACATATACCATAGGTTCTATTTTAGTATTTATCAACTGGCTAACCTTTTCTGATATCTTCTGAATGTCTTCTTCTACACCCTCTGGTTTACCCTGTTTGTTAACGCCAAAATAAATGCTGCCGCCCAGACCATTAGCAAATGCACTCACCGTTTTTAACCAACTCTTTGGTTTTCCGATTTCTAGTGCTTGTTTAAATTCATATTCTGTTGCCTCTGATATTAGCAGCTCTGACAATCGCATATGGTCTCCTCCAAAGGTTCTTATCTTATTTTTTATTCATTTCATTTTTTTATAAAAGAAATATCAGATTGTCAGCCTGTCGATTTCTTCTTTGACCAGTTTCATGCAATTATCTAAATAAAATTGCATTGTCTGCATCTCTCCTAAAGCAAGACGTATGTTGCATTGGTTAGAGGGAAGTAAAATCTTTTTCGCTCGGGAATTACCGATGGCCTCAGCCATCCGCAAGGTGACTTCCCCAGAGAGGCCATATGGCATAATAATGCCAACAGGTCCTGTTATGATATCCGCGCGACTGACATTAAAAGCAATAGCATTCTCACCTGTTGCGCCCTCCTTAATACCGGCTCGCAGCATTGCGCTGGTGGCCGCAGCATTCGTTCCAAGAGCCATGATCCTAATTTCAGGAAATTCCTGATGCAGACGGCCAACAAGTGAACGGCCCATGCCGCCCCCTTGTCCGTCGATAACTGTTATTAATAAATTTTCTATATTCATTCAAGTACCTCTGCTAAAGTTCTAAAGTAAGAGAGCTGTCATTTTTCCAGTCAATTAACTTATCATAAATATTTCTTTTCAGATACATGATTAGCCTCCTAAAATTAAGTATAGTATTAAGAGGCTAACTTGTAAAGTTGAAATTTAGTTCATTTACTTAATAATTGTCTGCGACGAATAGTTTGTCAAAACCTCCCCGTCTTTCTCTCTGACCAAAATGGTATCAGTAATTCTTGGTCCGCCAACATCAGGAACATAAATGGTCGGAAGCAGAAGATCGATAACCATATTTTTTTTAAGTACAACATCACTTCCTTTAGCAATAATAGGATAGAACTCTGACTGCCGGATACCGACACCGTATCCAATATGCTCCATCATCCATTGTCTTTCATATCCTTGTTCAATAATATAATCTGTAACCAGGTTATATAGAGTACGGCACATAATACCGTCGTGAAGATTTTCAAGGGCTAATTTCTGTGCACATTTTAAAACCTCATAAATACGGAGGCTCTCCTTGGGCGCATTTCCAAGAAAAACGGTACGGCACATTTTAGATACATACCCATCAAAAGATGCTCCTAAATGAATAACAACCGGAGCATCCCCTTGAATAGGGTTATTTCCTGCATACGGATGCATCAGCATCTGCCTGCCCCTGGTAAGAACCTGCATTCTGAAGGAAGAACCCTGAGATCCAGCCTTTTGCATAGCATATTGCGCCTCGGCCAACACTTCGGTTTCTGGCATACCTGGCTTTACACACCTTATTGCGGCATCCATACCCGCTTTAAGTGCATCAGATGCTGCTTCGATTCTATATATTTCCCCGACACACTTAATGCTGCGCAACTGATAGCACAATGCTGCAATATCACCTACATATAAATCAGGAGCCGCATCTCTTAAACATTGAAAATCCTTCAAACTTATAAAATATCTGGTAAATCCCAGACGCGGAGCTTTATAGCCTTTGCCTTTCAGCCATTTACCCATCATAGTACTTTGGTTTTCCTTTGGGAAATAGTAAGGTGTTATCTTTTTAATACCTGAGGTTTCATGCATATGCTCACTATCCATCCACATGCAGAACAACTCAGGTTCACCTTCAGAGGGAACAGCCAGGGCTCCTCCCTCCAAGTCATCTACTCCGGCAAAGTAAATAAGATTTTCACGGTCATATATCATGGCGGCGTCTAAGTTTAACTCTTTTAGCTTTTCCTGCAGTGCTATAACGCGTGCTAAAACGTATTGCTTCATCATATCCTCCCAACCTAATTACTCTCTTTAAAATCCTTACCGTCGCAAATAAGTGCAACCACAACACCGATAACCAGAGCCCAGAAGGCAGCACCGATACCAAGAATTGATTGATTAGCAACTCCCACAACAAGGGCGGCAAATGCACCTGTCTTATATTTCATCGTTTTAAAACCTTCGTTAAAGGATTGAATAAGTACATTAATCATTGCCAATCCCGCCAGAACATTGACTAATGAACTGGGAATAAATGATACAAAAGCAATGGCAAAGCTGCCTACAAGTCCAAATGCTGCAAATGTAATACCATTAACAACGGAAGCAACGTAGCGACCGTCTTTTTCGCCTGCTTCATCAGAAGAGCATATAGCGGTCATGGGACCTGCAATATTAGCATTGTGAGCACCCACTAAGCCAGATACAATACCGCCAATACCAGAAAAGATTGTCATCGCATTAATCGGGGGTTTATAACCTTGTGTATACAAAACGCCGATTGCCTGGGCATTTTCTGCTCCTATAACCAACGCTGCTAAAGGTACTGAACAAGATAAGATTAATGCCGGATTAAATTTGGGGATAACAAGCTGTGGCGGGATATATCCCAAAGCACCGGAGGCGGGAGCAAAGGCACCTGTGGCAATAGCTGCGACAATACCTGCAATCAATGCGGCAAGCACACCCGGAAACTTTTTAATGATTCTTGGGACTAGTAAAAAAGCCAAAACTGATGTACCGCAAACAATCGGGTCTTCAATGGAATTTGCCACAATCCCACTTCCAAAACGCAGCATACAACCGCCAATCATACCCATAACAATAGGTAACGGAAGCCAGCGCATAACTTTCCCGATAAAACCGGTTAGGCCAAGGATAAGCACAAGTACACCGGCAAGAACAAAAGCACCGGCAGCTTCGCTGAAGCTATATCCCATAAGCGCAGCTCCCATCATAGAAGCTCCTGGGATGGAAAAAGCACCGGATATAGGAAGTTTATAATACAGAGCCAATATACAGCCCAACAGACCGCCAAAAACATAAATCCCGAAAATCCATGAGACGATTTCAGCAGTGGAATAACCAGCAGTAGTGGCTGCATTAATAGTAACCAGAGCCGGACCGGTACAGCCAAATATGGTAGAAATAATTCCTGATGTTATTGTTTTAGCATTTAAATGCTTCGACAGTTCGCCAAGGCCGGATTTAAACCCGGCTCCTTTTTCAACTAATGATATCTTCATATATACAACTCCTTCGTTATCAGTCAAAGAGGATACTCGTAATCCGCTTCGCTACTTACTCGTAACCTCCTTGCAGCTCTGCTGCTATTTCAGTGAGCGCTTGAACGCTCACCGAAACAAGTAAGTCCCCAGAGTGTTTTTGACTCTGTCTCACCGCTTTCGCTTCGCTTAGAAGCGGGGGACTTCCTTAGGAGGTTAAAATTACTTTTGCAGATCATCAAGGATCGAAATATCAACACCTCTTTGGTGGAGCCATTTAGGTAAGAGCTCTGTTTCTACACGTTTTGTCACCTCAGGGGCTTTTTCGATTAAAAGTTTTGCCAGAGATTTAGAACAATTCATACCACCCATAGCACCATCGAATATAATAACTTTATCAGTTCCTGTAGAATGATAGGCAAATTCCATGGCGGCATCAGTTGTTTTAGTTACAACAGCATGGCTCATATACTCAATATTCATTGGTTCCATATCAAACAAATCTGCCTGCTCCTGGCCTACAACAACTGTAGGTATATGCTCTGAGAAGAATGCGGAAGGATATCCGGTCCATGCATAATTATGTACACACATTTTAATTGCAGGATTTAAAGGTGGGATAGAATCCAATATTGGCGTACCATTTTGCTTATAAAAAGCTTCTGTGTACCATGTATAAGGAGGAAGCGGCGTTGCTTCCATGTCATATAAGTCTGTATTTGCTCCTGTAAAGTTTGCATAAATAACGCCAGCCGAGAACACATAGGGAACTGGACAGGGGAAGTCGAGAACAGCGATGCATTCGTCAATTTCTCCAAACAGGGTCATCACCTTTCCATAGAGTTGGCATCCAATAAATGTGGCACGGTCATTCAAGGCATATAAATCATTATCTGCATCCACGCCGATAACGCCATGAGGGCCTACATTTAAAAATGCGGCAAAAGCAAATTTACTTTGGACAAATTCAGAATCGAAAATAGCCCTGGCTGTAAAGTTCGCCGCACGCGGTCCCAAGTTTTGATGATATGTAGACCGGGTTTCGATTCGTGCATAAGACATCCCGAATGGTTTAACGGCTTTATCAATCTGCCGGTGGAAGTGGACTTCCCTGACATCCGTATGATGTGCATGAATAATCCAATCCGCATCATAGACTGCCTTGATGCCATATAATGTTCCAACTTCCGTCTCAATTGCAATTCCTTCATCTATTGGCGCAACACCTTTAGTTTTTCCATGACCATAATATACATCTAACTCATAGCGCTTAATGTATTCTTCTGTTTCTCTAAAGCGCATGCCCACACCGGCACGGAGACGAATATTTTTAGAGCCGGTTTTCTCCTCAACAATATCACGAATTGCTTTAAGAAGAATGGTATATGGCTGTCCGCCCAACAAAGTAAAACCATGATGTGAGGCCAGAACGTTTACGCTGTGTTCCGGCTTAATATAACGCATGTCAATTTTTCGCAGTTCATCTTTCGCAACTTCATAAAGTTTATCAAGCGCCCCTTCACCACCAGGAAATATAACGTGAGGGAGCTCAGGAAAGAGTTCGGTCAGCTTTAGAGAACACATATCAGGCATCTGCGCAACACGCTTTTTAACTAAAGCTGGATTGATGCCATATTGGGAAGGCTTAGGAGCAATTGGCATAATGGGCGCTTGGATAATATCCTTCATTTCATTCACCTCCTATCGTTTTAGTATCAGCGATTTTTTCTAATAATCCTTTATCTTCTTCAAAGTAAAATCCGCGGCTGTTGTACTTTTCCTTAACCTTCTCAGGTAAATCCCAGGCTGTTACGGTTTTTCCGTACCATTGCCAGCCTTCCTTATCTGGTTCCGGTTGATAACCTGCTGCTGAGAGCAGCCTTAGAAGAGGCTGTATACATTCAATCGTACAACCGGTACGTATGCCTGTCAGGGATGAAAGTTCATGAGGAGTGGAGACGCCTCCTAAAATTGCCGCTGCAATTTCCTCAGCTCTTGTGCCTACGCAATAGCAGAGAACTTGTTGAGGGTTGAAATGAGCTTTAGCGCAAAGCGCATCTATCTTAGCACGGTCATACTGCGCCGTATCTACTTTAACCTCAAATGGATTGTCTCTTTTTACCATGGTTATGGCATGGAATGGACAACGATCAGCACAGTTGGCACAGCCTCTGCAGCCAGCATCATTTACATGCGCTTTTTTGTCTGTAACACGTATTGCATATACCGGACAGACTTTTTCGCAGACCTTGCAGCCTTTACAGGCTTCAAAATCAACAGTGGAAAGAAGTGTAACACGTTTCATAAGAATTCCCCTTTCTTTAGATGATAAATTGGTTTATATTACTTTTGTTTAGATAAAGCAAACGCCACATCAACAATCATATCCTCCTGACCGCCGACCATTTTACGCCGGCCTAATTCTACAAGAATATCCCTTGGATTGAGTTTAAATTTTTCAGCAGCCTTATAAGTATGTAATAGGAAGCTTGAGTATACACCGGCATATCCAAGCATAAGCGGGGCACTTTTTATGACTTGCGGCCGCTGCATCAATGGTTCGACAATATTTTCAGCCACATCCATAATTCCGTAAAAATCCATCCCTGTATCATAACCCATTCTTTGGAGAACGCCGCATAACACTTCGATTTGGGCATTGCCTGCACCGGCTCCAAGACCACGGCATGTGGCGTCAATATATGTGGCTCCGGTTTCCACGGCCGCCAAAGAATTACCAATTGCAAGACCTAAGTTATTATGGGCATGGAAGCCAACGGGAATGTCTATATGATTCACCAAAGCGTCAATACGGGCACGAACATCGTCCGGAGCCATATAGCCTGCCGAATCAGCTAAATTAATATAATCAGCACCACAATCGACAAATATCTTTGCTTGTTCAACAATTTTTTCGGGAGACGACATATGGGACATCATCAGAAATCCGACCGGCATCATACCTATTTTTTTTGCATGGCCAATATGTTGAACAGCAATATCTGCTTCGGTAACATGAGTTGCTACCCGGACAACCTGAGCGCCATTTGCTTTCGCTTCCTCTAAATCTTCAATAGTTCCGATACCAGGCAGTAAAAGCACACCTAATTTAGAATTTTTAATTACACGGTTAGCTTCTTTGATTAACTGCATTTCTGAAACTTTTGAAAAACCATAATTAATAGAAGAACCAGCAATACCATCACCATGACTAATTTCAATAATAGCAGTTCCGACTTTGTCAAGACCGCTTGCAATCGCACTGACTTGTTCTACAGAAAAGCTATGACTGACTGCATGGCTGCCATCCCGCATTGTTGTATCAACGATGTTAATTTTTTTCTTATTCATAACAATCCTCCTCTAGCATGCGCCCGGCAATTCCGTCTGCAGCAGCAACAGCTGCCGCATTGATGATATCCAGGTTACCTGAATATTTAGGAAGAAAATCTCCAGCCCCTTCCACCTGAACAATGACAGTTACTTTGTTGCCATCGACAATCGGCGGAACCCGCAGACTGTAACCTGGAACATAGGCCTGAACCTTCTTAACCATATTATTAACAGCATCAATAATCACCTTTTCATTAGGATTTTTGACAATTGAATAAATAGTATTTGACATCATCAATGGAGGTTCAGCCGGATTAAGGACTATAATCGCTTTACTACGATCTGCACCACCGACTTCTTTTAGGCCTTTTGCAGTCGTCTGAGTAAACTCGTCAATATTTGCCCTGGTTCCGGGACCGGCGCTTTTTGAGGAAATACAAGCCACAATCTCTGTGTATTCAGAGTCGGCCACCTGATTGATGGCATAGGCAATAGGAATCGTTGCCTGTCCGCCACATGTTACCATATTAAAATTATCTACTTCCTGTAGTTTATCAAGGTTAACACTGGGAACAATAAATGGACCAACAGCAGCTGGAGTCATATCAAATACGATTTTTCCAGCCGCCTTTAAGATGGGGGCGTGTTTTAAGTGTGCCGATGCACTTGTCGCATCAAAAACAATATTGATTTCTGGATTTTCGGCAACCACTCTCACGCCTTCGGTTGAAGTTTCAAATCCCAATTCACGGGCTCGCCTAATCCCTTCCGATTCCATAATCCCTGTCATCGTACACATTTGCAGATTTTGGCTGCGCATTACTTTGTACATCAAATCAGATCCTATATTGCCTGGACCGATAATACCGACTTTAATTTTATTCATAGAGTATCTGTTCCTTTCTAAGTGACAGGCAGTTATGACATGCCGCTAATAGTTATCTAGTCTATAAATTTTAAGGTAACACTACCCATCCCTTGGAAGCTTACCGTGAAAATGTCACCCGCTTTGGCGTACAGTGCGGCGGTAACTGCCCCAGAAAGAATAATATTTCCCGCTTCCAAAGCGATGTCATAAGAACTGAGTTTATTAGCAAGCCATGCAACAGATGCCGCCGGATTACCAAGGACTTCAGCTGTCGTTCCTGAATTTGCAAGTTCTCCGTTTTTCTCCAGGATCATACCCGTTAAACGCATATCAATTTCATGAATCGGAGTCATTGCGCTGCCAAGCACTAATTTGGCAGATGAGCCATTATCGGCAACCGTATCCGCCAGCTTGATTTTCCAATCTTTAATTCTTGAGTCTACAATTTCTATCGCCGGAACCACGTAACCTGTGGCATTATAAACATCAACAATGGTAATACCCGGACCTTTTAATGTCTTATTTAAGCAGAAGGCCAATTCTCCCTCGACTCTCGGCTGAATTAGTTCCGACATAGAACAAGACTTACCTTCTAAAAGAAGCATTTTTTCAAAAAGGTGGCCATAGTCCGGTTCATTAACGCCAAGCAGCTCCTGCATACCTTTACTGGTCAGTCCTATCTTCATTCCAATAATGGATTCTCCCATACTTTTTCGCCGCTTAACATTTTCTAACTGAATCTTATAGGCATCATCAACCGTCATATCAGGGTAAGTTTCCGTGAGCATTTGAAGCTGGCATCTTTCTTCTTCTGCCTTGACAAGTTCATGTGCAGCTAACTCATAATTCATCGTATGTTCCTCTCTTCCTATTTTTCTTAGTGATGTTTATTTAGTTTTTGTTTCCATTTATTAGCTAGAACATCGGCCAGACGATCAGCTATTTGATATTTATCAAGCCCTTCATTAAGGCTTTTTAATAAAACAGGTGCAGCAGCCCTAACCTCATCATGAGGTCCGGGAAGTGAGACAAGGAGGCTTTGCCCAACCTGCCCAACGCCAATTCTTACACCATCTTTAACATGTCTTCCGCTGCCCTGTTTAAACTTAACAATATAGGGAACAGCTGCCTGTGGATCCAGTTTGATAACACCTTCTACCGTATGATCTTTATCCTCAGCACCCACACCGCCGGTTGTAAGTATCAGGCCGAATCCCCGGGAAAGTGCATCAGACAGATGATAATACACATCTTCAGGTGTGTCGTCAATGGCCGTACCAAGTGTCACCTTATATTGATGCTGCTTAAGCTGCTGTTCAAGATAAGGTGTATTAGTATCCTCAATGAGGCCTTTAATAATCTCAAAACCTGTGGGATAGATGATTGCCCTGTGGGCAATGGCCTGCCGGATATTTTCGGTCATTTGGCTGACACGGCTAAGAACCTCATCGGGATTGTCGACACCTGCACAAATAAGGCCAAGTATTCCATTTGAATGAATTGAAGCTTCAGGACTTAAGGTAATACCGGGAAGTTTTTCTAAGACGGCAAGTATTTCTTTCTCCTTTCCCATAATATTCTCCTGCCCAATCTCCTTTTGAAGCACATCAAAAGTTATATGGTTTGACCGGACATCTACCACCATAATCTTACCTGGAGCAAGACCTAACACTTTTCCAGCTTCATCTGCCATCTGTGTTAGATTAGCATCCTTAAGCGTGATTCCATTAATCCAAACTTCAGTTTTTTCTAATAGATTCAAATCCATTATTATTCCTCCCTTCCGGTAACATCCAGTTTCATATCTAATAACCTTGCATCAACAATTTCTTTGCCGATGCAAAGTATATCAATATCATATTGCAGCAGCCGGGGTATGTCCGAAATCTTTACATCACCGGCAAAAGCCACCTGCACCTGATTCCTGACGTTAAGTTCTTCAAGAGCTTTAAGGCAAGAATTCAAATCACCTATGCTGCCTGTATCGACCATTATTATTTTACTTCCTCCACTAACAGCCTGACTGGTTTCTGTTTCAACCGTATTATCAAAACCACGAATCTGAATGACCTTTATATGGTCAGCAAATCTACCGGCAGCAGTGAGTGCCTCAGGGATAGAACCAAGCATCCTGATATAATTTTTATCCAGATAAATCATCGGGTCATCACAAATTCTAAAATGAGCGCCCCCGCAAATGACAGCCCGGCGAACTAAATGTTTGGTTTCAGGCGGCATTTTTTTCCATGATCCGGAGACAATGCGGACTCTATTCTCTGAAAGTTGGACCGCCTTTTGAGCTGCCGTGGCTATTCCGGAAGCCTTGGCTAGTGTACCAATGATAGATTCTTCAGCCATAGCCATTTTTTTTGGTGAAGCCGTCAGCGTTCCGATTTTTTCACCTGAGCTGATTACAGCTCCAGCCTCTTTATATAACTTTAGGGAAATACCAAGTTGTCCGGATCTTTCCAATGCGCTTTCTACACCTGAGAGTATTCCATCATCTTCGACTGTTAGGCTAGCTTGGAAATGCTGCCCGGAAATTGTTTGAAATAGCTTGTCTCTAAGATCTATCATACGCTTCATCCTTTCTCGATTCGTTAATAACGAACATCGTTCACAATATATGGTAATTTTTTAAGGAACTTCTGTTCCTTAAAAGAGGTTTAATAGATATTTCTTAATTCTTCACATAGCCAATACGCTCGGAAATCTGCCGGGCATAATATTGAACATCCCGTACTGCTTCGTCCCAATTTATATCCCACAGACGTCCATAGGGAAAGGATATGCTGATTGCCATTGAAACTTTATTTTGGTGATCGAAAATGGGGGCGGCAATACAGTGTAGCCCTGGTTCAATTTCTTCATTATCAACCGAATATCCCTGCTCACGGATTTTCTTAAGCTCTTCAAGTAAGGCTTCGCGCGAGGTTATGGTTTTATCTGTCATTCTAGCCAATGGACGGGTAAAAATAAAGCTATCCAGATAATCCATCGGTAAATAAGCCAATAATGCCTTACCAACGCCGGTACAATGCATGGGTGCACGCTTTCCCACTTGAGAGTAGATGACAACAGAGTCGGTATTATCAACCTTATCTACGTATATGATATCTCCATCTGAATGGGTGGCAAGATGAGCTGTCGTTCTGTACTTATCGGCCAATAGCTTGCACCAGGGACGGGCTTCACTGCGAATATCCATACGCCGCTGAACAAGATTCCCCTGTTCAAATAGTTTGATACCTAACTTGTATTTTTTACTTTGAGGGAGCTGCTCTAAATAACCATACGAGGTGAGGGTGTTCACAAGACCATATATTGTACTTTTCGAAAGATCCATATATTCAGAGATTTCGGATATTCCAAGTGTCGGCTCTTTTTCAAAGCAGTGGAGAATTTCTAATGCGCGCACTACCGATTGCACAGTAACACCTTTTCTTTTTTCATCGTTACTCATTAGGGCCTCCTTTACCAGCATATAAAAATATCAACTTTATTGTAGCTGACTTTTAATGCCGTGTCAACGGCATTCGTTAATATCAAACTAAGTTTGTTAATAATGAATAAAAAATCTATTATTTTTTTGACAAAGTCATAACTTGACAGTTACTACATATAGTTGTTATACTTTATGAAAAGGATGAATCTGAAGATTCTTATTAGTCAGAAGACTTAACTCAAAACAGATTTTATTACATGTTAACAAATCCCAGTGTATGACCGAAGTCATACGGCGGGCCAGCAGGCATGCTTTCAACCGGATAAAACTTTCCGGCGATGAAAGGATGTCATTTTTTATGGAGGACTTACACATGAATCTGCATCAATTCTTCACCAGGAATCCTAAGGCTGCTGTTGCCTTCTCCGGCGGTGTAGACTCAGCTTATCTTTTATATGCAGCCAAAAGCGAAGGTTGTGATGTACGGGCCTATTTTGTCGATAGTGCTTTTCAGCCGGCCTTTGAACTAGAGGATGCCAGACGTCTGAGCGAGGAATTAAGTATCCCTTTAACGATAATAAATGTAGATGTACTGCAATCCAAAGAGGTAGCAGCCAATCCTAAAGATCGTTGTTATCATTGTAAGAATATGATATTCAAGACAATTATTCAGACCGCTTGTGAGGATGGTTATGACGTTTTGCTAGATGGTACCAATGCCTCCGATGATGCCGATGACCGCCCCGGAATGAAGGCTTTAGCTAAACTTAAGGTCCGCTCTCCGCTGCGGGAGTGCGGCTTGACAAAATCTGAGATTAGGCAAAGCTCCAAGGCTGCCGGATTATTTACCTGGAATAAACCCAGTTATGCCTGCCTGGCCACGCGTATTCCAACCGGAACAACCATTAATATAAGTGATCTTGAAAAGGTGGAGCAGGCAGAGACCTATTTAGAAGAGGCCGGATTCAGAGATTTTCGAGTGCGGCTCATTGGTGATATGGCAAAAATACAGATAAGCCAAAATGATATGAATCGCATTCTATCAGAAAGAGAGCATATTTTAGAAAAATTCACACCACTGTTTTCTGAAACAGTACTTGATTTAAGAACGAGAGGCGGTGACCTAGATGAATAATAAACGTGATGTTTTGGATTTGTTAAAAAGAGTCAGGGATGGTGAACTAGAACCAGACCGGGCATTGCTGGAACTGAAATTATCACCATTTGAAGATATCGGATATGCCAAAATTGATCATCATAGGACTATGCGCCAGGGAACATCTGAGGTTATTTTCGGCCAAAACAAAACGCCCACACAAATCGAAGGCATTGTGACGGCGATGGGAAAAAGAGGCTGTAAAAACATTTTAATAACACGTATATCCGATGAAGCGGCTGAGTATTTAGATGACTGCCTTGAGTGGAACTATTATCCCGAAGCCAGATTAGGTGTCGCATTTCCGAAAGAGGTGCCCTCATTAGGCCATATCGTCGTCGCAAGCGGCGGTACCAGCGATATGTCAGTGGCCGAAGAAGCTGCCATAACAGCAGAGGTATTGGGTAATAAAGTAACCCGTTTATATGATGTGGGAGTAGCGGGACTGCACCGGTTGCTGTCTAACTTAGAACCACTGATGTCTGCCAGGGTAGTTATAGCAGTTGCAGGGATGGAAGGCGCTTTGGCCAGCGTGGTCGGCGGCCTGGTAGATTGTCCTGTCATTGCCGTACCTACAAGTGTGGGCTATGGCGCCAGCTTTGGAGGTGTTTCAGCGCTTTTGTCAATGCTGAATTCATGCGCTTCCGGTATATCGGTTGTCAATATTGATAATGGCTTTGGCGCCGGATTCCTTGCCGGCAGAATTAATCAGATGGAGGGCGTGTCATGAAAATATTATATTTAGAATGTCATATGGGTGCGGCAGGCGATATGCTTATGTCGGCGCTTTACGAGCTTTTAGAAGACAAAAAAGCTTTTATAGATACGATGAATCATCTTGGAATCCCAGGTGTCAGGTTAAATCCCATTAAAGCTTCTTCATGTGGCGTGGGCGGAACACGGATAGAAGTTTCTATCCATGGTGAAGAAGAAGTAAGTATTGATGTACATCACGGTCATCACCACGAAGAACACCACCATGGCGAACATCACCACGGCGAATTTCGCCATGGGCGTTTTCCAGATATTATAAAACTGATTAAATCCCTGCCATTACCGGACAAAGTCATTGGTGATGCCATAGCTGTTTATGAAAAACTTGCCGCAGCAGAGAGTAAAGTCCATGGTGAAACCATAGAGCAGGTTCATTTCCATGAAGTAGGCGCCTTAGATGCTGTAGCCGATGTGACAGGTGTTTGTTATGCCATGTATTTACTTCATATAGATAAGGTTTTTGTTTCCCCCATCCATGTGGGTAAAGGCCATGTACAATGTACCCACGGAATTGTTCCTGTTCCGGCTCCGGCAACAGCGGAACTGTTATTGGGCGTTCCAATCTATAGTGGTGATATGAGGGGGGAATTATGTACGCCTACAGGTGCGGCATTACTGACCTATTTTGCCGATTCATATCGCCAAATGCCTTTTATAATTACAGAAAAATGCGGTTATGGCATCGGTAAGAAATCTTTTGAAACAGCGAACTGCGTCCGCGCCTTTTTAGGATATGATAAAACAGTGGATGAAATTACCGAACTGTGCTGCAATATCGATGATATGACGCCGGAAGCATTGGGCTTTGCCTGTGAAGCTTTGATGAGGGCAGGCGCCCTGGACGTTTACGTTACACCCATACAAATGAAAAAGGGACGCTGCGGAATGCTTTTAACACTGCTTTGCAGAGAAAAACAAATCAATGAGATGGCAAAACACATATTTATGCATACATTAACCAATGGCATACGTGTCAAGAAATGTGAGAAATTAATTCTTGAGCCGGGAAAAGAAATGATTTCAACACCCTATGGTGACATCGGCGTTAAAACAGCCAAAGGACACGGCGTATATCGCAAAAAACCGGAGTATGAGGATGTGGCTAAAATCGCCAGGAAGCGGCAGATTCCTTTTAAAGAAGTATGGGATACTGCCTTTATGGCAATAAATCATCCGGAACGTAAAGACAATGAATAAGCGAAAATTATCCGTTGTATTGATGATTCTTATTTTAATTACTATCACTTCAATCATTGTTGCAACAGGATTAGGTCCGGTCACAGTATCTCCGGTCACAGTGTTAAAAATACTTATGGGAAAGCATGCATCTCAACTGGAATATAATATTGTCTGGGGGCTTCGTCTCCCACGGGTACTGTTAGGATTCATCGTGGGTGCTGCATTGTCAGTTACAGGTGTGGCGATGCAGGCTTTAGTGAGAAATCATTTGGCTGACCCTTTTATTTTAGGTGTCTCTTCAGGGGCATCTGCAGCAGCAACATTAGGTATGCTATTTGGCACCTTTTCCTTTTTAGGGATATACTCGTTGTCTATAAGCGCTTTTCTTGGTGCAGGCGTGACAATCATATTGGTATTTTTACTTTCCAGAGTTAAGGGGCGGATACATATAACCCATCTGCTTCTTTCGGGCGTTGCTATATCTATGATTATGGAGGCACTGACCAATATTATCACGATCAGCGCCCCCAACGCGTTAGGTTTACATAATGCTGCTTTTTGGATGTCCGGTTCACTGGCCAGCGCCAAATGGAGTTATTTAACATTACCGTTATGTGTGATGCTCGGTTGCATTAGTATCTTACTTATCAATTATCGAAATCTCAATTCATTGGTGCTGGGCGAAGAAGCGGCCGGCACCTTAGGTGTCAATGTCGGCCGGGTACAGGGGCTTTTAGTCCTTATTTCCTCATTGCTGGCAGGTACGACTGTTGCAGTCAGCGGTTCAATTGGGTTTGTTGGTTTGATGACTCCCCATATAACAAGAATGCTTGTCGGATCAGATCATCAAAGAGTGCTTCCGGTATGTGCTTTCATGGGCGGATTGCTGGTTATGTGGGTTGATGTTATGGCCCGCATGGTCATTGCTCCTGAAGAATTACCTGTGGGTATATTGACAGCTTTATTTGGCGGTCCGTTTTTCATCCTTTTATTAAAAAGAAAGAAGGTGTAAGATGATGCGGTTACAAATAGATAATTTATCATTTTCATATGATAATGATAAGATATTGAAAAATATTTATATGAAGATTCATCGTGGCGAATTCATTGGAATAATTGGGGCCAATGGCAGCGGGAAATCAACTTTACTAAGAAGCCTCTATGGTACACTGACTCCTGCAGCAGGCTGTGCGATGTTAGACGGGAAAAATCTTTTAACAATGAGAAAAAAGGAAGCCGCATCCCACGTAGGCGTCATGAGTCAGGAAAATCACATTCCCTTTGATTTCACTGTCGAAGAAATTGTGGCTATGGGCAGGACGCCTCATAAGAGATTGTTTCAAGGCGATACTAAAGAAGATAAAAAAATCATTAACAATGCGTTAAAACGCCTAGGTCTTGAGGATATGGCAAAAAAAGACTATGGGCAGCTTTCCGGCGGAGAAAAGCAAAGAGTTTTGCTGGCAAGAGTAGTCGCACAGGAAAGTGACTTCCTCTTCTTAGATGAGCCGGCAAACCATTTGGATATCGGATATCAAATTCAGTTTTTTGACCTGGTCAAGCAGCTTGGTGTCACCGTGCTGGCCGCCATGCATGATTTGAACATGGCTGCACTTTACTGTGACAGAATATATGCATTAAAAGAGGGCAAGATATATTCAAGTGGAACCCCGAAAGAGGTTTTAACTTCTGAAACTATCTATGAACTATTCCGTGCCAGGTCATTTGTTGATTATAACGATACAATGAAAAGCCTATCAATATCGTTCCTGCCTGAAAGTATATATCATGAAAGGGAGAAACCTAATGAGACAAAAGAATATGATAAAATCGGGAATTATAGTCGCTATCCTGTGTCTGATATTCGTATCGTGCAATAAAAACCAGGATGAAGCAGAGCTAAATTACTCAGGAAAACCCCAGAAAGTTCTGACTCTTGGTCCGAATTGCAGCGAATTATTTGTGGCACTGGGGCTGACGGAATACATTATCGGAAATACATTGGATAATCATAGCAGGGGTGCCCTCGAAGAATATCAAGATGCCTATGAAACGATACCTGAGCTGAATTATGGTTCGGCTACCAGGGAGGCGGTTTTAAGCAGTGGTGCAGATTTTATTTATGGCATTGACTGGGAATTTGGAGATGAAGGCCTTAATATAGAAGAGCTTAACGACTATGGGATAACAACATATGTCAATTCTGCGACTACGATGGATGAGATATATAAGGAAATATCTGATTTAGGAGAAATCTTTCAAATAGAAGATAAGGCTGCTGCACTTATAGCTGATCAGAAAGCCAGAATCAAGGCGATAGAAGAAACCATTTCTATTGCAGAACCGGTAAAAGTCCTTGTGTATGACAGCGGCGGTGAGGGCGTCTTTACCTGTGGGGGCAGTAATTTTGAGACATTGCTTATTGAAATGGCCGGAGGAAAAAATATCTTTGATGATATATTAGATAAACAGTGGGCCACTGTGAGCTACGAAGAAGTTTTAGGGCGTGAACCAGATGTTATTTTAATCCATGATTACGACTCTCCTTCATTGGAGGATAAAATCCAGGCAATCAGAAGTGATCCCGCTTTGTCCCAGCTGGATTGTGTTCAGGAAGGGCGGTTTGTGCCTATTGCACTGGAAAGTGTTTTGCCTGGCATTCGAATGGCATATGCGGCGGAACAGATGTCAAAGGGATTTCATCCGGAGTTATTCCCGTAATTGATATGCCCTGAATCTGCTTTCAGGGCATGCCGGTAAATTCTATACATTGGCACCACAGCATCTTTTATACTTCTTCCCACTGCCGCAGGGACAGGGAACATTTCGACCGATTTTTTGGGTTTGGCGCACAAAGGGCTCATTGTTTAGAGGTGGCATCGCATCAATGAAGGAATCCTCCTCGCCAAGGATATCATCAAACAAGTGGGGGTGTTTCTTTTTGAGTACTATCATATCCTTATAATTCTTCTCTATTAGACGTCTCTCTTTCTTCGGTTCCAACCCCTGGTTATAGAATGATTTGTGTAACTCAAACAACAACGGAAGGCGTCGTAGGGTGACCTGCTATTTTGGTATTACAACAGGTTTCCGTCTTCGAGGCATGCTATCTCAGATGTAAATGTACCTAAATCTATTCCAACAATTCTACTCACTTTTCTATAAAAGACCAAGTCAGCAGCTACTTGGTCTTTTATTACTATTTAATATTCGTAATGAATTCTATCTTTATATGCACTATATATCTTCTGATTTAATTCATCACCGCCATCTTGATTTGCACTATAAAATATCGGCGGATTCTTCATACCTCTTTCTACCAACTCTTGTACGGCAGCTGCCACTATACTGTTTAACATCGCCGCACCAATGACCGTTGAGGTCGGACTCACCTTTTGCTCCAATCCTTCAATAGAAACACAGGCATCTCCCGGCTCTCCGTGGTTGTCAAGTACCAAATCACAAACCTCAAATAACCTCTTTCCTGATGAATGCCTGGAAGTAACAGACTTTGAGTAGGCTACATTGGTCAATGCAATGACTTTTGCGCCCCGCTTTTTAGCCTCCATAGCCACCTCAATACTGACACAATTTCTTCCGGAAACCGAATGTACAATCAGGATATCTCCCGCTCCTATCGGAACTTTTTTCATTAAAGTTTCTCCATAGCCTTCCAACCTTTCCATCCGGCTGGTTTGAGTAATGGGACTTGTGTCTAACATCATTTCCCTCCCGAAGATTGGATTGATTAAAACCAGGCCGCCGGCTCTGTAATACATTTCCTCGCTCAATATCCCTGCATGGCTGGCACCAAAAACAAAAATGGATTTTTTATCCATGATCCCATCTGCAAGCATCATAACCGCCTTTTCCATAGAATCGTTTTCTTCGCGTTCAATGATATGAAGCAAATTCTTAATCTCATCTAAATAAGCAAAATTTATCATTAAAATATTCCTCCAAATAAACCGGCTATCAATTTAGCAATACTTCCAAATAATGAAAAATCATTTCCTCCAAAGATGAGCATCCAATTTTGTATCGTACCAGAATAGATGCCAGCAGATATTCCAACAACTGCTACCATAAAAACAGAGGCGACAATCGTTCCAATAATAGAACCTTTAAGGCCACCCTGCCCTTCGCCAATGACTGCTGCAGCGCCACACTCAAAAAACGAAGTAATGACCAGCGGAATTAATACAACACCAAACAAATTTGCAGCATTGCAAATCAGCACCAATATTGTAGAAGTAATCATCGCTACAATAAATCCAATAAGTACCGCATTCGGCTTATAGTTGAAAAGAATCGGGCAGTCAAATGCCGGAATTGCGTCTGGTACAAGTTTTTCTGAAATACCTTTGAAAGCAGGTACAATTTGAGCAATCAACATACGGACACCCTGCAGCATAATAACCAGTCCTGCACCAAAGGTGATACCCTGAGTTATCGCATTAATGATAATATCAAAAATCAATTGGCCCATGCCCACGGCAGCGGCTTCTTCACCTAAAATACTCTCAGGTGCAATAAACCCTACAATAATAAACATCATAATGATGACAATACCGCCGGTGATAGAAATCTCCCGGAAAAAGGACAACTTAGGCGACAATTTCAAATCTTCTGTAGATTTCTCTTTATTGCCTGCTTTAGAGGCTACAAAACCCGATATTAAACTTAAAAATCCGGTCGGATGCCCAATTGTAAAGCTTTTATCTCCTGTCACATCAGATACATATTTTCTTAATATCCATGGCATAACCGACCAGTAAAGCGCAGAACATATACTTCCGAAAACAACGAGAGGCACGCCCGTTAACCCGCCTTCTACGCCGGCTGCTACAAAAATAAACGGGAACCACCAAATCATATGTCCTGTTAAAAAAATGACCTTAAAAGGGGTGAACCTGGCAATTACAAGATGTAAAATCAAACCGAAAAACATAGCCAAACCGACCTGCCCGCCATAGTTAGCCGTAAAGCTCACATCATCAAGCCCAACGCCGGCCACCGCCCCTGCCAGTTCCTGAAATGCAGAATTAATAGGGGCTATCGTACCTGCCAGCAAGTTGACCCCTGTCGTTAAAATAAACATGCCAAAAGCCGTTAAAAAGCTTCCCTTAATAATCTCGGCAAAGCTTTTTTTCTGTAATGCTAAACCAAGTGCCGCAATTAACCCCAATAGTACCGGTGGATTTCTTAAAATATTTGTTGTAATGATATTAATAAATTCAATAAAACTATTCATATTTCATTATCCCCTTCAAATTGGATTTTTCATTTACTATCTAAATCTTTCAAAAATAATTTGGCTGCTTCTTCTACTTCTTCAAGATCCATATATTTTTTTACTGTATATACGGGAGCACCGGCACTATCTTTAAGTTCCTGGTATAATTCTTCACTTGTAAAAATAGCATCACAGCTTTCTCCTCTTGCTGCCGTTATGTCTGTATTTTCAACCTCTACATTCTGATTCAGCTTTTTGAAAGCTTTGTCAAGACTCATTTTTAAAATCATTGATGAACCTACACCGAATCCACAAACTGCTAATACCTTCATTCCTTCACCTCCTCCTCTTCACTTTTCTCCCTGATTAATGTCATAATCGCTCTTTGGTCTCCTGACTTAAAAATTTCCATATTCTTTTCATCGTATAAAAGTTCCGTCAGCGACGCCAGGGCTTTTAAGTGAGTTGTATTATCGATACTGGCCAATACCACAAACAAATGTACCGGTTTCCCTAATAAATCTACAGGCTCCTCCACGACAAGCAATGCCATGGAGAGCTTATTAACACCTGTTTTATTGGAAGCATGAGGCAGGGCAAACCCATCTGCCAATACAATATAAGGTCCATACGTTTCCACTGCATTAATCATCTCATCAATATAGCTTTGTTCAATGGAACCATCATCAAGTAGTGGCTTAGCCGCATAGGCTATGGCTTCTTTCCAATCATTTAAGGCTTTTACCTGATGAATTCGTTGTTTATTAAATAAATCTTTTAACATAGGCTGTTCCTTCTCCTTTTCAATATCTTTATAAAATAGTTTAAGTAAATCCTGCCGCAATTTTCCCGCATCCGTAACCTGTGCATGCCGACGTATAACATCAATTACGTCATCCACATCAAACAAGGCTGTAACGGGAGATGTATTTGTTATTTTTTTAAGTAACTTATCAATATCAATCCTTGTCAATAGAGGATTGACGACAATGACATTTTTATACTCCGGTATTTCAATTGTAGAAATAATGGTATCATAAGGCCTATTGTAATCTTGCAGCTCCTTTAGTGAAATGACATCTACAATATCAATCATAGGGATTGACTGATAAAGCTGTATTTCAAGATTCTTTGATATCATTAAACCATTGGGACAAACAAGCAAAATCCTGTTCTTGTGATTTTTGTTAAGCCACGAGCCTTTAATATATCCCCCAAAATAGGCTGCAATAAAGCCGATCTCTTCTTCCCGCATCCCCTTAAATTCAGGAAAATCATTTTCATCCTCCAGAATATTTTTTGTAATTCTAAATAATTGGGAATGTTTACATTTTATTTCAGATAAAATTGGGTTATAAATAGGAAAATGGAATTTAATACGGTAATATGATGAGAGTAAATGCCTCTTTATGCCTTGTTTGAAATCTTCCTTATTAACTAATGTAACCGCCGTCCTTGCCTCGAATCGGGCAATCAACCTATCTACATAAACTTCGATAATGTCAGTGTCCACATTTGTGTTAAGTCCTGGGCAAGAAGCAATATACGCACTCATATAAGCATATTCATTTTCATTATTCCCGGAAACCAATTTCTTTATTCCCAGGTAAAAGCCTAACTCCTTAGCGACATAGAAATCTGGCTGCTTTTCGATGAAATACCCCTCACTGATTCTCCGATTTACAAACTTTACAAATTTCGATACACTGGCTAAAGAATAATCTGTTAAATTTGTTTGATATGTCTGATCAAATTGAATAACTTTTTGGTTTACATCATTCAGCAGGTTATTATCCTCCTGCATCAACAAAAGGAATAAATTGCGGATATGCCTCTCTTCACCAAGAATATGATAGTATGGCTTCATCTGAAGCGAAAGCCCCTGCCGCCTGAGATCTTTTTTTATTTCATCTAAAATCTGAACAACCGTATTTCTGGAAAAATCCATTTCATGAGCCAGGCTATCAATAGTCATTTTTTCATTATTTAAGATTTTATAAATGACATACCTGAACCGCTCATGGGAGTTTTGAAACTGGTCTTCGTTATGTTCAAAAATCTCCTGCAAGGATTGATAAGGTCCGATATACGCGAAATTCCCATTCAGATTTTTAATCTGCCCACAATGGCGGATGTGAAAATTAATCGATTCAATATCATAATACAGTGTCCGCTTAGATATCTTAAGCCGATTCAATAAATCCTTTAAAGAGATTTTTCCTTCTTCAACAATCCATTCCATAATTTGTTTTTCCCTATCTTTCATAGGTGCTCCCCTCCACCCGCTTTAGCGGGTATATAAATCAAGGAGTGCGAAAGCTTTTTCACACTATCACCTTATTTATTTTTAATTATAATTTAATAAAATTTTTATAACAATACCAAATGATTGCACACTCCATTGCACAATACCTGTATATAATAAGTATATACCCACAGTTGACAAAATAACACCGGTTTGCCAACTGTGGGTGATATTATGCAATATAAAAACCATGAGAATCCTCTGTTCAAAATCTCATGGCTTTTATATAATTACATCTATTTGTTTAATTTATAATTCACAATTATTTACCGTTCTGGGGAATGGCACAACATCTCTGATATTTGACATGCCAGTCAAATACATAACGCATCTTTCAAAGCCTAAACCGTAGCCTGCATGGCGCGCAGAACCATAGCGCCGCAAGTCCAGATAAAACTCATAGTCTTCTGTATTAAGGTTCAACTCTTTCATCCTGCCTACCAGCTTATTCAAGTCATCTTCCCTTTGGCTGCCTCCGATAATCTCACCAATTCCCGGAACAAGTAAATCCATAGCTGCCACTGTCTTATTATCATCATTCATCTTCATATAGAAGGCTTTAATTTCTTTTGGATAATCCGTTACAAATAGAGGTTTTTTAAATACTTGTTCAGTTAAATACCTTTCATGTTCAGTCTGCAAATCGACTCCCCATGATACTTTGTAATCAAATTTATCGTTATTCTTCTCAAGTATTTTAATTGCTTCGGTATAAGTAACATGACCAAACTCTGAATCTACAACCCCCTGTAATCGCTCAAGCAATCCTTTATCAATAAACTGATTAAAGAAATTCATCTCTTCCGGCGCCTGTTCCATGACATAATTAATGATATACTTCATCATACTCTCCGCTAAATCCATATTATCCTGCAAATCGGCAAATGCAAACTCCGGTTCAATCATCCAAAATTCAGCGGCATGGCGGGTTGTATTGGAATTTTCAGCCCTAAACGTTGGCCCGAAAGTATAAATATTACGAAACGCCATAGCATATGTCTCACCATTCAACTGGCCGCTTACCGTAAGATTGGTTTCCTTCCCAAAAAAGTCCTGGCTATAATCAACAGAACCATCCGGGTTCTTAGGAATATTAAGCTGATCCAATGTCGTCACCTGAAACATCTCTCCGGCACCTTCAGCATCACTTCCGGTAATAATCGGTGTGTGTACATAAACAAAGTCTCTCTCCTGGAAGAACTTATGCACAGCATAGGCAATCAATGACCGCACCCGAAATACCGCCTGGAATGTATTTGTCCTCGGCCTTAAATGAGTTATCGTCCTAAGGTATTCAAAGGTATGACGTTTTGGCTGCAGCGGATAATCCGGAGTGGACTCTCCTTCTACTACAATATTCTCTGCCTGAATTTCAAAAGGCTGCCTGCCATCTGGCGTAGCCACAAGCTGACCCTTGACGATCACTGCTGCCCCTACGTTTAGCTTTGATATCTCTACAAAGTTATCAAGGGTGTCGTGATAAACAACCTGTAATGTCTGAAAGTAGCTGCCATCGTTAATGACCAGGAATCCAAAGGTCTTAGAATCTCTTACACTTCGAATCCAACCACCGATTTCTATATTTTTATTAATATATACTTCCTGATTCTTGAATAAATCTTTGACAGTTATCAATTTCATACTTTATTCCTCCATCTATGCCCAGAGTTGAAGGCAATCTATTTCATATTCTACATATTTTTTACGTCATTGAAATTTATTATACTAGAAATCCTCCCCGTTGTACAGGCTAAATTAACCGTTTATTGTCGCGCAATACGATTATTTATACATATTTATCAGTTTTAATATGGACGAAATTTAATATAATTGACAATATTCGTAAATTATGTTATAAATTAATTATAAGTAAACGGCACCGATTTGAAATTATAAAAAAACAAAGGAGTTGTTAATCATGGCAGGGCTTATTCCATTTAATCGTAATAATAACCATTTAACGCGTTCCAGTTTTGAAGATTTCCACAACATGCTTGATGACTTTTTTAGTGATGGCTGGATGTCGGACCGCAGCTTGTTGAGAGATACTTTCAAAATCGATATTGAGGAAATAGATAATGAATACCGGGTGGAAGCCGAGTTACCAGGAATTAATAAGGATGAGATTGAAATAAACATAGATAACGACGGTCTTTGCATCTTAGTTAACCATAATGAGGAAGTTAATCAGGACAGCAAGAACTATATTCACAGAGAACGCCGCAGGAGCTCAATGAAACGCAGGATTCATCTGACAAACGCAAAGATGGATGATATTGTGGCAAAACTTGAAGATGGGATTTTAACAATTACAATCCCAAAAGAAAAAACGTCAAACAATTCACGTAAAATAGATATCAAATAACATAGTTGCTATTAATGTTAAATCGGCGCTGTTTTACTTAAATAATTGTTTTATATAGGTCAGGGGCATTCAGGTAAGGTAGTAAATTGCTTATCTTATAGGAATGCTCCATTTTTATGCTTAATAAACTGCATGAATGTTTATGCTATCAAGAATTAGAGGTCAAAGTCCTAAAAATTTAACCTCCTAATGAAGTCCCCCGCTTCTAAGCGAAGCGAAAGCGGTGTGACAGAGTCAAGAACACTCTGGGGACTTACTTGTTTCAGTGAGCGTTCAAGCGCTCACTGAAATAGCAGCGGAGCTGCTGGGAGGTTACGAGTAAGTAGCGAAGCGGATTACGAGTATTAATTTCAATCCACTCAGCCCCGAAAGGCTGAGACCAAATGGATTCGGCAGTATCGTGACATTATCCGGATTTCAATCCACTCAGCCCCGAAAGGCTGAGACGTTGATGAAGCTCATACTCAAAAAGACACGGTTCTATTTCAATCCACTCAGCCCCGAAAGGCTGAGACGATTCCAATCGTTTGAAAAATAAATAACTCTATGGCAATTTCAATCCACTCAGCCCCGAAAGGCTGAGACAATAGACGATACAGTAACAGCCGCAACTTACGAAATTTCAATCCACTCAGCCCCGAAAGGCTGAGACAAGAATTCGGAGTAACGGAAGAAGATCTGTTACTAATTTCAATCCACTCAGCCCCGAAAGGCTGAGACGTTAAATATTCCGTCTTGGCAACCGGAATACCTATTTCAATCCACTCAGCCCCGAAAGGCTGAGACTAAAATGAATTTAATATTTGATAGATATAATGAAATTTCAATCCACTCAGCCCCGAAAGGCTGAGACCAGGCTCCGGCATGACCGGGCGAACAAGTTCATTATTTCAATCCACTCAGCCCCGAAAGGCTGAGACGCAGTGGAGCAAAGCACTAAGCAAGCCCACCACAATTTCAATCCACTCAGCCCCGAAAGGCTGAGACGTTATAATATACAGATTTAGACGATGTCCCAAAGTAAATTTCAATCCACTCAGCCCCGAAAGGCTGAGACTTCCAGCCGGGCATCATATTGTTTGAGCATAGACATATTTCAATCCACTCAGCCCCGAAAGGCTGAGACCATTTCACCGGGACATCCCTATAGTTCAGATGGATATATTTCAATCCACTCAGCCCCGAAAGGCTGAGACAACCACGATTGATAAACTTCCTTGCCCTTATTATTATTTCAATCCACTCAGCCCCGAAAGGCTGAGACTTTTCCAAAAAATTATATGTCAGATGTGGATAAAATTTCAATCCACTCAGCCCCGAAAGGCTGAGACATATTGCCGTTTATATACATTTCAGGCGAAATGTATTTCAATCCACTCAGCCCCGAAAGGCTGAGACAGGGTTTAAATACCGTGCCAATCTTGCCAACATATTTCAATCCACTCAGCCCCGAAAGGCTGAGACGGAGTATCTGGAAATAGAAAACAATATCATTGATATTTCAATCCACTCAGCCCCGAAAGGCTGAGACGACTTCATAAGCCTTCTTGTTTTTTTCTTTCAGCCTATTTCAATCCACTCAGCCCCGAAAGGCTGAGACCATTAGTGGGGAGTGGGCTGCTAACTATAGATTTGCGAATTATCGTCTCCAACTTTTTGCACAGTTTAAGCTCTTTGTTTCTCCTAAAAGCAGCAGATATTTATCTACAACAGCAGATTCTCTACGCCTAATGTTGTGAAGTATCTG